>ERZ1034878.396-NODE-396-length-21397-cov-107.493018_pt1 | contig 21397 bp, 14 predicted proteins | sample MGYA00520593_ERZ1034878 | MGnify/ENA primary metagenome ERZ1034878 (study PRJEB33766, sample SAMN09781724) | gut metagenome | biome: gut microbiome | host: Homo sapiens | place: Madagascar | study: EMG produced TPA metagenomics assembly of the PRJNA485056 data...
CCAAGACCAACACCATTACCATTCATGCTGATGAGCTGAAATATATGAATAGTATATTGAATCATGAGATTCAGCATGCTATCCAGTATATAGAGGGTTTTGCCAAAGGTGGATCACCTGAACAAATGGAAAAAGAATTTAAGGCAGCTCAAAACGAGTGGAAGGCACGTGCTTATGCTCATGAATTGGAAGAAAAGGCCAAGGAAATGGGAGGTGAGTATAATCAATCGGAGGTAGAAAAAGCCCTTGTTGAGGAATATAAGGATTTGGATATGTCTGATGAACTTCCTGATAAAGAGACACGTATCAAGGGTTTCAATTACTTTGCACGTGGCTATGCTGATAGAAGTATGGATGATGCCATCAAACGTTTTCGCCTGAATGAAAGTACACGCTCTGACTTTGATTCTTACAAAGAATACCTAAAGTTGGCAGGTGAGGTAGAATCGAGAAATGTGGAGAAGCGTTTGGGTATGACTGATGAGGAGCGCAGAAACTCATTGGCTGAGGAGACTGAGGACGTGAACCGAGACGAGCAGATCGTGATGAATGGGAATGATGCTAGCTATAGCATCGTGAAAGACCCTGAGACCATCAAGAAGCTGGATAAGGAAGATACGGTGAAGGTTTATCGTGCCATGCAGGTAGGCGAGGATGGAAAACTCTATCCACCGATGGCTGCAAAAGTAAAGGGCAAGTTTGTGGAACCTATCGAACTCGGTAAATGGGAACAGGCAGACGAGCGACCAGAGCTTGCTGATGATAAGGGTATGTTTACTCTTAACAAGGGCAATGGAAAGTCGCTTAAGGCTGCTTACAATCCTTATCTTCATACTTCTCGAACTCCACTGAATGACCAGTTTAGCGAGGCTCAGAATCGCCCTAACATCGTAACCGTAGAGGTTGAGGTGCCAAAGAGCGAGCTGACCAGTGGCTACAAGGCTGATAAAGCCAAGGATGCCGTGGGTGAAGTAGAGTGGAAGGCTGGTATCATCCAAGGACAGTTGACAGGCAAGCGCAAAGTGGTGCTTTCTCGTTGGGATAAGCCTGTACGTATCGTACCTGACAGCGAGGTGGCTGATGTTATCGTCAATGATATGTTCAAGGGCAAGAATATCACTATGCCTTCTAATGTGGTTACTCCAAGTCTCAGAAAAGAGTTGGAGAAGCGAGGTGTTCCGTTTGTGGAGACCGATAACAGAGGAAGAATCGTAGGAGGTGAGAATGATGGTGTGCATTATTCTAAGGTGTATGGTAAGAATCATAGAGAAAAAGGGTATCGAAGCATCTTGAAGTTCTCTCTTGGTGAGAATGGCACAGATATTGCTACAGGAAATGGTGATAGTATAAACAAAAATCCAAATAAAAATGTTATCACCAGAAGAATTGGAAGCCGAGCACAAGCGCAAGCAAGAGTTAATGAAGCGTTGGGAGCAGCAGCCGCTGACTTTCGAAGAGATCAAACAGCAGCAGCTCAGAATCAACAAGGCACTTGGAAAAGAGGATCCGTACTTGGGCATGTCATTCGAGCAGCTAAGGCAAATGCATCTTTCATCCCTCAAGAAGAACTCAAAAAAATAGTCGGTGAAACTATTGGCCATGGAGAAGAGAACTATGTTTATCATGCAAAATATGATAATCAGAAGGTTATCAAACTCAATGATTTCACCATGACGGACAATCTTTTCCGCATCAATGAGTTTATTGACCGTATCAATGCTCATAATGAGTTCATGCCAGAGGATAAATATACGCCTTTGGGGTTTGCCTATAATCATAAAGGAGATCCATGTATTGTGATGGAGCAGCCTTATATTAGAGGTACACAACCGACCAATGAAGAAATATCTCAGTACTTGATGGATCATGGCTTTAAGATAGATATGATTCAGATTAGTGCAGATGAATCTGATTTAGGCTGGACAAACGGCAAGTTTGATTTATGGGATGCTGAGCCTAGAAATGTAATCAAGGATAAGAATGGGGATTTACACTTCTTTGACACCATGATTCAGCATACTTATATCCCTAATCATAAAAATCCACTCCGGTTGTCGAAATCTTCTATCCGTACTTTTGAATCACAAGAAATGATGGATTCTGCAGAAAGGGTTAAGAGAGTGGCAAACGTATTGGGCGGTGCTAAGGCTGTGACCTATACTTCAAGCGCTGATGTGCCAGAAGAGTATCGCATTGCTATGGAGCAGGGAGCCAGAGGATGGTATGACCCTACTACACACACGGTGCATGTTTATCTGCCTAACTGTGCTGATGCCAACGAGGCTGAGAGAACGGTGCTTCATGAAAAGATAGGCCATGAGGGTATGGAAGTACTTCTTGGTGGCGAAGATAGCGTGAGAAAGTTCGCCAACTTCGTTTATCGTTCCGTAGGTAAGGATGTTCGAGGCAAGATTATTGACTTTGCCAATAAATATGATCCGGACTGGAAGAACCCTGACCGCATGAATGTGGGAACGCAGGAGTATATCGCTCATTTGGCTGAGGAGGGTCCTAAGACTGCTGAGGATTTTTCTCTTTGGACCAAGATTAAGCATTATCTTATCAAGGTATTGAAGAAGCTGGGTATTCGTGTGCCGGGACTTCTCAATGACAAGGATTTGAGATACTACCTGATGAAGGCTGGCAAGGCTCTCCATGTTTGGGACAATATGTCTCAGGAGAAGCAGGAAGCCATGATGAAGCAGGCTAGTAATGCTGAAATCAAGGATGCGCTGGGTGAGGAAGCTGACTTATCTTCTGAAGAGGATAATAGGCCAAAGAAGAAAACTGAGCGTGGTCGCATCGATGAGGCTACTGGTGCTTTCAAGTTGGCTCCTAATGGTGAACAGTCTAATCTGAGCAAGAAACAGTATATTGAAGCTCGTACCAAGAACTTTAAAGATTGGTTTGGCGGTGATTGGGAGAAGAAACCAAAGGACTTTAAGAATAAGCTGGATGCTAACGGTGAGCCTTTGGAGAAATACGTGGAAGGCTATTTGAACCGACCAAAGAAACCAACCATGCCAAAGAAACGCAAGGGAGAGGATGAAGCTACTTTCTTCGGGCGCAAGATGCTTTACTCACAAGCCCTAGAGGATTGGCCTAAGACTGAGGCTGATTGGAAGAAGCGTATAGACGAGTTTGACGAGAACACGCTTGCTGCCCTCACTCCTCCTGATGAGGAAGCTATCCGAGAGAAGTATCAGAAGCAATATGAGAATGATATGGCTAGTTGGAGGAAGGATCATCCTAAAATAAAGGAAGGCGAGGAGAGACCTCTGAAAATTCCTGATATGCGCGACTATCAAAGCATACAGGACTATGGTGAGGCTATGGGAAAGTATGAAATATGGAAGACCGCCCCTCATAAGGACGAGTACGATAGAATGGCAGAGGACGAAATCATATCAAAAGTGGCTCTTATGGATGCTGTTCAGCACCCATTCAGTGAATATGCCCGATTGAAAGCGATGAAGGCAGAGTTTCAGCACATGCGCCACGTAATGCAAAATCAAAAGGTGTATGACAAAAATACTACTGATGCCGTGGTGCAGTTTGCTAAAAGATTTATGAGTCTGGGTTATGGTGATGATTTGGGTAGAGGTAGTATAAACACCTTGCTCACTATTGTGAAAAATAGTACAGGTAAGAAATCGTATGAGATTTCTCAGCATCTTTATCAAGTGATGGATGTGTTGATGAACAACCAACTCAGAAACTTCGACAGGGCTGTCATGAAGACCATGAGTATTAAGGAACTGAAAGAGAATGCCAAGGGTATTCAGGTTCAGGGTAAGCTGGAGTTGAGAGGTCAAACTACAATCAAAGCCTTCCGTGATGCTGTCTCTTCAAGGATTTCTTCTGATAAGCTTGATGAGAGAATCAGTAACTTGATAGATAAGATGGCTGCTGACAAGAAGAACGCTTCATCCTATCAAGACGAGCTGTTGGGTCTGAATCTTGCCAAGCAATATGTAGACTACATAGACTCCAGCAGAAATGATGCTATCGAAATCGAGGATATGAAGAGAATGGAGATTGAAGGCTACAAGAATAGAAAAGGTATCTATGAAGGTGAACTAACTAAAGCTCTTCTTCAGGAACATGTGGAACGACTGAACCAATACGATGATGCTCTCTTTAATAATAAGGTGGAGCGTATGGAACGATATTCGCAACTGTTGGCTAACCTTGGAGGTATGATAGACGAGAGCGTGAAGGGAGCTAGAGAGTTCCAGGAGCGTGATGCTCGTCGTGCCATCAATGTGAAGATGATGGCCAGTGCCGATTTGGGTGACAAGAGCATGAACCAGCACCATAAGGAGAATTGGAAAACCAGACTGTCCAATAGTGATGTTGCCCGTTTGTTCTGTTCTCCTCTAGGTTCTTTTGATGCCTTGATGCGTGAGTTCGGCAGCAAGCAAATCAATGGTGAGGGACAGTTATGGAATCATTTTGTCCGTGGAGCGATGAAAGCATCAAACGATGCGTTCAAGAGCGTAAGAGAAGCTAACAACGAAATAGACTTGAAAGTTTCAGAGTTGTTTGGCAAGGTTACTGAGGATAAGAACGGCAACAAGAAGGGTAATATGACACTGAACGATCTGTATGCCTTGGAGCGTAGTAATAAGGTAAAGAGCTTGGATGTGACAATCCGTGATATAGAGGGCGAACAGACCTATAAGTTACAGCAAGGCAACCTGATGTACATCTATATGGTGAACAAAATGCCTGATGGTGCCATGAAGCTAAGAGAGATGCGCATCCTCGATGCTGATGTGGAAAGGATTAAGGAAAACATTGATCCTCGTTTCTTGAAGTTGGCAGACTGGATTCAAGGTGAGTTCTTGCCTAAAATGCGTACCAAGTATAACAAGAGACATGAGGAACTGTTTGGCGCACCTATGCCTATGGTGGAGAACTATTTCCCATTGAGAGTGCTAAAGAACGCCCGATATATGGAGGAAGATGTGAACAATACGAGTGATGGTAGCAATGCCTTACCTTCTACAGCTACAGGTGCCATCATCAAGCGTAAGACAAACAAACTTCCTTTGGACATCCTTAATGCCGATGCCCTTAGTGTGACCATCGACAACATCAAGGAGATGGAAAACTGGTACAACTATGCGCCTATCCGCAAGGATGCCAATACGCTTTTATCTGACACAACTTTCAGAAATCGTGTCCAGAACATGACTACCATCTATGGCAGTGGAGAGAGACTTTGGAATAACGTGAAGGATGCAACCGCAGTGGCCATGGGCACATATCGCCCTAAAGGTGGTACAGACTTGGCTGTTTCCATTAAGAACATTGGCAAGGGTATTACTGGAGCAAAAATATCGGGTCGTTTATACACAGCTTTCAAGCAGATACTTAGTTTTCCTTTGTTCTTAGCTGATGCTGACCTTGGTAGATTCGCCTGGTATTCTGTCAATCCTTACGGATCATTCAAATGGGCTATAGAGAATATGCCTAATTTTGATAAGCGCTGGTCTGGGCGCAAGTTAGGTGATACCGTTCTTATGGATGACCCGACCGATTGGAAACTATGGCATACCAATCTCATGGAAAAGGCTGCTTACTATGGTATGACACCAAACGCACTTGTGGATGCCGTTACTTGTGCAGTAGGAGCAAGAGCCGTATATGATACCAAGTATAAGCAGTATATCAAGGCAGGACTGACCGAGGAGAAAGCCAAGGAAAAGGCACTTAGTGATGCTGAGATCAACTTCAATACTTCTCAGCAGAGTTCGGAAGGTGCCTTTGTCTCTCCAATGCAGCTTGACAGAACCTTGGAGTCTGCCATCTTCACGCCATTCAGAAACTCCAGTATGCTTTATGAGCGAAAGGGTATCAATGCGCTTAGAAACTTGAAGCATCGTTTCGAGAAAGGACACAAGGAGGCTTCAATCAAATATATGGCAGCTCAGCTGATGGAAGAAGGCGTAGGATATGAGCAAGCAACCAAGGCTGCAGAAAAGATGTACAAGAAGGGATTGATGCATAACATTGCAGATGCTATTGTAGCTTTGTGGTTGGGACCTATCATCTGGAATCTTGGAGGAAGTCTTGGTTATCTCATACCGTATCTTGGTGATGATGAAAACAAAAAAAAGAAAATGGTAATTGATGCCGTGATTCTCGGTTTGCTTGAAGGTCCAGTTGATGGTTTGGCAGGAGGTCAGTTTATCAACACTGCCATTGCCAACACAATTACATCTGATGGAATCAGCCTTAGGGGACTGAAAAATGTAGATTTCTCTGGTATGCCAATGCTTTCAGATTTCAACTCTATGATAGAAAAGTTTGGCTATGATAAGGTGGCAGGAGCACAAGACCTAATGTTTATGGTAATGCAGAGTGGTACAGGTTTCAACCCAAAGACTCTGACCGATGCCATCAATGCTTGTATCGACTATGGCAATGGTGATATGACCAATGCTAAGGAGATTGCGTTGTTTGTGTTCCGTTTGATGAACGGACCTGCTGCAACTGTGGACAATCTCTATATCGATGAATTAGGTATGAAAGGCAAGGATGCCAAGAAACTAAGCTACGAGGAGCTTGCCAAGCGATATGCAGAATATAAGTTTGGTAAGAACACTTTTGGCTTAGGCAAACTCTACTCTGATGAAGAGAAACAAAAGAAGCTGAAAGCTATTGAAAAATCTTTCGACAAGAAAGTTTCAGAACGTTTGGCTGGTATGGATAGAGAGGACTTGAAGAACGAGTTTTCCGAGTCCAGAAGTCAGAAGGAGAAGAAACTTATCGGCAAGATCATAGCTGACGAATTGGGAACCAAGGATTCCGAAGCAGTCAAGAAGGCTAAGGCTGATGCTTCATACCTTCGTCAGAGAAACTTTTCGGACTTGATGGATGATTTGTATTTGCAAAAGGAATGGGAAACCACCAATGAAGCAAATGCTGGGTTAGAAGAGTTGAAGGGCAATGGTGCATCAGAGGAAGAAATCGAAGCCTATAAGACCAAGCATAAGGCTGCTTTGGATAAACGAAAGGCTATCCAGAAAGCTAGAAAAGAGATGCAGAAAAAGAAAGCTGATATTTCTTCTGATAATGATGAGGCTACCATGGCAGCAATCAGAAAACTGAGAGATAGTATTTTGAAGACTGTTCGCCAGAAGAAAAAATAGCCCGGCATGATAAAAGCTACGAGGGCTTACTCGATACTCAGAAACAGAAAAAGGGACTTGCTTCACAGCGAGTCCCTTTTTGATAGTTGTAAAATTCTAAATTCCAAATAAATTTTATTTTTAACAAAAAGATAAAAATCGTATTTTGAAAATTGAAGATGTTGGAGCGATGTTATCCGAGAGAAGTTCCAGATGCTTTATCTGGTTCATTTTTTGGTGTTGCCCAGCGTATGTAATCAGCCATGCTGTCATCCATGCGCTGCTGCTCACTCTTCGGATTCTCCTTCTTTTCCTTTCCCCAAAGGCGTCTGGCAATATCATCCAAACACCACTGCCAATCGTCTCGAAGAGTGATGACCTTGGAACTTGGCATGATGGTGACATCTGCCTTTGGTGGGTCAATATGCTTGGTGTTGCCATCCTTATCGGTCTCCTCCTTGGTACTGAGAGAGGCGAAAGGCACGTTATTGTCGTTAAGGAACTTCTCCACATCCTCCTTCTTGTTGTCGCAGAGAAGAATGCAGACGGAAACCTTATTTTTCTTCAAGGTGGTAAGGGCTTCTTTTGCCTTTCCTACCAGAGATAAGTTGCCTTTATCATCTTTAGTAATGACGCAGGCTTCATGTACATTGATTGATTTACCCATGATTTAAAACGTTTTAAATTGAAATGCGGAACAAAAATAAGGAGAAAATATGAGAAAGTAATGTTAAGTTGCGCAACTTATCACTAATAAGCGAGAAAAATGCGGTATTTTTGGCGAAAAATTAAGAATTATGGTTGACAATCATGTAATAAATGACATATCGAACTATGCAGAGCCGGGACCAGACTCTCTTGAAGGAGTGAGTCGGGAGCGGTTTACGCAGAGCGAAAGCAATCTTCGGTTGCTGCAATGGGCTTGCCAATACTTCTATGATGGTGCAGAACTGAGAAAGAAGTGGAAGCGAGCGCAAGACTTCGTGATGGGAAGACAGTTGGAAGAGCTGATAGAATGGAACGGAAGAAAGATTACCATCCGGCAGTATATGGAACTGAAAGGTATGCCAATACTGGAATACGATGTAATCGGAGACAAACTTCTTTCGCTCGTAGGTCTTGTGCGCCAGCAGCGCAGTACTGCTACATGTAGTGCCGTGGATCCAAACGAGGAAGACTATATCAGTTTCTTCAATGAGTATCTTCGTCAGAACGACAACTTGAACGACAGGCAAGAGTTAGATGCAAGAATGTTTTACGCCTTCTGCTGCTTTGCCTTTATAGGCATGAAAACCTATTATGGCAGAAGGGATGGCAAGAATGGTATCTTTGACTATTCAGTAGACATCTTTAAGTTAGCTTTACCACCTTTCTTTAAGTATGACCTGAGCGATGTGGAATTTATTGCTGAGGCTCATGATTTAACTTGGCGAGAGATTATTGCTACCTTTACAAATGGAAGCAAGGAAGAGGCTAATAAACTCAGTGAGATCTATCTACAGACGCAGCACCATTTTGCGCCCGAACAGACTTATCACCCGACTGGTGAAGCCCAGTATGCCGGAATAGATGATTTCACCCATTCTTCAGTAGTAGGCAAGTACCGGGTATTGGAAATCTGGACAAAAGAAACCAGACCAGCCATCTGGGTGCATGACTGGGAGAGTGGAGATTGCGGCTATGCTTCTCCTGACCAGCGAGCCTTCTATGAGGAAAAGAAGCGCAAGATAGAGGAATCCAACATCATGAAAGATGAAAATGGCCTACCTGTGCTCGATGAGAATGGTGAGCCTATCTACTATGTGAACCCTTCTGAACTTAAGACCATCGAAATTAAGGATGAGGCTGAAACCTACTGGTTCAGAAGATATATTACACCGAATGGCTATCTGCTGGATGCCAGAGAATCACCATACTATGTGCTCAGGGACGGATTCAGAACCTCTATCCATCCATACACCTTCGTTGCCTATCCATGCTTGAATGGCGAGGTAAGAAGTTTTACGATGCGAGCCGAGAACAACCAGCGCACCTTGAACCATTATATGATGATGATCAACTTCATTGTAGCGAATGGTGCCAAGGGAACGATGCTTGTTGACGAGAACGCATTGAGCGAGAAACAGAGCATCGATGAAATGCAGGTGAACTATACCAAAACAGATAGTATTATCTTGTGGAACTCGAAGAATGGAGGTAAACCACCTCAGACACTGGTCAACAAGAGTATTCCGGCAGGTGTTGACTTCATGGTGAACTTTGCCAAGACGATGGCAAGCGAGGGAAGTGGTGTGCAGGGTGCTCTTCAAGGACAGCACCGGAATACCAGCGGTAAGCAATATCAGTTGGAAAGAGAATCATCATCTACCACCATACAGGACTTTGTTGAGAGTTTCAACAACTTTAAGGTACGTGTGGCCAAGAAGAAACTTTATCTTATACAGGAATTTTGTACCGATGCTGACAGCGTGAAACTGACAGGTGATGAATTTGAAATTCACTTCAATTCAGAGACCATGAGGGATATGGATTTAGATGTTTCTATCGATTTGGATGCATACAGTCCACTTATCAGAGCAGCCAACAACGATATGGCTTGGCAGATGATGGTGAGCGGCAAGATGGATCCATATACGATGCTTACGGTAGCTAACTTCCCTGGTACAGGAAGAATGAGGAAATACTTCAAGGAGCAATTGGAAAAACTAGAAGCTCTTCAGGCACAGCAAGCAGCCAATGGGCAGATGCCTACTGACGGAGGACAGCAGACTGCAGCACCAGATACGCATCTGAAGGATTCCAGTGATGGAGCAAATGATTTGGCAGCTCTTCCTTCGGCAGCTATGTAGAAAAGAAGTTCTTAGGTAATTCATAATATTGAACGAAATGTTGTTCAGTTCTTAGATTAGATTATTTTATTTTTTAGGTTTATTAGTTTTTAAGGTAATTTAATTGTGAAGAGGAAGCCGTGATGGTCTCCTCTTCTTTTTGTTTAGTCAATACCATGTTTCTTCTTGTATATGCGTAACTTAAACATTGGGGTAGAAACTCGGTACATGTAGTATTCTTGCCATTGTTTCAACTTCTTGGCCCTAACCTTGTTGTCAGCATCGCAGCCTATGGCTCCCCACTTGGAAGGAGTGTAGTAGTAGGAGGCAGCCTTGATGTCTTCTACGTTCTTGAAGTAGCGTGTTGCCTTCCACTTACCCATCTGGACTAATCTTCGATATGCGAGCATATTCTTTCTGTTAGGATCGTAGGTCATGATCGCCATATCTTTATGCGACTGGTCGTAGAGCATGTAGAAGCGAGGCGCACCACATTCTTTATACTTGGCAATGGTTGCCTTGACTCCTTTTTGCCACATGCGTGTGGCACGGAAGAGTTCGATACGAGTGACGATAGGCTGGTAGATGGCTATGAGCATCTTACGCAGCAGGTTTGAATAACTTTGTTTCATTTTTCTTTTTACTTTTAATTATAAACTTATATGGACAGGCGATAGAATCGCCTGGAACGTTGACTATACAGGGGACGGATTTTGCTGCTGGTTAGATAGAGGTTAGCTGCCACCACCTATTCCGACCAAATCAGCTACTACTGGTGGGCGGTTGCGGAGGCGTTCACGTTCTATCTCTGCCTTTGAACGGAATGGAACGATTTCCGGTGCTGGCATATCCTTTTCCACGTAGAGGGCAATGGCTCGCGCCATGACACGGTCATCATGCTTTCCGGCTACGGCTCCATAGCAATCGTTCTGCTTGTAATAGAGGAAGTAGGTACATTCGTCTATTGCCGCAAGTTCTCGCTCCATATAGCCACCATCACGGATTATGCGGGCCATGGTCTTCACTACTGCCACCTTTGTATTCTTGTTGGTGTTGAATCCCCATTTCATTTCGATATTCTTCACCTTCTTCAGTTTGGACTGTGATGCGCTATAGAGGTTATTGTATAGAGGCAGAAGGATAGGGAAGAACAGCTCTGACTGGTTACCCTCAGTATTGTTCATTCTCGAATATGCCGTATTGTTCTCGATGACCAGATAAGCATCATTATAGAAATGGGCTATCTGGGCGCAGCGCATAGCCAACTGATCGGCATCGCAGTGACCATGCCATTCTGCTACGATTTCCGGTACACCACCATAGATTTCATCGTAGCGGTCAAGGACTACAATATCTGAGAAGTCGGAGGTTTTGTGAGAACCGCCTATATCGCAGGCTACGATATACCGATGTCTGACAATCTCAGAGTTGTCTGGCCCAGCCCACACCTTTAAAGGTCCGCCTGAACGCTCGATGAAGCGGATATTGTCCATACAAGCATCATCGGCAGCATCATAAGAGTCACCTTCAATGTCACCCACCATGATCGGCTCAATACCCTTGCAGTCCTCTTCCATTTCCTTCAACTTGTATGGGTCGAAGACTGTAGTACCTGAGAATAGGAAGGCTTCTACATCATCAGAAGGGTATTCCTGGCGCATACCGTCTAGGTCATTATACTTCTTGCACTCGTTCACATACCAATGGATTCCTTCGAGCGTAGCACCCTTGATTTCCCAAAGCCACCAGAAGTAAGAACCATGATATTGCTCATCTTCACGATTCTTGTATAACCAGATAACAAAGTCAATTTTCTCCTGCTCTGTCTTGAAAGGAAGGATATACTTTTCAATATGGAACCATGGAACGAAGTATGGCTTGTAAATGGAGAGACGTTTTCCGTCCTTATCGAAAGAGTTGGCACGAACCCATTCGTCATGGAACTCGTTTTCACGTCCGTTTGGCGTTGATTCTCGGACTATGAATGTTAATGGCACGGTGACACGGATAGAAGAAACAGCGGCATTGATTACCTTCTGAGGTGTCCACTCTGTGGTGTTAGGGAAGAAGGCTTCCTCTGTAATATGTGCCATAGCAGCATCTGCAGAACGGCAGGACTCTGGGTTTCTGGCCGAGCCGGTCTGTATCTTACAAGAACGAGGGATGAGATACTTGATGTTATTCTGTGTGCTTGACGTTCTGAGTTTGCGAGGATCCTCTTTGAAAGGTTCTCCTATATCATAGAACAGCCATGTAGGAATAGCATTCATCAATTTTTCATACATATCGAACACCTGTGTAGATGATGAAGACTGGTGACCGATGATATTACTGTTCCAGTTAATCATCCAGAATATCTGAATCCATCCCATGTAGATGTCAGTATCTGTAGATCCGCCCCACTGGCGGCATTTGAGGAGTATAACCAGTATAGAGCCTAGTTCGCCATGAAGTCGCTGGCTTTCAAACTCCTTAGTAAGACCTAACTGGGCATGGTTGAGAAGAAAAGGTATATCTTCACCTCCATCCTTATTCTTGATTCGGGCATAGGCATAGGCGAAGAAATAGAAATCGTGCTTACAGCGCAGGCGTATGAGATAGCGGAAGACAGCATCGCGAGCCTTCTCTTGGTCGAAGTCTGGCATGTACTTATCGCAAAAGGCCTCTATAGATCCACACTTGATGATGGCGCAGAATTTCTTTTCCTTCAACATTTCTACTGGGAGCCAGAGCTTCTTTCCATTCAGAAAATCAGTGATGACGCATTCGAATCGAAGTCCAGGGGCATTCTCTCCAGTAATGGGCCTATAACTAGCGAGGAGACTTTTGAGTCTTCTCTTATCTTCTGCAAGAATCTCTTTGAGCTTCTTATCAGAAATCTGCTGCTGAGGTCGAACCTTTAAGGAGGATTTTGCTGCTGGCATTCGTTATATATAATAATGTTAAGTGTTGAATGTTAAATGTTAAGTGTGTTGGCATGTCGGATAAATCTCTCTGCCTTAGCATAAATGAAACCTAAGCAGAATAGGACTATGTGGAAGATACCAGCTATGTAAGGGAGAAGGAAACCTATAGCCATACCGAGCATCATCTGCCAGAAGTAGATGCGGTGATACCGATAATACCATTGCGCTGAGAATCCCATGAAGAAAGAAATCAATACGGATGCACCCAATACAGGTAATGCCGGATAGTATATGAACGACAACAACACGGAGCAGAGCCATGCTGCCAGTAGGCGATGGAAACGGAACTGATGATGAACCATCAATATGCACCAGGCGTTGATACACCAGTGTATAAAGTTGGCATGACCGAACATATAGGCGAAATGGGTGTATAATGGCGATGATGGAGACACAGCCAGCGAGGCATGAAGCGGAATGATGAAAGCCATCAGGAGGATGATGAAAAGTGTAATATATAATGTACGCATAATGGAAGTGATTTATCGAGTTATGAATGATGTTTTCTTATTGCGGAAATAATTGTTTATTTTCATCTGTATGTAGCGTGGAGCCATACCCAAATTGGGCGCAGGAAGATTCAGGCATACATACACAAGATTTTTGGTATTGTATTCCTTGTATTGATCCATTTTCCGGAGACGCAAGAAATCCTGATAGAAATCTTCAAAGAGTTTTTCTTTCATGGCTTGGTATTTGCCGAATTTAGGCTTATCCCCCTTGATGCGTTTACATACATACCGATAGGCTGTGCTATCAGCCAGATAATAGCAAGAGGCAGGCATCTTGGCGATGTAATCGCATATCTTAGCCATGGTGGTAGGATATTCTACCATCCTCTTGGCCTTACGAAAGAGCAGATACATTTCTTGGTCTCTTTTAAGGTAAATTTCGGATATGGAATTTAGATGTTTCATACCAGCAAAATTAATTCATCAAGATGCAGAACTTATCACAAAGTAATGCGAAATTTTCCTTAATTTAGCACACAAATATTAAAAATGAATATTTATGGCAAAGGAAACTATTGATAATCAGAAAGTTAAGTCAAAGCGAGATTCTTTCAGAGAGCGTCTTGCTCAGCGTTATCCTGACTTGAATATGGACGATGATGAGGCTGTTTATGGTCAACTCTCGACCGATTACGACCAGTATGACCAGAATAAGCAGAAAATGGATGACTTCAACAAAATGTTGCAGGAGAATCCTCATGCTCCAAGTCTGGTGACAGGTCTTGTGACCAAGAAAAATGCCGATGGCAGCGACTTCAATTTTATCGATTTCATTATTGATGAAATGGGGCAGGACTATATTGATGCCATCAATGGTGACGAGAAGGCTAAGGCACGCTTGAAGGCAAGTGAAAAAGAGAAACTTGAAGCCAGCGAGAAACTAGCAAAGGACAATGAGCAACTTGCTGCCAATATGGAGTTGGAAGATGCCGAACTTGACGCTGCTATTAAAGAAGCGAAATTGAAGCCTGAGGCGATTACCGATTTGATAGAATGGCTTTACAAGCGTAGCGATGATGGCGAGGATCACGATGATGATGGTTTCGTATGGCGTGCAGCTCGGTATGGCTTGAAAAAGGAAGACTTCTTGCGCCTTTTCCAGATTAAGGACTTCGACAAGGCTGTGGCTGATGCAGAAGAGCGAGGCTACAAGCGTGGTAAGAACGAGAAGATTGACCAGCAGAAACAACTGCATGATGGCAAGCAAGGCGGCAAGAAGAACATCAATATCGATGGAGGCGGTGGAGCACCTGCACTACCAAAGGAAAAGAGCCGTACAGAACAGGTGTACAGCAAGATGATTGGAATGTAGAATTAGAAATTTATAATTAATAATTTTAAATGTATAGATTATGAAACAGTTTAAGAAATGGTTTGGTTTCATGATGGCGGTGCTCGTCATGATCCTTAGTGGTGGAAGCTCTTATGCGATGGCAGAAAATCCTCCTGCTGTTCCACCAGGTGAAGGTGGTGGTGGCCCGACTGGTCCTACAGATGGTCCTGGTGTTGGTGGTACTGGTCCTAAATGGGCAGCTGCTAGTCAGGAGCAGCAGGAAAAAATGGGAAATTGGGACTACTATGTAGCACATGTTAACCCAACCGTGGTAGAAATGAAATTGGAGAGTTGCCCTATCGATCAGATTCTTCGAGCTTCGAAACGAATGACTCCTGTTGACAGCAACCGCATCGAGTATTATTCCATCGGTCAGCGACCAATCAAAACCAAACTAACTGAGAAACTTGCTAAAACTACAAATGGTGGCTCAGTGACATTTAAGGTAGAAAATCCTACTGTGTTTGGTATTGGTGACATTATTATGGTTAACGACATGTTGGGTTATGATGATAATGGTACCGACAGAAGCAAGATGATTCCTCTGCAGTTGCGAGTTACGTCTGTTGACAACGATGGTAATCCAACCTGTTATGCACTGAATGGCAAAAAAAATCCATCACGTGGTAACAGAGACATTCCTGAGGATATTGCCATTGGAACAGTAGTAATGCGACTTGGTAGAGCCGCTGGAGAAAAGGAGGTTGAAACAGGTAGTTACTATTCTATGCCTGACAAGAGCTTCCAGTATTGCCAGCGATTCATCATGCAGGTAGAGGAATCTCTTATTGACCGTATGATGAAGACCCAGGTTCAGTGGGACTTCACCAGACAGGAGAAAATGGCGATGGACGATATGCGTCAGGGTCAGGAGTTGAGTGGTCTCTTTGGCTATCGTTCTCAGTCGAATGGTGGAAAGGATGTCGGTATGGTATACACTATGGGCGGCATCTTCTGGGAAGCTGGAAAGGATTTGCAGATAGGTCACTGGGAGACAAAGATGCAAAGGAACGATAAAGGCGATCTTGTTCCTGTAACAACGAAGGTAAAGGTTACGAACTCTGATGATGGTACAACTGAGGTTGTGAAGCAGGTATACGAGTATGTAATCAGCGAGAAAGAATTGACTCAGTTTATTGCTGCTATGTTGAAGGGTGCAGGTAACTCCAGCCGTACCAAACTCCTCTTTGTTGACAACTTGATATATCAGGCATTTGCTAACCTTCGCTCTAACAAGCGTATCATTACCCAGACAGAAAAGGACTATCAGGGTTGGAAACTTGACTTCGAGAAATTTGAAAGTATGGGTACTAAGATTCTGATTTATCGTCACGATGCTTTTAACTCCTGGGGTATGGATGGTAGAGCTTTCTGCCTGGATGCTCGTTATCTGGATAAGTATGTATTCGGCACATGGACCAGAAATGAGTTTAACGCTAAGGATCTCTTGATTCGTAACACAGCAGGTGTTGTGATGGAGGAGTATAGCTGCTGGGTACTGACCTTCCCTGATGCTCATGCGCGTGTAGCCCGACCAGTCTTCACTGGTGATGGCGTGACCGATGAGCAGATTTTGGAGGCAGCGTAATCATCGTATAGGAAACTGATAGTTTTCTACATATATCAATCTTGGGGATAGTTGAGGCTAATGCAGTCTCACTATCCCTTCTCACCATAAACACAAATAGATATGTATAGATTTGTAGCTAAGAGCATGCTCATTTTTGTGGTGACTCTGCCGAGCGGACTGATCAAGAACATTGAGTTTGAGCGGTGTGGCAACGATGCCTATTCGTACATTACAGATAACAAGCAGGTGGCAGAATGCATCAGGAAGCACCCTCTTACGAAGGCAGGCCGTATCATTGATGAGAGCCAGCCGGAAGAGGAGCAGGTTCAACAACAAAATGAAGAGCAGGTGAAGGACGAGAATGCCCTTCATTTCGAGAACATCACTAAGGCCAAGAACTATCTCCAGAAGACGTATAAGGTAGATGTAAGGAAACTGAAATCACCTCAGAGTGTGAAGGAGAAGGCTAAAGAGCTGGGTGTGGTGATTGAGTTTTAGTTTGTGGTTTATAATTTTTAATAGGTTTCTTGCTTATGGAAGTTCTTATGAGTGACCTTGTGAAGGAAATGCGCATAGCTATGGACGAAGTAATCCATGATGAGGTGAATGACATCATTACGGATGATTCGGACACGGAAATGAAGCAAGCCATTGAAACGGCAGCACAACAGATTCTGCTGCAAGCACCAGCGCAAATGATTCTCCCCAAAAGGGTGGAAGTTTCGCTGAATGATAGTGGCAATCAAGATTATGATGCCATCCAAACACAGTTTACAGATGGTCATGGATGCCTGACAATTCCTGACGATTGGCTGAGACTTGTAGAGTTGAGGCTACGAAGTTGGCAAAGCACGCTGACTATGCTGATGGAACCAGGCAGCAAGGAGGCTCAGATGCAAGCCTCCCGGTGGACCAGGGGAACACCGCAAAAACCAAAGGGCATGATTACCACATCGCCAACTACAGGAAAGCGAGTGCTGATGTACTGGACTGCCGGAAGGTATGATGCCAACCATGCACCTGTTGGAGCTGTATATGATCATGAGGTTGAACTGTTCACGTATATCCCTTATCAAAAGTTAGAGGATGTGTTTTCTACTGATACTGGGCATGAAAACGAAGTGACCGGCCAGAAGATTATCCTTTCCCTTACAGATGAATGCAAGAAATATCTTATCTATCGTGCCATCAGCATCTTCCTGGTAAGTAAGAAGGAAAGCGATTTGGCAGAAAAGTATAACCAATTATCTCAAATATAATATTTTATGGCTAACGATATTAATAAAGAAGATCCTCATTACAAGGGAGAATATGGCAGCATCTATGAGGTGAACCGAAAGTTCCCTACTGGTGGTGTGGCCGGTGACTTTGTGGTGATAGATGGTTGGGCTCATTACTGGAATGCAGTCAGAGGAACTTGGTGTGTAAATGCCGAGAGGGATAGCTATTGGGACGAGTTGATAACAAATATCATAGAAAAGTTTAAGTTCGTAAGAGGAGCTACGTTTATGGGCGTGGCTAGTCTTGACACTGTGCCTACGAAGGTTATTGGTGCCAAAATGTATTATTTTTCGACCTTAGCTGGTACGTATAAAAACTTTGATAATCTCGTAGTTCCTCAGGGCATCAATGTACTCTATTCTGAGAATGGCAGCAGCTGGGTAAACACAACCTTGCTGGAAGTGGCTCAGGAGTTGGGCGTGAGCACCAATAAGGTTGTAAGCCAGAAGGCTGTTAGTGATAAACTTCGCGACTTATCTAATGAAGTAGGTAGGATTCAGCAAAATATATATGGATTAGATAAAACGATTTCAATTTCTGAGTTTAAAATTGGATGGAATGAAATTTCATCATTCGCTGCTATTGCTAATGCAAATTATAATATTATAATATCTTTAGATGTTGCTATAAGCGGTGGTGTCTATGTAAGAATTAAAGAGAATGAAGCCGTAAAGCAAACATTTGAGATTAATAGTATAAAAAAAATAATAAGTTTTGTATGTGATAAGCCTTCAAATATTTCTATTGAATATAATAAATATGCAATAGATTTGAGTAATAATAGTATGCTTACTAATATAAAATGTAATGCTACTATTCCTACGATGTCTGAATTTAATGATAATATAGATGGTATTAAAAGTAAAATAGAATATGTCAACAATACAACTGTTGATAAAACTGGTGGCAAATATGTCCTCACTTCGATTAAATCAAAATTTGAAGGAAAATATATATCAATAGATGGTAAAGTTTATGATTCTGGTCCATATTTTATATCTAACTCTATAACGTTACATAAAGATGATAAAATAGAGGCACATATAAATGTTGTCAATGACAATGTAGTCAGTGTAATTTCAAAAAGAATAGCAGAAGATAGTTATGAAGTACTTTCTATTGGACATATTGATCAAGAGGTATATACATTTGTGGCTACTGAAGATTGTGAAGTTGTACTTTGTTATAAAACTATATCATCAATAGCAATAGATAGAGTTGGTACTATAAATAGAAAAATTAATGATTTAAGTGCAAAAACACATCATATTTTACATGTTGGTAAGGATGAAGAATATAAGACAATTAGTAGTGCTTGTAGTGATGCAATAAATGGTGATGTGATAATAGTGCATGAAGGTACATATAATGAGTCTGTTAATATTTCAGCTTGTGATACGACGGAAGACCATAAAACGGTGCAAAATTTATCACACTTTAGAGATATAACAATTATTGGGGTAGATAAAGAAAAATGTATTTTGCAAAATGACTTAGGATTGTATTCTAGTCCTCCGTTATGGATGACAAACGGATTGCTTAAAAACATGACGATAAAATCATTGCATACAAACAATACTAAAAATAATATATCTTATGCTATACATATTGATGGAGCGATATATTCCAATGGTTGTAAAACGCCACTCACTATAGATAACTGTACTGTATATAGTGAAAATAACAACGCTCTTGGATGTGGCATTGATGATGTAGATATTATTGTTACTAATAGTGAGATACAAAGTACAGCATTAGGAGTATATCCAATGGCTGTGCATAATTCTGCTCATTGCCGTGCAAACGGAAGTAAAGTAAAACTAAAAAACAACATCTTTATAGGTTCTTTTAGAACTTGTTTATGGTTTAATAAAGTTTCAATTACTTCAGAAGAAGATAAATTTGAAGTACTTGCTATAGGAAATATCTTACACTCAAATTATGAATACAAAGAAAGCGATTTAACACGAAATGATAATGATATAGCTAATATGAGTGAATTAAATGCCTTTAATAGAGGTAGCTTAATTTTAGGAGAATAGGATATAAGTTGATGGGTGAGAAATTGGCAAACTTACTAATTAGCCCAGAAATGTAAGCACCAAACAAATAATGGATGGTGCAAGGCAAGAGGTGAGGTTTGTATTTGGTCAGAATATACTCCAGAAGCTTGCATCAAAAGAGAAGAGGTTTAACGCCTTCTGGCATAAATAGAAGTAATATGATTAAGAAGTACAGAAAGAAGCCAGTTACCATTGAAGCTATTCAGTTGACTGATAAAAATCACATCGAAGTATTAGCTTTTATAAATAATGAAAGCTATGCAGAAGCTCTTAAGGAATATGATAGATGTTTTCCAAATAAACTTTGTCGTGATGTGTACGAAGGTATTATAAAGCGTGAAGGCTTTTGCATTGAAACCTCAGAAGGTAATATGAATGCTAAAATTGGTGACTATATCATCAAGGGTGTAAATGGAGAGTTCTATCCTTGTAAGCCTGATATTTTCGCTAAGACTTACGAGGAAGTAACAGAGTAACTAACATCCTGCAAAGGATGAACTCTAAGTCGTTGAGTTTAAAAACTTTAAAAAAAAGACAATATGAAGAAGAAACAATTGCATGAGGCACTGGCTGTGCTTCTTACTAAATTATCATCGGCAAGGGACAATCCCTTGCTTATTGATAACTACGTGGTGAAAGCCTTGCGCACGGTTCTTTTGATTTTCAAGGAATCGGGCGAGCTCCACGAAGCATACAAGGAGCAGATACAATCCACGCTGGAGAGTGACAACCCATGGGTAGCTATTATGATGAAGTCAATTGGCGCAGATCCTACTATTAAGAATGGTATGACCGATGAAGCCATTGACGGAATGATTGATTCTATGCTGGGGGCAGAATAATACAATTTTAGTCTGAAAGTATTATTAATTACTTTATTTTTTATTCAAAATGAGAAAAATAGAAAGAATTTTTGTTCATTGTACAGCTGGCTCGCAACGTCAGAGCATCGAGGATCTCAAGGCTGAATTTCGTCTGAAGGGTTGGAAATATCCTGGTTATCATTACGTGGTTGACATCAATGGTGGCATCCATCAGCTTCTCGCCATAGAGCTGGTCAGCAACGGCGTGCAGGGCTATAACTCCTCTGCCATCAACGTTGCCTATATGGGTGGCATTGACAGCCACGGCAAGCCTATCGATAACCGCACTCCAGATCAAAAGGATGCTCTCATTTTGCTGCTTCATAGACTTAAGCAACAATTCCCGGATGCAAAGATCATGGGGCACAGAGACATCTGGGGGAGCGATCAAAAAAAATGGAAGAAGTATTGTCCTTGTTTTGATGCTATGTCTGAGTATAAGGATATATAATAATGAGGATATATAATAATAATGTGGTTATAATGCCGTTAAAAAGCGGTTATAACCACATTTTTTTTAGGAAGCGTTATAGATGGCTTACTTATGTATTGTAGAAAGACAAGGCGGTTTACTACATGTAGCCGCCTTTCTTGTTACCATTTTATGCCATTTTGGTAACAAAAAATTGGTAACATAACTTTCAGATTGTTACTTTAGCAAAGTTTAACTCTAAAAAGTTGCCCAAAATTATTCATTTTGAGCAAAAATTGTTTATTTTTACATCGTTTTCTTATTATTAAGAATGAGGAACTAAGAATAAATACTAAACCCAAAAACAAAAGGAGAAGAATTTATGACTAAAGAGGAAGAAGATGAAGTCCATCGGTTAGTTCAATCAGTC
>ERZ1034878.398-NODE-398-length-21374-cov-13.092359_pt1 | contig 21374 bp, 24 predicted proteins | sample MGYA00520593_ERZ1034878 | MGnify/ENA primary metagenome ERZ1034878 (study PRJEB33766, sample SAMN09781724) | gut metagenome | biome: gut microbiome | host: Homo sapiens | place: Madagascar | study: EMG produced TPA metagenomics assembly of the PRJNA485056 data...
CAAGGAATTAGGAAGAAGGGATTTTACGATTGAAGAAATAAAATTATTAAAAGATATTCAGATATCTGCAGATAATGTCGTAAAAAAGGTTATTTAGATTTAATTATGGAACATAAAAATGGAAGAACTATTAACCCTCAATAGAAATTGTAAGGATTTATGGAATGACTGAAAAACGCCGAGTATGCACAAAGCCAATATTAGATAAGATAGTCAGCGGTATTTATAAATTTATCGGCTATTTTATTATAATTATTCTGATTTTAGGAATAAGCTTCTTTTCCTTATATCCGCACTATCAGAAATATGCATATATGGAAAACTGTAAACAAAACGGACATCAAAAAGATTGGTGTGAAAAGACTTGGCTTGAGTTATTGGAATTGGAATGATATGCAAACAAAGCTCGTCAGCAATGGCGCGCTTTAAGCTTATAAAAACAGTCGTTTCAAGCTGACAATTGTGAATTTTAAAAAGCTTCTGCATTATGAAGTTAGATGGTTGCATTATGTGGGGCATAGTCAAAGAATTTTCTTTTTGCTATAATATAGATGTAAAATTCTAATTTTAGATGAAAGGAAAAATAATGACGGAATTTACAAGAGAATTAATGTTTGGCAAACGTCCGGTGCGTCGTACAACTCCCAAGCCAGGGCAAAGTGATTGGTATTACTTAGACCCGCGAGGAGTAAACACATTTTCTGAGATGAAACAAATTGACGTGGAGAGTGAAAATTCACCGAACCCATATGCCAATGAAATACAGAACTATCTATATAAAAATGATGAACATAACTATAAGGAACTTTATGGCGATACTCCCCCACCTGTACAGACACAGAGTAATATCCATAGTGGTTACCCTAAATTCAGAGATGATAAAAGAGGCATTTTAAATTCTGCAGTTGAAAATTTTGTTCGTATATCTAATACTCCTCAGGCTGATAACAGTATTTTAAACCAAATTGTAGGTGCAGCAAGAGATTTAGGTGAAAACTACATAAATATGGTAAATGCCAACTATAAAAGCACATCAGAAATGCAGAAACAAGGAACAACTATTGATAACTATTATCATTGTATTGGTAATTATGATGCAGCTCAAAGAGGAATGGCAGGAATGTTAACAGCCAAAGCAATCGGCTTAGTAAGAGAAATATTCGATTATCCTAAAAACATTATTTTTAGAGGAAAAACTCCACAACAGGCAAATAATGATTTTAATAATGATATGAGTGTAAATAGTGATGGTCTTAGAATGGCAAGAAGGGGCCGTTACAATTCGGCTTTTGATGCTTGTGACAAGTATCGTCCAGCAGAGTATAATCCGATTGATCGTCTGACATACTACAAAAGATAACTATTTGTGTTGTATTATTTTTGAAAACATTTATACTAAAACGAGTATGGTAACACAAGGAAAATAAAATGACTGGTTGGCTTTATATAACTTTTGCCGTAATAATCGGGATTGGTTTGCTTAATATTTGCATCTGCCGATATTTCCATCAAAAAATGAAAATGCTGAAATATAATAAAACACAGTTAAAATTTTTTGATATAATATCGTTAATTTTAGGAATATTACCGCCAATTTTGTTGTTACCATTTTCGTTTTGGTTAAATGGCATTTGGCTTATTTATTTCGCTATGAGTGTTGCTTTATTTTGCGTATTTTTAAGCTATTTTGATTATCAAATCAACTTTCGGGACGCTCAATGTTCCGTTTGGTGGCACAAAATGTCAAAATTTGATAAATCAATTTTACTGATAATGATTATACTAACCGTCTGCTTATGTTTTTATAATTATTCGTTTCGCAGTATATTTCGTTTGATGTGTTTTAATGCGTTTTTTGTTTATGTCTTTTGGTTAAAGAAAATGCGAGAACAGCAAAAAATATCTTATCTGTTTTCCGGCAAATATAAAAAAGTTGGCGTAAAAATTATCAGTAGTTTGTTTTACTATGCAGCCTGGCTTGTCATCGGAATCTATGTCGCAAGCATGAGCATTAATGTAATTTCGTTGTATTTCGATCCTTATGATACCGACGGCTGTATTGATACGGGAATATGTAAAGACGGTTTTACTTTTAATGATTGTGGAAATGGTATTCCTTGTACCATAACAAAGGAAAACTGCCTTAAAAATAATAACATTTGGTTTGAAGATATTCACAGTTGTGATATCAGACATTACAATTATTAGACATTAATAGTAAAGAAAAGTAAAATACAATTTTATACTAATACTGCGAAGTAAAGATAACTGCTTATTACTTTCCCTTAAATCGGTTTACTCCGATATCTTGCGGATAAAGCGGCGGTTTTTGCCAATTCGGGATAAAATCTCGTAAGAGATTGTTCCGGCATCACGCCCCATATCATCAAGGGTGTAAAAATCATCCAACAGATAAGCCATATCTCCGACTTGCAAATTGTCGACATTGGTAACATCGCAAATAATATTATCCATTGAAATCCGTCCGATAATATGCGCTTCATTAAGTTTGCCGTTATTTTTGAAAAAGATTTTTCCGACATTGGAAAGCGAGCGCGGAACGCCGTCACCGTATCCAACCGAAACAATGGCGATTTTGCGTTCCGTGTTGGCGCGATAGGTTGCCGAATAGCCGACAAATTCACCTTTAGGCAATGGTTCAACCTGCAATACCGGCGCTTTCAGATATACAACATTTTTCATCTGATTAGCTCGATACGGAGCGGTGTTAATCCCGTACATTGCCGCGCCCAAACGCACCATATCCTGCTGAAATTCCGCCCCCAGAAATACCCCGTCGGAAGCAGATAATGATGCCGGAAGTTTTGGAAAATAAGTTGCTTTCAGCCGCTTGAAATTTTCCAACTGGTGGGCATTCATAAAGTGGTCTTTTTCATCACCGCAGGCCAGATGTGACATTACCATGCCGAATTCATTTAAATCTTCGGTGCTTAATGCTGCCAATTCGTGTTCACGAAAGCCCAGACGGTTTAAACCGGTTTCAATGTGAATCACCGGCTTGCGGCCGCTTAAGCGATTTCGTTTCCAAAATTCTAACATTTCAGGACTGCTGATAACCGGAATCAATTGCCGATGTTGTTGAAATTGCTCCAGACTGTCTTCGCCGATTCCTTGCAGAACAAAAATAGTTGCTTCCGGTACTAACGGCGCAATTTCCGCTCCCTCAACCGCATGTGCGCAAAAAAAGTTGCGGCAATCGGCTTTATTATAGAGCAGGGGAGCGATGACCTTTGCGCCTAATCCGTATGCATCGTCTTTAATCACGGCCGCACAAACCGAATGCACGGCAATTTTCTGCAGGCTGTGATAGTTTTCGAGAATATTATTAAGGTTTATTTCTAAAATTGGTCTTGTCAAAACAGTCATCTTTTCATACAATCCTACAAAATTTTACGAGGCAAACTTTTTAAATGCAATTTATCGATACCCACATTCATTTGCAAGACTATAAGTCAAACAGTACACCGCAAATCATCCGCGCGGCTCAAACCTGCGGCGTGGCCAAAATGGTGTGTGTTTCTTCTTGCCCGCAGGATTGGCGCGATGTTGCCGCCTTAGCCGCGAAATATTCAGAAATTATTCCGGCTTTCGGGGTTCATCCGTGGTATATTGCAGACTTGCCGGCTGATTGGGAAGAAAAATTACGGGCGCTGCTGATACAAAACCCGCAGGCTTGGGTCGGAGAGGTCGGATTGGACAGATTAAAAAATCCTGCTCCGCAGCCGCAAAAAGAAGTTTTTGCCGCGCAAATCGTCCTTGCCCGCGAGCTGAACCGTCCGTTGTCGGTTCACCTGCTGAAAGCTGAGATGTGGCTGCCGGAGTTTATTCATGATTTAAAATCATTGCCGTGGGTATGGCATTCATTTGCCGCCGCCCAAGAGGCGGCTGAGTTTGCGCTGAAAAATGGTGCTTATTTATCGTTTTCCCAAGGTTCGGTTCGTTCCAAGCATTTTGCCGCGGTGGCGGTGCAAGTTCCGGCCGAACGGATTTTGTTGGAAAGCGACGGCCCGTATCAGCCTTTGACCAAAGGCGGGGAAAGCAATCCGTCATATTTGCCGCAGCTGCTGAAGCAAATTGCTGCCGTTCGCGGTGAAGATGAAAATATTTTAGGAAAACAAATTGTGACTAATTCACAAAGGTTAATCAATGGAAACAGATAATTTACAACGCACAAGAATGTTGTTGGGCGACGACGGTATCAACCGTTTGCAGCAGGCGACGGTTATGGTGGTCGGCATGGGTGCTGTCGGCGGTTATGCTTTGGAAGCCTTAGCCCGCTCCGGCATCGGACATTTGATTTTGGTCGACTTCGATGTTTTTGAAATTTCTAACCTAAACCGCCAACTCTTGGCGCTGTACTCGACTATCGGGCGCAAAAAAATTGAGGTTGCGCGGCAGCGGGTTCTGGATATTAATCCGGCTTGCCGGGTCGAGATTTTAGATACGTTTGTTAATGCCGACACTATTCCCGAATTGCTTAACCGCCGGTTGGATTTTGTGGTCGATGCCATTGATGCTCTTAACCCTAAATGCTGTTTGATGGAAGCTTTGTATCAGCGCTCGATCCCGTTTGTTTCGTCCATGGGCGCGGCGCTGAAAACTGATCCTTCGCATATTAAATTCGGGGCTTTAAGCACCAGCCGTAATTGCGGGTTGGCCAAGTTTATCCGTAAGCGCCTGCGCAAACGCGGGGTTGATATCCGCCAAATCAACTGCGTTTATTCTGATGAACAGACCGCGTTGCCGGAAACCGCGTTGCAGCTGAGCGGCAATATTCCAGACAACGGGCGTCAGCGCCATACGATGGGGTCTTTGCCGACAATTACCGCTATTTTCGGGCTGACCTTGGCTAATCAGGTTATTTTAACCTTATCCGGTTATCGTCACTAGGAGAAAATCAATGGAAACTTCACCCAAATCAATGCGTTTACACCTTGCCTTAATGGGACGGGTAAATTCCGGCAAATCAAGCTTCTTAAACCTCGTGGCCGGGCAGGATGTCGCCATAACTTCGCCGCAAGCCGGTACGACTACCGATATCGTGGAAAAAACACAGGAGTTATTGCCGCTTGGTCCGGTAGTTTGGCTCGATACGGCCGGCTTGGGGGATGATACCGGACTTGGCAGTCGACGCATTGCCAAAACCCGTCAGGTTTTTGAGCGGGCCGATATCGTTCTGCTGATTTGTGAGGGCGACTTTATCGGTGATTTTGAGCAGGAAATTATCACCGAAGCCGCCAAGCGCAATATTCCGTTGCTTAAAATTTATAATCAGGCCGATAAATATAATATCACCTCCGATGACGGGATTGCAGTTAATTCCACTGATTTGTCCTCGCGGGATAAAGTTTTGGGACAGCTGAAAACCGCGTTGCTGAAAGTTTGTCCCGAAGATTTTATTAATCAGCCGCCGCTGTTGGGCGATTTGGCCTCGGAGCATGCGCATGTGATTATGATTGTGCCGATAGACTATGAAGCGCCCAAAGGCCGTTTGATTTTGCCGCAGGTTCAGGCTTTGCGCGATTGTCTGGATAATAACCAATATGTCACGGCGGTAAAGGAAAATGATTATCCTTTGGTGTTGGCTGATTGCAAAACTCCGCCGGCACTGGTGGTTTGCGATTCGCAAGTGGTTGATTTTATGGTCGACAACACACCGACTGATATTCCGTGTACCACGTTTTCCATTTTGTTTGCCAGACTCAAAGGCGATATTGTCAAACTGGTCGAAGGCGCGGCGGCTATCAGTCGTCTGCGCGATGGCGATAAAGTTTTGATTGCCGAGTCTTGCACGCATCATGCGGTGGAAGATGATATTGGGCGGGTTAAAATTCCGCGGTGGCTGCTGAACAAAACCGGCAAAAAACTGCAGATCGACCATGTCGCCGGTCATGATTTTCCCTCAGATTTAGCGCAATATTCTTTGGTTGTGCAGTGCGGTGGCTGTATGAACAACCGGCGGGAAATGCTGTCGCGTATCAGCCGCTGTGAAGAAGCCGGAGTGGCCATAACCAATTATGGTGTCTGCATTTCGGAGCTTAAAGGCGTTTTAGCGCGGGTGCTAAAGCCGTTTCCGCAGGCTTTGCAAAAATATCAGGCCGTTAAACAAAATTAAGAAAATCGCCGGAACAGCTTGTTTCGGCAATTTTTTTAGCGCAAAAATACATAATTTTCTTGTCAGAATACCATTTATTTGGTACAATTCCGTCAAAATTAACGAGCATAGGCCGTTTTAGGAATTAAATGTTATGAAAATGATAAAACCGGTTGTTAATCTTGCTAAGATTGCCGACAACTATGATACTTTTATACTAGGGTTTAACGGAGTTTTGACCGAAGGCAGCGGCTTGTTGCCGTCTGCGGTTGCGGCTGTAAATCATTTGTTCGAAAACGGCAAAAATGTGATTCTGCTGTCCAATACGGCTTATCGCATTGCCGCTTTGGCACAAATGTTGCGTGACGGCGGTATTAATCCTTCCGCATTTGCCTGTGTTATGACTGCCGGCGAAGTTCTGCACTATAAACTTAAAGCCCGCAGCGGTGATTATGCCGCTATCGGCAATAATTATTACCGGTTGGGCAGCACTGCTGATACCGGTGTTTTTGACGGTTTGGACTATACGATGGTCGCTAATATCGAAAATGCTCATTTCCTTTATATGGGCGAGGCGGCAGACGCTGCGGATACGATTGAAAAATATCTGCCGATGTTGGAACATGCGGTTAGTCTTGGATTGCCGTTTGTCTGTGCCGGCAATGATACTTCCGGCTACAAGGACGGCAAAATTTGTTTGGCACCCGGTGCGGTTGCCGAGCAATACGCGGTTATGGGCGGGCGTATTATCACTCTTGGCAAGCCTGATGCCGCAATGTTTAATTATTGCCTGAGCGCGTTGAGCGAAGCCGGCAATGTTTTGGTAATTGGCGATAATCTGGCTACCGATATCAAGGGCGCAACGATTTTGGGCTTTGATTCGGCGCTTATATCTAAAGGCGTTCATGTCAACTATCTTGGCGAAGGCTACATCCCCGATGTTGCCAAAACCAGAGAATTGGCAGCCAATTTTGATGTTTCGCCGCAATATGTAATTTCCAATTTGCGGTGGTAGTTTTAACCTCGTTAAAGAGAGGGAAAATGCAAAGAAAATTTGGAATTTTGGTTTCTTCGTTTGTTGCCCTGTTTGTGGTGCTTACGACGCCTTTGGCGCAGGTACTTAATTATTCGGCGTATCTGAACAGTCCCGAATATGGTGAAGCGTTGACGGCAGATGAGGTTAACTCATTTTTGGCGGTGTGGTCGGATTTTATCCGTAAAGATATGGGCAAATACGAATTGCAGCAGGTCTCACTGGCAAACGGCAAACCGGCGGAAGTCTACCCGCCTTATATGCGGCGTTGGTTTGTTAATCAGGGCTGGAACATTGATCGTTTTTTCTACGTCGAGCAACGCCTGAAAGCAGCGGTTAAAACCGTTTTTATTCTTGATACCATTGATTCCAATCGCGAACTTATGCGGCAGGTCAGCTCTGATGCCAATACCGTGCAAAATCTGCAGACGGTTATTGCCGGACAGGAACGCCAGATTAATGCCGAACGAATAACCTCGCAGGAAGTTGCGATGATTAGACCCTATGCCTATAAAATTAACGCCATTTTGGAAGGGCGCGCTTGATGCCGACATCGGAAAACGCCGCCGCGTTGGTAGCTCAAAAACTGGCCCAAATTAAGCCGTCGGCCCATTCCGGCGTTGACCAATGCGAGATTGAAGACCTTTTTGCTTCAGTCGCCCCGCAGGCTATGCCTTTGTGGCCGCTGGAATATCCTGAAGCCGGTTATAAAACCGAATACCTGCAGGTTTCACTGGCCAATGAAAGCGAAAATCCGGCCTTTGCTGTTTTTTACGGACTGAAAATTCAAGCCCGCTTGTCGAATGATAAAGAAAGCCTGATTGCCGCTCAAAGTTTTTTTAATGATGACGGGGTTTTGACTGTTCGACTGGAAAATCTTTATCGCGAACAAGGCAAGGACAATAGCCGTATCGGCCGCCTGATGATTGCCAAGCTGCAGGCTTTTCTGCGGGCGCAGGATAAAGCTTGGGGCAATTCGGGAAGCAATGTTTCGGTTTTGGAGGTTACGGCCACTTCGAACAATGATGCCAGCCGCATGGCCAACCGCGGCGGCTATGTTTGGGCCAAGCAGGGGTTCGATTTTTCCTCGCCGGCCGAATTACAGAATATCCGCCGCCATTTTAATGATTATTGCGCCCAACATCAGGTTGCGCTTTCGCCGTCCGAACTTAAGTTATTCACCAAACCATGTCATTTTGCGGCTTTTGACTGCGGGGTTAAAGTGCGTGACAAGTTCGGCGATGATTCTTCATTAGGCAAAGCTTTTTTGTTGTTGCATGAGCAATGGCACGGCGTTTTGCGTTCGGATGCAATTCGCCGCGAAGAAAACCGCTATGCTCTGGCTTTGGCTCAGGGACAAACCGCTGAACAGGCACTTAAACAGCTTAATTCTTCTTATCGCCAAATGCTTAAAAATGTCCGCTGCCGCTGCCAAAATCCGACAGCGCACAAAGAAAATCTTTCTTTATGGCAGCAGCTTAAACAGCGTTTTTCAACCCGCCGCTGATTCCAGCTCTTCTTTTTTGAGCTGAATTTCCAACCACTGGTTTTCCTTGTCTTCCTTCAGCTTTTGTTTGGCACTCAGGGTCGAGGTCAATTCATCAAATCGTTGCGGATTTTGGGTGTAAAGCGTGGCGTCGCCCAGTTCTTCTTCAATTTGCGCAATTTCAACCGCCAGATTTTCAATCTCCTGCGGCAAAATATTCAGCAGGCGTTGTTGCGCATAGCTGAGTTTGCGGCTGACAGATGTCGGGCGTACGGCTGCCGGCGTGCTTGGCTTGGTAGTGCTTTTGGGTTTGGCGGGGGAGGGGCTGCCCTGTTCTTTGAGCTTTTCCAACAGGTCGCTGTAACTTCCGGCATATTCGCTGACCGAGCCGTCGCCTTTCATATAAATCACCGATGTTACAACCCGATCAAGAAAATCGCGGTCGTGGCTGACAATCAAAATTGTGCCGGTATAGTCGTCTAAAACTTCCTGCAGCAAATCAAGTGTATCCATATCCAAGTCATTGGTTGGCTCGTCCAAAACCAAAAAGTTTGATGGCTGCGCCAAAGCGACTGCCAGCATCAGGCGATTTTTCTCACCGCCGGATAATGCTGCTACCGGACATTGCGCTTGTTCGGGCTTAAATAAAAAGTCTTTTAAATAAGCCACCACATGGCGATAATGCCCATGCACCATAATATGGTCGCCTTTGTCGCACAGCGTCTGCCACAGTGTTTTCTTAGGGTTAAGCGTCATGCGGTTTTGGTCAAAATAAGCCTCTTCAAGGTTTTTGCCGATACGCACCGTGCCGCTGTCAGGTTCAAGCCGTTTGGTCAGCAGTTTAATCAGGGTTGTTTTACCGGCACCGTTAGGACCGACAATGCCGATTTTGTTGCCCTTGATTATGCGAGTCGAAAAATCTTTAATAATCGTGCGCTCGCCGAAAGCTTTGGCGATATGTTTAGCCTCAATCACCAGCTTGGAACGAAAATCGCCTTCTTCGACAGTCAGATTGATGTTGCCGACTTGTTTAATTTGTTCGCGCCGTTCAATCCGCAATTGCTGCAACTTGCGCAAACGTCCCATATTGCGCTTGCGTCTGGCGGTAACGCCTTTGTGCAGCCATTCGGTTTCGGCCTCAATTTTTTTGTTAAGATTATGTTGGTCGGCGATTTCCTGATTAATGATTTGTTCTTGCCATTCTTCAAAAAACTTAAAGCCTTTGTTGTTGCGATGAAGCATCCCGCGATCAAGCCAAAAGGTCGTACGCGAGGTATTGTCCAAAAAACGACGGTCGTGTGAAATCAGAATAACCGCTCCGCTGAACGAGGCAATAATCTTCTCCAGTTTTTCGATAGTCGGCAAATCCAGATGGTTGGTCGGTTCGTCTAACAACAGAATATCCGGCTCATTAACCAGAGCGCGCGCTAAAGCGGCTTTGCGCCGTTCTCCGCCGGAAGCCTGACTAGGGTTTTGCGCTGCCGCAATGCCTAATTGCTCAATCCAAATATCCGCTTGATATTCCAGCCCTTTGCCGTGGTTGGGTAAACCGTCCAGCACCACTTGTTTGAGCGAATCGTAGCTGCTCAGGTCCGGATCTTGCGGCATATAAGCTATCTTAATCCCTGGCTGAATAAAAATTTCGCCGTTATCCGGTTCAATCTCGCCGGCAATAACTTTGAGCAGGGTTGATTTGCCCGAGCCGTTACGCCCGACCAGCGATATCTTATCGCCGCGGTTGATGTAGAGTTCCACATCGCGAAACAACTGGTTGGTGCCAAAAGCCAGACTCACTCCCTTGAGTGCATAAATCGGCGGTTCCTGCATGATAAATCCTTTAGCCTCAAAACATTAATTATTGACAATTGTTTACACTAAAAAATAAAGATTTGCAAAATATAAAATCACTTATATAATAACGCGCAGAAAACCCATTAGGCACAAGGAGAAAACGAAATGCCTTTGAAAATTGAATTAAAGCCGCATGAGAGCATTATCATCGGTGAATCGCTGATTACTAATGACGGCGATCGTACTCGCTTTTATATTGAGGGCAATGTCCCGATTTTGCGCGAGAAATTTATTATGCGTGAAAAAGAGGCTAATACCCCGAGTAAGCGTATTTACTTTGTGGTTCAGCAATTGTATTTGTCGAGCGGCGACCCAAAATTACAGGAATTGTATCTGGAATACGCCCGTGATTTGCAAAAAGCTGCCCCGAGTCTGATTCCTTTTATCGCGCCGATTACCGACTCGATAATTAACTCGAATTTCTATGACGCGATTAAAAATGCCGCCAAATTAATGAAAAAAGAGGACGAATCGTTCGGCGAAGCCTTGAAAACCACAATAAAGTAATTAATTTTTGGATAAATATATGCTTTTACGAGTCTTTTTGGCATTTTTGTTAATAATTTATTCATAACAAATGTATAAAGTATATTTGGATAAAAAATAAAGGAGACGCATAAAAATTATGTCTCCCGCAGGAGTATAGAGCCAAAGTGCTTGTTTTCTGCGGCTTGGCGGAAAAATAGTTTTTGTGCGCGCACCTGATGACCATACTATTATGAAAAAAACAGTTTAAATGTGTAAAAAAATATGATACTATAAACTTGTATCGTCAGTAAGATGATCGCAAGTTATGTGTTCCACAGTATTGGAGAAAGAAAATGGCAGATATTTCACTTACAGCGAGCATGCGGACCAATTTGTTGTCCCTTCAAAACACCCAAAGTTTGATGGATCAGACACAGGAACGCCTCTCAACCGGTTTAAAAGTTAACTCGGCAATTGATAGCCCGTCGAGCTACTACACCGCACAATCATTAAATAACCGCGCTAGCGACTTGAGCGCATTGTTGGATAGTATGGGTCAGGGTGTCCAAACCATTAAAGCCGCCAATGAAGGTATCGAATCGATTACCACTTTCGTTGAACAAGCTAAAGCGGTTGCTAACTCTGCTCGTGACGAAGCTAACAAAGTTGTTGCTAAAACTGTAGAAGGCGATAATGTAGCCGGCACTTCAGCTGAAAAAGCTAAAGCTTTGAAAGCTACTGCAGAAGGTAAAGCAAAAGTTACCATTAATGGTACAGCGACAGAAATTGATTATGCTCAAGATGACACGTTAGAATCTGTTATCGAGAAAATCAATGGCGCCTTGGGTAGCAAGGGTTCAGTTGCAATCGTAGCCGGCGATACCGCTGCTGATTACAAGATTGCTTTGACCGCTGATACTCTTGAAACTGTTAAAGTTGAATTTGGTGCAGGTTTCGGTACTGTCAAAGCTCCGGCAGAAGCAGTAGCAAAAGAAGACTTCTCAACTCGTGCAAAATATTCCGAGCAGTTCAACAAGATTTTGACCCAAATTGACCAGTTGGCAAAAGACTCTGGTTACAAAGGCATTAACTTGTTGCAGAACAACGACTTGACCGTTATCTTCAACGAAGACCGTTCATCCTCAATCGTGGTAAAAGGTGCGGATGCATCATCAAGCGGTTTGAAGATTAATGCGGCCGGAAACAGCTGGAAAGATGAAGCCGATATTAATACTTCAATTTCCGAAATTGAAACCGCTGTTTCGACCTTGCGTACCATGGCATCTGACTTCGGTAACTACTACAGTATCGTTGAAACACGTCAAGACTTCACTAAGAACTTGATTAACGTACTGACCGAAGGTGCTGATAACTTGACTTTGGCTGATATGAATGAAGAGTCGGCAAATATGTTGGCTTTGCAAACCAGACAGCAGTTGGCTATTAACTCATTGAGTTTGGCATCACAAGCTGCCCAGTCTGTGTTGAAATTGTTCTAATCAGTAGAAGAGTGAATAGTTTGGAAGAGTGGTGTGCTTCACACCACTCTTTCTTTTTTTATTTAGATGTCATTTCGAGCGAAGTCGAGAAATATCGGCCTTACACTCCGTGCCGTCCGTCAGTGACGGCACAATAAATGTCACCTTGAGCGCAGTCGAAAGGTCTCGGCTATATAAAAATCTGCCGAGATCTTTCCACGCGCTAACGCTTGGTCAGGATGACTATTTTTTAATGCGCGTACTCTTAGAAGTTCGGATAGCGTGTGTGATAAATAGGAAATTAGGGCGAAAGTACCGGAGCGTACACGACTAGTACGTGAGGAAACTTTCGTCCCGACATTTCTGTATTTAGCACCAGCTAGACGAACTTCCTTACTCTACTTCCTTACTATTTGTTCAATTCTAACAGCCAACCCAGTCCTATCATCGGTTTCGATGAAAGTGGCCCATAAAGTTCCTTGTCCTTTGCAGGGAATAAGCCTTCCGCCGGTGAAACGACGAACCAAACGCGCTACCGGTTCTTCTTTCTCAAATCCGATAACCCCGCTGTAATCACCGCACATTCCGGCATCTGTCTGATAGGCAGTGCCATGCGGTAAAATCATTGTGTCGGAAGTCGGTACATGCGTGTGTGAGCCGATAACCGCTGAAACCCGCCCGTCCAAGTAATGTCCGAACGATATTTTTTCGGCCGTGGCTTCGGCATGAATATCAACAAAAATCGCATCTGCATTGCGGCCTAGGCTGTAGGTTTTGAGCAGCTTGTCCATGGCTTGTACCGGACAATCAACCGCTTCCATAAACAAACGTCCGACAACTTCTACTACCAAAATGGTTTTGCCGTTGGCCAGTTCAATGAGGCGCGCACCTTGCCCCGGCAGATTATCCAAATAATTAAGCGGGCGCACAATTTGTTTGCATTCATCCAAAAACGGAATAATCTCACGTTGATTCCACACATGATCGCCGGTTACAATCGCCGTAACGCCGGCGGCTAACAAATCGCGGCAAATTCCGGGTGTCGTGCCAAAACCATGTGCCGCATTATCGGCATTGACGATTAGAGCATCAAAACCATAAGTCTTTTGCAGGTAGGGAATATTAGATAAAACCGCTTCGCGTCCCGGACGTCCGACAATATCGCCGCAATAGATAATTTTCACCGGAAAAACCTTTCGTTAGTAAAATTTTGCTGTCAAGTTATACATAATAAAAAACCCCGTTTTCGTCAACGGGGAAATTTCGGAGGGAGCCGTTTAGCCGTATGGATACATTCTTATCGAACCGCGTATGACCAAGTGGGCATCGTATAAATAAACCACGATTTATTCAGTGACAATTCCCTATAAAAATATGTTGGCTCGGAAGATCTGCGGAAATACGCACTACGCAGCTTCCCTCTATAATTCCATTCTACATAAGATTTATGGCCGATGCAACAGAATTTATCTGTTCTCCCAACAATTTTATTTTGGCCGCCATATCTTTGTCCAAATCAAGGAGTTTGCCCTCATCAAGGGCGGGGGCGGCCGGAACGGCAACAACGCCTTTTTTGGCTTCGGTCAGCTCATCCGCCAGTAATAAGCCGACCATTGCCAGCAGCATATTTTCATTAATCTGTCCGACACCCTGAGTAATCATTTTGGCTTTTTCATCAAGCATGCGTGCCAGTTGATAAATACGCACTTCCTGCCCGTCTTCGCAGGCAACGGCATATTCGCGGGAGTTAATTGTTATTGTTACTTGTGACATCTTCTTCTAATACTTTATCTAATTTTCCGATGATATTATCTATATTGTGCAAGATATTTTGGGATGACGTTTGCAAAATCTTCAGGCGGCTTTCGCGGTCTTTGAGCAGCTCTTCCTGCGCCTGTGCCGAAACTTTAAGCTCGTTGCGCTTGGTCGAAACCGCAGCATTAAGCTTAGCTAACGCTTCACTTAGTTCGGACAAAGCCGAATTAGTTTGCGCAAATTCATTTTTTTTTGCTTCCATGCAGATTTCTCTTCCTTAATTTGAAATATTCACTTATATTCAAAGCATAATAAACCACAATCAAAGTTTTACAAGCGAAAATAAAATTATGCCGAAATTTATCCTCAAAATTAACCAAAACACTGATAAAATCTATCGCGATGATGACATTGCCTGCTACCTTTTGGATGCATCATTGCCGACCGCTTACCTTAAAGATTTTAAGTCGGACGGGCGTCCGCGCCTGCTGTGCGGAACTAATGCTTCCAAACTGTGCCGCGAGCTTGGCTTTGAAGGCGTAGTGGCGGATATTTCTTCGGACAAGCCGATTAAAGCGCAAATCGCCAAAATCCGCGCCGAACTTGGAGAACACAAATTTTTGGGAACGGTTATCGCCCCGCATCGTCATGAGGCTATGTTAGTCAGTGAAACCGAACCCGAATTTGTTGCGTTTCGTTTTTCGGCCGCCGAAAAAGCGGCTGCTATGCCTGTAATATCTTGGTATAACGAGCTTTTTTTAATCCAGTCGGCGGTTGATTTGCGCGGCGGATTGCAGGACCTAAAAGATACGGATTGCGATTTTGTCATCATAAATTCGCACGATTATAAAGATTTTGGTTGCTAAAATTAAAAGATTAGATTAATTTGCCTATAAAAAATCGTTTATTGCATATTTAGGAGAAAAAGAATGAAACAACAAGCGGGTTCAATCAGAATTGGCTGGGTCATCGAATACAAAAACAAGCCATGGACTGTGTTGAAAACTAACTTTGTAAAACCGGGTAAAGGCGGCGCTTTTATGCAGGTTGAAATGAAATCGGTTGAAGAAGGCACTAAAACCAACGAACGTTTCAGAACCGAAGATATGGTCGAAAAAATGATGGTTGAAACCAAAGACTGCCAGTTTTTGTTTGAAGATGCTTCCGGCCTTACTTTTATGGAAAGCGATACTTTTGAACAATTCACCATGCCGGCTGATATTTTGGGCGATTCACGCCCGTTTCTGACTGACGGTATGGAAGTTAAAGTCAGCGTAATCGACGGCAAACCGATTTCGGTTGAGTTGCCGTTGCAGGTTATTTGTGAAGTTGTTGAAACCGAACCGGTTATCAAAGGTCAAACCGTTTCTTCTTCATACAAACCGGCAATTTTGGACAACGGTGTTCGTACAACCGTTCCGCCGTTTGTTGGTGTCGGTGATAAAATCGTTGTTGCTACCGCTGATGCATCTTATGTTGAAAGAGCCAAATAATGTCATATGTAACCGCTAGCCTTAACGCCCTGATGACGGCTGTCAAAAAAGCCGGAACTTCTTTGGCGCGTGATTTTAACGAGATTGAGCAACTGCAGTCGTCTGTCCGCGGACACAAGGAGTTTGTGGCTTCGGCGCGTGAACGTACCGTTCGTTCTTTGCGGGCTGACTTGCAACGGCTCAAACCTAATTATGCCGTTGTTTTGGACGGTGAACCTGAGCCGAATGCTCCGCATTTTTTGGTTGCTCCGTTGGATGGTCAGACTAACTTTGCCCACGGGCTGCCGTATTTTGCCATTACGGTTGCGGTAGTCGAAAACGGAATTATTACTTCCGGCGTAATTTACAATCCGGTAACCTCGGAATTATGTTTTTCCGAAAAAGGGCAGGGCGCATTTCGCGAAGGTTTTCGCAATCACGAACGTTTGCGCGCATCAGCTCGTAAAGATTTGGCGGAAGCTTTGGTCGGGGTTGATGCCGGTGAAAGTTTCGTCGTTGCCGGTGCCGTTCGCGCTCAAGGTTGTTTGAGCCTTGATTTGGCTAATGTTGCGGCCGGCCGTTATGATGCTTTGGTCAGCCGCGGTAATTCTGCCGCTTCAATCGCGGCCGGAATATTGCTGGTCAAAGAGGCCGGCGGTTATGTCTATGAGCTGAACCAAAAAGATATTCGTACGGATGATTTGGCATCGGTTTTGGCCAGCGGCAACCTGATTGCCGCCAATGCCGAATTGGCCAAAAAGATTTATGAACAGGTTAATAAATAATAATTTGTGAGGAGAAAGGGATGCGTCAAAAAATTATTGCTGCGGCGTTGGTCTTAACCGGTGTAATTGCCGGAGGAGCAAGAGCGCAAATGTATCAAGATGTTTATGTTGATTTATCGGCGTTGGACAGCCTTGAATCCGACAGTACCCCTATCTATTCACAGCCGCTTTTCCCCGAGGTTAAAAAAGCTTCTGCTGTCGCTAAGCCGACAGCTAAAAAGGCCTCAGCTGTCAAAAAAGTTAAAAAGCCGTCTAAAGCGGCAAAAGTAAAAGCCGCCCAAGCGGTTAAAGTTACGGTTGCGCCGCAAGTTGAAGCTAAAGTTGAAACTAAGCCCGTTGAGGCCAAACCGGTAGTGGTTGAAAAGGTTGAAGCCACGTCTGCTGCTCCGGCCGCTTTAGTCGAGCCGACGGCATTGCCGCAGGCGGAAGAAGTTGCTCAGGTCGTTCCGGTTAAAGAAGCTGTTAAAGAATCCGCTCCTAAAACCGATGAACTTAAAGCTGCCGAAGATATGGTCAAAGATGCCGATACTCCGGTTGTCAAAACTCCGGCGGAAGAGGAAGTAAAAGTCGTTGACGTTGAGCCGTCAACTAATCCGGTTGAAGTTGTTGATGTTGAAACGGTTGCCGCTAAGCCGGCTGCGGCTGAGCCGCAAGAGCCGTCCAAATCCGCCCCGTTGCTGGTTGGACAAGGCGCAGCGGATAACGTGCTTAAGTTTGCTCCCGATGTTGCGGAGCTGACTCCGGAACAACAGGCGCAAATTGATGCTATAATCAATTCTTTTGACGATGCCGCCAATAACAAAATCGCGATTCTGTCTTACAACATCAATGACGGTATCGATGCGTTTAAGAAAAAACGTTTGAGCCTGAATCGGGCAGTCGAAGTTCGTGGCTATCTGCTGCAGCAGGGACATAAAAATTTCAGCATTAAAGTTATCAATGTCGAAAAAGACTCCGGCAAAGCCAATACTGTCGAAATTGAAGAACTTAAGTAATTTTTGCGAAATTTTCAAAAAAAGTTTAAATAATGCTTGCGTTATTGTTTTCGGTAATGTATAAGAGCATAAAAATTGTGCGTTAAATATAAAGTTTCAGGAGTTTTTTAAGATGAAAAAAGGTATTCACCCTGATTATCACGAAATTACGTATGTAATGACTGATGGTGAAAAAAGAACTGTTCGTTCGACTTTAGGCAAAGCCGGCGATGTTATCAATTTGGAAGTTGATCCGAAATCTCATCCGGTTTGGACTGGCGTGCGTCGTTTGGTTGACACCGGCGGACAATTGTCTAAGTTCAAAAACAAATTTGGTGCTTTCGGTATCAAAACCGGAGACGATGCTGCCAAATAAGTTGTTTAATCGGCAGACTTACGATTTATTAACCTGCGATTGCTATAATCAGTCGCAGGTTTTTCTTTATGTCGAGGAAAGATGATTAAAATAACGCATTATGAGGTTTATGCCGATAAAGGCAACGGCTGGCAGCTGGAAGGCAGATATGCTCTTGAGCAGCGTCAGGAGGCTTTTAATCAGGCTAAGGAACTGGAGATTAGCAAATATAAGGTCAAAATCATTAAAGAGATTTTTGACGTTCAGGACAATTCTTATCAGGAAACGGTAGAATATGTCAGTAATCTCAGCAAAAAAGGCAAAGGCGGCAAAGCAGCGGCGTATGATTATTCCGGCGATGATGACGAGGAAGAAGAAAGCATTAAAACGCAGGAAGTTGTGCATGAACATGCCGGAGTTATCGGCGCTGTTTCAAAGCTGATTTTTCTGACGTTGGTATGCTTAGGCTTTGCCAATGTTTTAGTCAGCCTGATTTATCCGGTTATTGAAAACTTTATTCCTGAAGAAAACAATAAGCCGATTTTGTTTTTAATCTTTTTTGTTCTGTTCTTGAGTATCGCTATCCCATTGATTTTGAAAAAAATTCCGTGGTATGTGTTCACGCCTAACAAGACCATTACGCGCAAAGTCCCTGAGCGCAAATTATACGACAAAGCCGAAGAGCTGTATAATCTTTATAACATTAATGAGCAGATTGCCCCTGAAATGACGCCGGCGTACCCCGAAGCCCCGTTGGAGTATAAGCAATATATCATCTCTTTCTTGACGGATTTGTTGGCCAATATCAAATCGCGCAACACTTTGCAAACCAATTTTTCTAAGTTTGGCGTTAAGTTGATTGTTTACGGCGGCTGTCTGGAAATGGCTCGTTACAGCGGGCTTAATCTTGGTGAGGCCAACTCCGTTTTATACGAAGCTTTCCAAATTTTGGATGGTGAAGATGCGGATTTGGAAGCTTTTTATGATGCCAAGCGCAGTTATCAGGATAATAAGGTTGCCATTTTTTTGACTGGCGTCGGTGCTTATTTAATGGCCCATGTTATCAACGGACGCAAAATGCCGACCGAATTGCTGAATATTACGTTTGATAAATGGGAGAAGCTCAATCAAAGCGAAAATGACATTGCCAAACCACAGCCTGAACCGGAACGTCAGGAATCCGAAATTATCACGGCTGAAGACATTATGTTGCCGACCATGGTCAGTATTAAAAGCGATTTGAAGTTTTTGGAGGATTTAATCCCGAATAAAGATGAAATCGCGGCCAAAAGCAGTGCGGATATCCGTAACATTATTTTTAACCTGATTGGCAAATATAAGGGCGAAAACACGATTGAGGCTGACGGCATTACCTCGATAAAGTTTCGCAAGCTTAATAATGCCCTGCATTTTGCCTTGGAATGTATGAAAGACATCAGCTCTTATCAGGATGAAACCAACAGCGAAACGCTGATTTTGCGTAATTGCTGTGTGATTATTCCGTACCATGAAGACGAAGATCCCAATGAGAGCAGCCTGCTTGATGATATGTTTGATCATGTCTACAACGGCGAAATCATCGTTAGCGCCGCTATCAAAGACGATATGCAGGACCATGATGAATATCATTTTGAAGATTTGGGCGAAAAAATACTGGAAAAGTCGCATATTAATATGGAATTATATAAGCTTACGGAATAGATTTTTGTTGTGTGGAATGTTTTTTTGTGCTAGAATAAAAGTCTAATAACGGAGGAACTTAAGGTATGTCAAGTATTGATTCGTTAAAGAACAGCGCTTTGGGCGATACTACTTCTAAGTACTATGAAAAAACTGTCACCGATATGAATAATGTCGATGAGAGCTTTGCCAACGCGCGCGATTTAGGACATACCCGCCTCAATTATTCCCGCCTTACCGCTATCGGCAAACTAGCCAATTTTGATAAAGTCGATATTTATAAAACCACGGTTATTTCTAATCGCGGCAAGCTCAGTATTTCTTTAATGAGCGCCAGCGATGATGAAAAAGTTTTGGATTTGTCAAAATACGAGTCGTATCTTGATGAACTTAAAAAAGAATTTGACCCTGAAGGTTATGCCAAAGAACAGGAAGCCAAAAAAGCGGAAGAGGCCAAAAAGAAAAGTCTTGAATATACTGCTCCGGGGCTGCGTCTGGAAGTATACGGCACTGACCGCTTAGGACGACAAGTTCTTATCGGCGACAGCGCTGCGGACGAAGATTCTGACGAATATAAAGCGATTACCCAAATCTTGAGCGGTGAATATGAGGCTTCCAAAGGCGCATATTATCTTAAAGTCAGCCGCACGGAAGACAATACCTCGACTGATGAAATTCCGTACGCTTTGCAAATTAAGCTTGGTGATACTTTCAAATATGACTATGTTGCCATGGAGCAAGAGTCTTATGACACCAAAAATAAGACGGAAAGCAAGATTCCGCTGACAGCTGACAGCAGCGGTAATTTATCTTCGGTTAATGCGTTGCAAATTCAGGCTACCCGCTATCAGGCGACTGCGCAAATGCTGCAGGTCGGTTACCAGAATATGGCTGCGATTTACAACAAAAACTCCAAATTTTAACAATCCTTATTTTTAGCTCAAAAAAAGCTTGTATATTCCGGCAAGAGAATTTATGTTATGGATAGTATAAGTTTTTGAATATGCAGATAAGAAAGGATTAAAAATGACTGCTCCGTTAATGCCTCGGGCTACGGCAGTATGGTTGGTTGAAAACACTACTTTGACCTTCCGCCAGATTGCCAATTTTTGTGAATTGCATGAGTTAGAGATTCAGGCCATTGCTGATGGCGATGTTTCCAGCAATATTATGGGTTTGTCTCCGCTTGATAATGATCAGTTGACCATAGAAGAAATTCGCCGTTGTGAAGCGGACAGCCACGCTGATTTACAGGCCAATGAAATGGAACGCAACGTTAAACTGCGTAACCTTAAAGCCAAAAAGGTTTTGTCCCCGTCCCAACGTCAGGATAAACCTTGCGGAATCGCCTGGATTGTCAAAAACTATCCGCAGCTTAAAGATAGCCAGATTTGCAAACTTATCGGTACAACCAAGCCGACAATTGAGGCTATTCGCAATGGCACACATAAAGACATTGCCTCTATCCGCCCGAAAAATCCGGTTACTATCGGTTTGTGCAGTGAACAGGATATTGAAAATGCTTTGTTGGCCTCACAGCCGAAAGTTAAAGCTGTAAAGGCTCCTAAAGCAAAAGCCAAAAAAGCTGCTCCTAAGGCTAAGTCCGGTGCTAAGAAAACGACTAAAGCCGCAAAGGAGAAAAAAACTCCGGCTAAGAAAACAGCTAAAGCCGCAAAGACTAAGAAAACCACAGCTAAAAAGGCTGCGAAAGCTAAATAGTCGAGCAGGGATGTAAAACTAATGAACCGCCGTTAACGTTGGTTAACGCGGTTCATTTTTTATATTATTGTCATCCTGACGCTTGGTCAGAATGACATTTTTTTAGAAGAGTTTAAGAATCTCCCGTGTTGCCTCGGACGCTAAAGACAGAGCGTTGACTGCTAGTTGTTGTCTGGTTTGGAGGGCGAGCATGGTGGCACTTT
>ERZ1034878.399-NODE-399-length-21303-cov-7.483669_pt1 | contig 21303 bp, 33 predicted proteins | sample MGYA00520593_ERZ1034878 | MGnify/ENA primary metagenome ERZ1034878 (study PRJEB33766, sample SAMN09781724) | gut metagenome | biome: gut microbiome | host: Homo sapiens | place: Madagascar | study: EMG produced TPA metagenomics assembly of the PRJNA485056 data set...
AAGAGCCATTTCCCTGGACCGAATACAGGAATCGTATTCGGTCTCTTTTTATCTGTTTGTTTTGCAAGGGTTTTTTCGGTCTTAACACGAAATTCCCCGAAATTTACTCGAATTTTCCATATCCTGTCTAAACCATAACATACTCTGCACCGCGTGCGTCCAGGTATTTTTTGGTCATTGTTAAATTTTTGTGGCCGAGTAAACGCTGAGCAAATTCTTCCCCTCGCTCCTTTTCATAGAGCCTGCTCGCCAGGCTTCTTATCTCATGGAAAGGCGGTGGGTTAGGTCCGAATTTTAACCCGGTCGAATCCCTTATCTCTGCGAACGCCTGGGTAAGACCGTCAGGCGTTAGCGGCCCCGGCTTTCTCCCACCGCGGCGAACCGGCGAGTAGAGCATAAAGTCGGAAGGGTTATTTACCCGGCATCGCTCAATGACATCCTGCAACACAAGCCCGGCGACGTCCAGCCTCAAATCAAGGGGAAGCGCCAGTTTGTGACCTGTTTTCTCCTGAGTAACGAAAAGCCTCCCGTCTTTAATGTCACTGAACCTGAACAGTGAGATATCCTCCCGCCGCTGGCCGGTGACCAGCGCCAGATCGCATGCGTTTGGCGCCCAGTCAGAATGGGTTAACGCGGCCTGGCGGATGATGGTGAATTGTTCGAGCAACAGGCGCTCTCGCTTAACTTTCGGCGTCGGCGTTCGCGTCGGCTCAGCCGGGTTCCTGTCGACATGTCCTTCTACGATCGCCTCCCTGAAGATGTCCATCAGTACAGACCTCAGACCGGAAGCCATGCTCTTTTTATCGCAGAGAATGTACGCTTCAAGAAATGAGGCGATTTCCCTTGTCGTGACAGAGGCGAGGGGTATTTTTCCGAACTCTTCCTTTATGGTGGCGATCTGGTTTCGCCTGACCTTCATCGTGTTTGGTTTCAGCTCGCGCCGCTCGAGAATCACCTCGTAACGCTCCAGCCATGCAGCCACCGTGAAAGTGGGCACGTCTTTTATGCGATCCAGTAGAGAAGAGGGAAGGTAATTCTGGTCGATGTAGTTGTTGGCCTCAATGGCCTGCGCAACGGCGTCCTTGCGATCAATCCGGCCAAGAGATATCTCCTGCCCGGTCACCGGATTGCGCCAGCTGTAAAGTCTGTCTCTTTTACGATAGGTCAGGTTACGGGGCAGGTTAGCGTCGTAACGTACTGGCCTTTTCGCCATGAGTCAGTCTCTCCAGTAAGGTGCCGCCGGACGGCAGTTTGGTGTGTTTCGGTTTAGCGCGCAGATTCTTCTTGCGCGGATCCACGTAGATAGCGTCAGGCTGAACCTTATATTCCTTTCCGTGCAGCTCCGGCGCGGGATAAATTCGCCCCTCTCGCGTCCATCGACGCAGAGTAGAAAGGGAGGGTGGAGTCGTGTAGATCTCAGCAGCCCATTCCTGCAAGTTGAGAAGCTTAGCCATTATAACTCCTTAGCCGCCGGGCATTATATGCGAGGCCGCGTTGACGTGTTGATTAATCGAAATCAGGCAAAAAGAAGCCCGGCGCGGGACCGGGCAAAAGGGATAACGGAGCAGTGCTTTCGCACCCAATAGCCAGCTCATAACTGGCTATCAGTTGCGTCATGATTTGATGTGAAGGCGCGGTTCGCCGTCTTTCGGCTCCGGCCACTGGCGAGCCATGTTCACCTTTAGCTTTTCTTCCAGCGCCGCGGTGATTTGCTCATCGGTGATACCGGCGCGCCGCTGCGCGTCCCATAGCAGAAATTGCATATCAGCCCACTCACTGAGGTCGCCGGGTTCTGCTGCTGCCTCAAGCGCTTCTTTCGACAGATGCTTTAAAGGGCCTACTGGACCAACACTTCCGAAAGTAGCTTGCGACCATTCGGCGTGTTCACGGCGAACCCGCTCGCGTTCCTGTACCGGCTCAGCCGTCAGTGTTGCCAACGCGATCTCTATAATACGCAAATACAGGGCCGCACGTGACGGGTTGCTGAATTCCCCCTCTTTTAAGAACTTCGACATTTCAGCTACGTCAGCACGGCACACCGCGATTAATTGATCATTTGTGAAAGTGGCGATATTAGTCATTCCAGGCCTCCAGCTCGTTCTGAATCTCTTCGTCGATCTCGTCGTTGCTGGCCTCTTCATTGAGGTAGTTCAGTGCTTCTTTCCGATACTGTTCACGACGGCCGCTGCCGTACCAAACCGAGAACTCTGGAGACCAGCCACGGTCATCGCCGTTTTCAGCAAAAAAATCATGCATTGCGTTGTTATAGGCCAGGTTCTCTACCATGCAGTCAGCAGTTGTCAGGGCGGATTCACGGATATAGCCGCGGAGATCGCGCTTACGCCACCACGGACTCACCTTCGAATCACAAAGTCCTTTAAACTCAACTTCCCAGCGGCGGATACAGCGTGCATTTAATGATTTGCTCATATCGTTACCGGGAGGGCGAACCCTCCCGCCTCCCTTAGTCCACGTATTCCGGTTTCATATCCGCCAGGGTGATGCTGAACTGATCGTGCAGCTCGTCGCCCAGGTGACGCTTTGAAGATGCCAGCACGCGCTCGGCTTCCGCGAATCGGTCAGCGGCATTCGGCTCGTCGGGCTGGGGCAGGGAGTTGATCGCCGCTTCCACCTTGTTGCGTGCATCCACCAGGTAGTAACGCTTCACGGCTTTGTTTTTCAGCTCGGTGAAAAGTGCGGATCCCAGCGTAGCTTTCGCGGTTTCAATGTCGGCACGCAGCGCTTTGGCGCTATCCACATCCTGAGCGGCTTCAATGCGGTCGCGGAAAGCGTCGGCAAGTGTGTCGATATTTACAGACGGATCCTGTGCGTTCTGCTGAGCAACTACATTGTCACCTTTGATTTCAGCCAGGCTCAGTTTCTGGGAGGATGCCGGGTTGATCTCCTTTTCCGTACGCTGCTCCACTTCATCAGGGGTATACACGCCGAGTACGACCGCGGGGCAATACAGACGCGCCCAGTATTTGAGAGCCAGATACGCAATTTGCTGTTTTGGGTTAGAAACCCACAGCGGGGAGTTGCGAGTAATAACACTGGATAGAAATACTGGCTCACCCCATGTAATCTCACTTTCGCCGCGAATGATGGCCCCTACACGGACAGACAGGCCTTGCTCGTCGGCACTGGTCCAGCCGCGTACCATTTCTTTCTTGTCATAAGTACCGCCGCCTTTTGCCGGCTTCTTAACGATCTCCTCGCGGCTGCTGGCGCATTTCGACCAGTCACCTTCGTACTCATAGTGAAATCGGCCAACGATGGCGTTGGAACTGGAGATAACTGCGTTCACAAGTTGCGCTTCGTAGCCCAGCACGCCGTTAACCAGGTGCGTTTTTTGCGCTACTGCGTAAGGGTTCATCCCCCACTGCATAGCCTGCATAATGATGGCCATGCAATCGGCTGGGTTGCCGCGAAGATGCTCAGGGACGGTTACGGCTGCCTGAGCCATCAAACCGGCAACGGCCTGCAGCTGGGTTAATGCCTGCACATTGAAGATTGCGTTGCTGGCAGAGATTGTGTTTGGAGTTTGCTGTTCTGCAGTTACGATATTCATGTTTTCCATCATCATTCCCCTTATGCCTGGGTACGCAGCACTTCAAGGCGGCGCAGGTCGAAGTCATTCAGTTCGTCGGTGTAGTCGGCAGTGATTGGTGCTGGCCATTCACCTGTGTCGAATCCGGTTGCGATAGCGCGCATCGCTTTGCGGTACTCGAGCATGCCCAGCTCCAGTAGTTCAGCGGATGCCTCGATGATGGCGATCCAGTGGTAGTTCTCGTCTTTGTTGACGAAAATCCAGAAGAACTGGTCCAGCGCCGCGGTTTCGCAGTACATTGCCGCGCTCAGGTGATAGTCGCGGTCAATGATTTCCCGGTGCAGTCTGGCGCGCAGGCTTTCCTGCTTTACGTTCCACATGCTGATAGTTTTCAGGTCTGCGCCGATACGCACACCGTCCAGGTCGATCTCAAGGTCAGGGCGCACACGAACTTCCAAGCCCGTCTCCTCGTCAAAGCCGAAGTAACTCACCTCGACGGCGCGGCTCGGGTGGGTCAGCAGCATGCCGGCGGTCGGGTGTGCCAGAAGCGATTTTTGAATATTCAGCGCGGTGCTCAGCTGCTGGCGGGTGACCAGCACTTTCCCTTCCGGGTTATCGCGCCAGGCATCCATCAGCTCGTCGGCAAACACGGCATCTGGTTTGACTGCCTTCACGGCCTGGATCATGTCTGCTTTGGTACCGGACACTTTCAGTGGCGCCGGTTTCTGTGCTTCCTGAGCCACAAGGTCAGGGTTGATGATTGCCAACTGCTCCAGCAGCGCGTCACGGCTGCCGCTGGTTTTAACCGGCGGCGGCAGGGTGGCGTTGTACTCTTTAATGCATGCCTTCATTGCCGTCGCCGTCTGCTTCTGGTCACCATCAATACGCTGGAAGTCAGCAGGCAGCGCCATATAGTTCTGTGCCGTTTCTTCCAGGTTAGCGCCAAGCGGAACCTGCGGCGGCAGGGTGGCGTTGTACTCTTCCAGTAACACCTTGATGTCGTCGGCAGACAGCAGCGCTGGCAGGCTGGAATTGTGCTCATCGATAAAGGCGCGCAGGGTCGCGGCCGTTGTGAATGCGCCTTCAGGGATTACCGGTTCAACGCTGAATTCTGCGTCCAGTAGTTCAGGCTGAAACGCCAGGGCATGCACCAAGTTGCCCATGTCCAGCACAGCTGAGCGCTCTTTGACGATGGTTTTCTCTACGTGGCGCGCATTGAAGTACATCAGCGAAACGCGCGCATCTTTCACCTGGGTTGAGCTGATGCCGTTGGCGGCGTGGTAAACCTCGTTTGGCAGCCCTTCATAGCGGCCTGGCTCGAAATAAGCAGGATATTCAACAGCTGGTTCTTCCTGCTGCAGTTCTGGTTCGTTTTGTACCGATTCTGGCTCGCTTTGTGCCAGTTCTGGCTCATTCTGGTGTGCAGGAACGTTATTCTGGCTGGCAGAATCTGTTTTATGGCCAACGCTCGCCTGTTCCTGATTCGCCAGGCTTGGCGCGGCAGCGGCAAGTATCTCTGCTGGTGTTACGGTATCTGCTTGCGTATCAGTTGCATCAGCGCCTTCGCCTGGTTGTACCTGATCAGTATTTTCGACTTTCTCTGGCTGAGTCGTTTCCATCTGCACATCGCTGGTGGTCTCCACTGCGTTTTCCGTTTTTTGGACTTCATTTGAGGAGGTATTGATGACCGGATCGGTATTTCCACCCATTAGGGCATCGATGGAGAACATTCCACCTCCGAGATTTTCAACCTTCGGTTGAGCTGCTTGTGCTTCCGTCTCAACAACTGGTGCAGGTAATGGAAGAAGCTCAACCGCGGAGTTAAACTCTGCAGTCATGGTTTTATTCACGAACTCAAGATGAGCCGCTGGCGTGTGATGAATGTGTTCTGGAGCTATGCGGATCACGTTGAAGATAGCCGCGCGGTTAACCGACAATACCCCTGGCTGGTTGCGCAGGATGGTGCTCCATGATTTCCATGGTTCTTCTTTCTTCGCCACGATTTCTTTGGCACGGCGCAAGACGCTGGAGGGGATTTCAAAGTGATGAAAATCCATAGGCAGCAGGGCGCATGCGATCTCAAGATCTAGAGTGTCTAGCGTATGGTGCGCGCCTTCGCCGCGGTCAGTAACATAGCCGCCATCAGCGTTAGTGCCGGAATCAGTACGCTGCACGCTGCTAATGCGGTTTCCGGCAGCCCATTCGCGCGCCAGGATGCCCCGGTCAATGTAATCAGTTTCCGCCCAGATTCTGGTGAAACGAAGAACCAAAGCGAGTTCATGACGCTTCTCCTGGCTGAACACCTTGCGAATGGCGTCGGTGTAGCGCCACAGGTCTTTGGTATCGTAGCCCTTAATCTCTTCGCAGTTTTCTGCCGCCAGCAGTAGGTTCTGGACGTAGCTGTTGTCAGTGTCCATCTCCAGCGCGCTGATAGCTTCGTACTCTTCGCGGACGAGGTGATGGCGAATCTGGTCCGCTGTCAGTTGAGATAGCAGTTGTTTACGGAAGGGCATTCTGCACACTGGATAACGGGTGTTTTCGTCGTCGTACTCGCCAATCTGGATACCGCCATCATTAACGTTTTCCTGAGCAGCCGAGCTATTTTCATTGGTGGTGCTTTCTGATTTGAGAAGGGTCAGCTTTCCACCATTCCATTCTGCAACTAACTGATTGCGGTCGCCGGCATCGACTCTTACCCAGTCAGCCATAAAGGCGGCAAGCACCTTAACTTCATGTTCTTCGTTTGGTGCGAAAATTTCCTTAACAGCCTGGATCATCTTCCACTCAGCGTTCAGGCTGAGTTCTGCAACTTGAGGGATGTCGTTCTTCGCCAGCAGCAGGTTCTGGAGATAGGTGTTGCCTTCATCCAGTGACATTTCGCTGGCAGCCAGTTGCTGCTCTTTGCTGATATGCGTCTGATATTTGTCGCTGGTCAGGTGGAAGGCAAAACGGACCGCTGGAGTGCGGTTTTCAAGCGTGACACTCTCGTCGGTAGTCTCGACTTTAACGGTCGTTTCCGGTGCGGCAGTGTTGCCCACGATTTCAGGTGACCCAGCGCCAGCCTTTGGCAGCCAGGTGCGGCCGTCTTCCTGCAGTTCGTAGCGCTCGCACCAGGTGAAATCTACTGCGCCCTCTTCTGGCAGGTCGTTATATACCGGGAAATCGGTGCGGATCGGTTTGGCGTAGTCTTTACCGCGGCCAGTTTCTTCAATGCCGGCTTCTTCCAGTGCCACATCGAGTTGAAGATTGGCGCGGGCTGCACTTTTCGCAGTGAACCAAATCACCGCATCTTTCTTGCCAGACTTCTGACTGGCTTTAAGCAGATGGAAAAATTCCATGTCAGATCCTCATTTTTGGATGTAAGATCCCCGGGCCAGAGATAGCGCCCATTGGGTGTGTTTTTGGTTTGGTATAAATTCCGGTGTAACTTTGGTCGGTGGCACCGGACGTGAATCCCGCCTTGCGCGGGGTTTTCGTTATGCTTCGTGAGCCATCTGGTCGAACGAAGCGCAACGTACTGAACAGTAATCGCGTTGTTCGCGTTTCAGCTGCGAGCCGTGGATGAAGAGCAGTTCGTTTTTAACTTCCTTCCCTTGCTCGATCGTCTTGCGGCAGTACGCGCATTTCTTCAACATCATCGTCTCCTCAGAATTTCGCCGTGGTGTCTGCTGGAACCTCATCGGCGCGTACAATTTTTTCTACCGGGTAACAGTTTCCTGTCACGTGCTGTTCAACAGCTGCCTGTTCGCACTGCTGCTGGCTTTCATAGACATCAACAACTACGTCCTGGAAATCGCCATTGGTCATGCCAATGGTCAGCACTAATGCAAAAAGAGTATTCATCAGTGCGTACCTGCCGGGACCAGATGCGGTTCGATGCTGCGTGAGGCATATGGCCGGCGTATATGACGCAGATTTCCCTGCGGTTCATGCCAGTAAGTGCCGTCGCTGTAGTTAAAAGAGACTAGCCATGCTGCTCCGGTTCGCTGGTTGCGCATTGGAACAGCGCGACCGCTATTTGGTACTGATGGGTTGCGTTTCATCTCAATCCCCTTGTTTGCCCTTGTCGCCAGGCTGGCGGAACATTTCTTAACCTGACAACGGTGCGCGTGTTGTCGATGGAATGAAGTGTGCAACAATAAGTTTCGATTGTAAAGTGCGATGAAAGTATTTATTTCGTTGGAGGGCGAAAAAAAAGGCACGCTGAAGGTGCCTTTTGTTCTTGGATGTTTCGTTTTTACTTTTTAGCGTTGTTTATAAGGTCAAAAACATCACTCTTCAGAAGCTCTATGTCGCGCAGAACTCCTTGGGTATGAAGGATTAACCTTAACTTTTCAGCCTCAGGCAACTGGTTAAACAATGAGAGCATAACCAATTCTGTCTCATCCAGCTGTCTCTTGGCTGGCTGCTCTCCAGACACACCCTCTTCGTAAGCATCAGAAGGTAAGAAGAACCAATGCTCTGGCTTTCCTGTAGCAGCTGCGAGGCGTTTTAATCTATCTCCGCTGGCAACGCTTTTCCCTTTAGCCCAATTCTGCACAGCCGTATGCGAAAGCATGACTTTTTTAGCAAGGTCGGATTTATTCCAGCCCTTTTCAGTCATGACTTGTTGAATTCTTTTGGCAAAAACCGAGTTGGTCATCTCATTCATAGATTCATTTTACAACCTAAGGTTTCGCTAGGCACTAAAACAATATGTTTCGTTTGTTGAAACATAAACTTTCGTCGTGTATGCTTCGATTCAACTACTGAAGGAGAGCATATGAACAAAGATATCCAAGAAAAAATCAGCAAAGCCGCTTCTCGTGCATGTATCGGAAAGCACTTCGGCATCAGCGGGCAGGCTGTTGGTAAGTGGATTCACGAGAATGGGGTTCCCCAAAAGCGAATTATCCAACTTTGCGAGTTTCTCAACTGGGCTGTAACTCCACATGAGATCGATCCCAAGGCTTACCCAAACCCTACTGACGGGCTTCCAAAACAGGGGGCCTGATCATGCACGCCATTTCATATCAACAAAATACCGGAATAACTCCGGCAGCGATGATAAATCGCAATCAGCCAGGTGCGGCAGATAAGCACGAACAGATCCGCGATGCCGTTCGTGCCTGGGCCGCATCACTGGATAACCAGGATGTGGTTGCCGGAATCATCGTTGAAGAATGGGAGAGACAGGGCGGTGCCGGGCTGGATTTTCCAGAAGACCTGAGCCGTAAGCGTCAGAAACTCTTCCGATGGCTCGATGGTGATACGGAGTATGCGCGCAAAAACATTAGCCAGCTGTCGCCCGCGATCATCGCCGTTCTGCCCCTTGAATTCCGTGGTCGCTTGGTACCTCAGGATTGCTTTATGGCGCGGTATGCAGCGATGGAGAAGGAGATCGGCGAAGCGAAACGCGCGGTAATTCTGAAGGCGCCACAGCATCAGCTGGTGAAAGAGGTGAGAGAGGGCATTGAACACCTGCTGGCGCTTCTGCCAGGGGAGGCTGTTGTTCAGGTTCTGAGTGGTCTCGCGGTCATGGGCCCAGGCGTCATGTGAGGTGCGCAGTGAATCATGTCGAATTTATTGAAAAGCACGTTCGCGAAGAACTTATCCGGCAGGGCTTCACCGCAGCTGTCGCGCAGGGGGGGGCATTTCAGGCCGTCGATATGTACAGGCGAATGTCTCAGGCAAGTCGTAAGGGGAGGATTTTCGATGATGTTTTGCGTCACGCGAAGTTATGGGCAGAGAAACAGACAGTTCCGGCAGATCGGTTTGAGTCGAAACGCGTTAAGCGCGAGAAGCAGCAGGGTCTGTTCTGAAAAGGTGAAAGCCGCGGTGCGCGAACACCAACGGCTTTCGGGTGCAAATACGCGACGTAATTGCGAGGTCATTATGACAAACGCATGTACTAAACACCAGGCAAAAGGGGCATAGCATGTCGAATGTCGCTTATGCCGATTTTGCGGCACGTAGTGCCATCAGGAGCAACCGGATGGAGAACCAGAAGACCGGATTCATCCCGTTGTACCGGAGCGTACTGAAGAAGCCCTGGGCGAAAGATGTGTTCCTGCGCACGCTGTGGGAAAACCTTCTTTTGGGGGCTGCGCGCCAGCCCTACACGGCGAACTTTAAAGGCCGTCTGTGGCCATTACAAACCGGACAACTGGTAACCACCTCGGCCGATTTGGGGCTGAAATTATGCGACAGGGACGGGAAGCCATGTAGTCGTCACGCCGTGGATAGAATGCTGGATATTTTCGAGCGTGAAGGAATGATTTCACGCTCTGGAGAGAAGCGAAAAGGCACTGTGATAACCATCACAAATTATGAGCAATACGCTCAAAAAGTGAGCGATTTACCCGCGCAATTCCCCGCGCATATTGCCGAGCATTACCCCGCGCATGACGAAGCCAGCAGTGGTGCGGCTTGCGGAGGGTATGCCGCGCATTTACCCGCGAATAAGGCCGCGCATTTCACCGAGAATCATGAACAACACTGTAATAACAACAATATAAATAATAAGATCTCTTCGTCTCGGAATTCTGAAGAATCCCGAAACGAGACAACTCAAAAATTCCTCACTCGTCACCCTGAAGCTGCTGACGGCATCTACACGCCTGCAGGTAAGTCATGGGGAACTGCTGACGATCTCAAAGCCGCTCGCTGGATTCATTCCCTGCGCCTGACGGTCAATTCCAGCCTGAGCGAGCCGAAGTGGGTCGAATGGGCTAACACAATACGTCTGATGCGCGTGCAGGACAACCGTACTCACTTCGAGATTTGTGACCTGTTCAAGTGGGCCAACAAGGATGATTTCTGGAAAGACAACATCCTGAGCCCTTCCAGCCTGCGCAGGAAGTGGGACGACCTGACAACCAAGCGCCTGCGCAACGGTGGACAGGCAACGAAGTCCACTGCGAAGGGCAAGATCGATTTCAACAACACAGACTGGATAAACGGGGTGTTCGATGAAAAGTCTTTCTGAGCAGCTGATGAACTGTGATCGCGAGAATTTCCGCCGCATCGCAAACGGTATGCCCGAAGCGCCAGCGGAACGCCCGCAGGTTGAGCAGACGGCCGAAGTTTTTAACGCCCTGTTCAGCGCATTGCGCGCCGCATTCCCGGCCAGCGTGCACAGCTTTAACGACCAGGCCGAGTTCAACGAGCTGCGTCGCCAGTGGGTGCTGGCATTCCGTGAAAATGGGATCACTACCATGGAGCAGGTGAGCGCCGGTCTGCGAGTGGCACGCCGCCAGGAGAAACCATTTCTACCTTCCCCGGGTCAGTTCGTTGCCTGGTGCAAAGAGGAAGTCTGCCTGCTGGGCATTACGGTTGACGAAGTGATGGCCGAATACTGGAAGTGGCGCCGCCTGGTGTTCCGGTATCCGACCAGCGAGCAATACCCATGGCCAGCGCCTGTTCTCTATCACATTTGCATTGAGCTGCGCCGCCAGAGTACCGATCGCCAGATGACAGAAAAGGAGCTGCACCAGGCGGCCGCAACATGTCTCGCAGACTGGGAGAAACGTGTCTCTGAAGGTAAGCCCATTCCACCAGTTCGCCGCGCGATCGCCGCACCCGCTAAAGCAAGCGGACCTACGCCAGCAGAAATGCTGAAGGCTCAATATGAACAACGCAAAAGCGCTGGGTTTATTTAATAGGAGTTCCCATGGAAACCGTAATTCAAGTACTGGAAAAAATGGGCCGGGCGACTTACCGCGAAGTGGCAGCCCGTCTGGATATCGACCCGGTTGATGCACTTACCATGTTACGTGAGCAGCGTGACCAAGGGTTATGCGATTTTGGCGATGGTGGCTGGTTCATTGGTACCGTGACAGGTCAGCCTCAGCAGTCAACGTCAAAGGCTGCTGTAAATCCGGCCCCGCGTCTGAAAGGTGAGGAGCCCGAGGAAGTTGATCCCGATGTCATCCGCCAGCAGCTGCGCGATAACGGGGCAATGACCACCGTATCGCTGGCCGCTGCAGCTAATCGTAACGCCCGCGGGATGGTCTCTGTACTCCGCGCGCTGGAGCGCCAGGGTGTTGTGGTTAAGAACGGGCAGGGCAAAGGCGTAACCTGGTCGCTGCCGGCGTCCTCGACCGAACCGGAGCCAGAACGTGCAGCTGAATCTGTAACCGCAGTCAATGCTGAGCCTGAATTGGCCGCTACCGCGCAGCCGAAGGATATCGCGCAGATTATCAGGGAGATCCCATCGTTCACGGAAGGGCGAGCAACTGCCCAGACCGTTCCGACTGCTCGGGTGATCTCCCGCGAAATCCGCCGCGCCAGAAACAAGCTGGCGAGCCTGGAGAAACTGCGCGATGCGGTGCGCGTAGTTGGTCGGCATAAACATCTCATTCAGCATCTGGTAAACGCGGAGGTGGAAAATGGCAAGGCCTAAGACCCAAGAGGAACGCAGCCTGTTCATCGCCTGGATCATCGAGATGGTGAAGAAACATGGCCACGCGACGACCAAAGACATCGTCGCAATGTTTGGCCTGCATCGCACCACCGCTGAGAAATACATCCGAGTTGCGGTGGAACGGGGGAATCTCATCCGTCACGGTCGCTGCGGCATCTTCCGCGACCAGCGCGCAGTTATCGACTTTGACCAGAAACGTTTTTCGCACAGCAAGGAGCCAGCATGAGCAGTCTGTTACTTCTCAAATGTACCAAAGACACCGAAGGCTGGTGGACTGAGGGCGAAATGTACCCAGCCCGTGTAGTTGCAGGCGGTTTCGTTCTGGTCGGTGATGATGACGAACTGGACGGAGAGGGATGGAGCGCCGCGCCGATGGAATACCGTGACGATGGTTCAGTGCTTTATCAGGTTGGCGGCGTTGATGGTGTGGTTATGTTCGAGGAGGCCGCCCAATGAGAAACATCGACATACGCGTATTACGTGAAGCTGCGGAGAAGGCATTAAATGCGCGAGCACGACTGGCTTTGATGCAATCGGTATTTGACGATGATGGTGATGATGTCAAGCCAGAAGCGCAGGAGGATATCAGCATCTGCGTCTCCTTCAATGACCTGACAAACCCCGCCACCGTACTGGCGCTGCTGGATGAGCTGGAAGCCAAAGACAAGCGCCTGAATGAAATTCTCACGCCGAACATGCTGCTGCCAGTGATTGGCGATATGGATGAAGACAATCTGCGTCACGTTATTAAGACCGTCAGCGAAAACTATTCGTTGCTGCACGCGAAATGGGAATCCGCAGAGAAGCGGGTTGCTGAGCTGGAGAGCGACAACGCATACATAAAAAACCGCCACAAAGAACTGGACCTGTTAATCGGTAAAAACATTCTGGTAATGCAGGCAGCAATCATCGAATGGCAGGGAACTGGCGACGCCAGAAAGGGGCTGGCATGGATTTATAACACGCTGTTTGGCCCAGGCGAACTGCCGGACGAATCGGAGAAAGACGCCCAAGCCTATTTTGACCGTAAATATGCTCCTCTGGACGACGAACTCATGAATCTTCATCGGTGGTTCTGGGAGCAGAGCGAAGCTGAGCGCGCCGCCGCGCGCGTAGAGGAGGATGGCTACGACGCTATGCACAAGGCAATGCTCACGGCAGCACCGCAGCAGGAGGAGAAGTAGTGGACCATTTGCTGAAATACGCTTGTAGGCGTGTGGCTGAGTTGGAAAATCTCCTGCTGGTGGAAGTACCTGAAACCATATGGCCTGCCGAGGTCGGTATGGTCTACAGCCAGATTGAAAACGCCGGGAACCTGCCGGCGCACCACCAGCGCCGCCTGCAGCATCACATCAATCGGATGTGGCTGGAACGAATGCCGGTACCGTCAATTATCGCTGCTGCCCGCTCGCTGGCCGCCGCCATGGAGGAATACGCGTGAGAGAGATTATCGTTGATAACTTTGCCGGAGGCGGCGGGGCGAGCACGGGCATTGAGTTGGCTACCGGCCGGAGCGTGGACATCGCGATCAATCACGACCCGAACGCCGTGGCGATGCACACTACCAACCACCCGGATACGTTGCACTATTGCGAATCCGTGTACGAGGTAAAGCCGAAGATTGCTACTGCAGGTCGCCCGGTAGGGCTCGCCTGGTTCTCGCCGGACTGTCGTCATTTCTCAAAAGCCAAGGGTGCTAAGCCAGTTGAGAAAGCGATTCGCGGACTGGCATGGATCGTGATTCGCTGGGCGCTGGAAGTCGGCCCGCGCGTGATGATGCTGGAGAACGTGGAAGAGTTTAAAACGTGGGGGCCGCTGCTGGTCGGAGAGATGCGTCCGGATCCTGAGCGCGCCGGTGAAACATTCGAGGCGTTTATTGGCATGCTGAGCACCGGCGTGCCCGCTGGCCATCCTGCGCTTTTGGAATGCTGCGAGTTCCTGCAGCTGTCACCGGACAGTGAGGAAGTGCAGCAGCTGGTGGCCGGGCTCGGTTATGACGTGGACTATCGCGAGCTGCGCGCGTGCGACTATGGTGCCCCGACCATCAGGAAACGCTTTTTCATGGTGATGCGGCGGGACGGGCAGCCGATCGCCTGGCCACAAGCAACCCACGCGGATCCTAAATCGCCTGCTGTCCAAATGGGCAGGCTGGCGCCATGGCGCACCGCCGCAGAGTGTATCGACTGGTCGATTGGTGCGCCGTCTATCTTTATTCGCAAAAAGCCGCTGGCGGAAAACACGCTGAAGCGCATCGCCCGCGGTATACAGCGTTTCGTCCTGGATAACCCGGCGCCGTTTATCGTGAAGTGCAACCACACCACGACGAAAGGCAAATACGACTGCTTCCGCGGCCAGGCGCTGGAGGAACCGCTGCAGACCATTACCAAAACCCATGGATATGCGATAGCCGTGCCGCACTTGACCAAGTTTCGCACCGGTGCCACCGGGCAACCAGTAACTGAGCCGGTACCAACGGTCACCGCTGGCACATCCCGGCGCCAGGGCGGTAATGGACACGCGCTGGGGCTGGTTGAGGCAGCGCTGGCGCCGTTCATTGCCCGCCAGTTCGGCGCCAGTGTCGGACATGGTGCTGACGAGCCAAGCGCGACTATTACGGCTGGTGGTGGCGGTAAATCGCAGCTGGTGATGCCCACGCTCATTCAGATGGGCTATGGCGAACGCCCTGGGCAGGAGCCTCGCGTACCAGGTCTGCATAAGCCACTGGGCACGGTCGTCGCCGGTGGTGGCAAATTCGGGCTGGTGGCCGCGAATCTGGTGAAGCACTATGGCGGGAATTACCAGGGGGCCGGGGTGGGTATGGACGAGCCGATGCATTCAGTGACAACCGTTGATCACCATGCAGTTGTCGCTGCGCACCTGATGGTCAATAACACTGGCCATCCGGGCGGAGAACTTGGGCAGCCTACGCATACCATCACCACGGGAAATCACCATGCCGCGGTTACTTCTCACCTGGTGAAGCTACGCGGCACCTGCCGGGACGGGCAGCGCACCGATGAGCCGATGCCGACTGTTACCGCCGGCGGCACGCATGTGGGAGAAGTGAAAACACTGCTTGCCGTTGACGGGTACGACGAGCTGCGCGCGCAGCAGGCGCTGGAGTTCCTGCGCGAATACTGCGGCCCGGACAGCTCCGGGCTGGTGACCATCGAAGGTGTGGTGTACCGCATCGTTGATATCGGCATGCGCATGCTGCAGCCACATGAGCTATACCGGGCGCAGGGCTTCCCTGAGTGGTACATCATCGACAGAGACTACCGCGGCGTGAAGTATGCGAAGGACAAGCAGGTAGCCCGCTGCGGTAATGCAGTTCCGCCACCGTTCGCCGAGGCGCTTGTGAGAGCAAATCTCCCTGAACTTTGCCAATCGAAAGAAATTGCAGCATAGAAAATGCTTATTATTCAACCCGCTACGGCGGGTTTTATTTTTACTTCCTGACATGGAATTAACATTTTGTGCTCTTAAGGCGTTGACCATTTTTCCATGTAGGTATACTGTATAAAAATACAGTACAAGCAAAGGAGGCCACAATGAAAGTTGAATTAACCATTGATCGTACTAAAAAACTTCCTAATGGCGCAGTACCGGCGCTGGAAAAAGAACTTTTAAAACGACTCCAGAATCATTTTGAAGATTGCAGCCTTGTTATTCGTCGCGCAGGTTCGGATGGACTAAGTGTTTACGGCGGTGAGAAGGAAGCAAAGAAGACGGTCGAGGGGATTCTTCAGGAAACCTGGGAAAGTGCAGACGACTGGTTCTATTAAGATTGCACACAGGGGTAGCGCGCATTTTCAGAATACCGCAATTTGCGAATCCCTTTGATGCTGCTGCCGACAATTTCTAATCGCGTCTGTATGTCGCTCAGGGGGATTTCGTGGAGGGTGTAGCTCAGTCAGATCTACGAGTGACCATAACCGATGGGAAAGGAAAAGAGCTGCTGACGTTCAGTATGAGGGCGGAGGAGCGGTATATAATTTCCACCAACGACAGTTCCATAACTCACAGAAAACTAAGCAGGGACGATCGATACTGGTCGAAGGAAACCATAATGGAAGTTGTAAGGGAAATGACTTCAAAAAATTGACTTGTCACTACGTACGCAATCATAATTCTTGAGCTGGCCTGAACAACCAGCAACCTGACATCGATGCGCCACGGAGTGAAAACCATGGCGCAGTTACAACTCATCAAACAGTCCTCAGGGATCCTGATCCCGGCTACGCCGGAGAGCAGCGATTTACTGCAATCAAAAATAAAGCTCGGCGCCGTGCTGGTGGCCGACTTCAAACAGGTACGCAATCCAGCGTTTCATCGCCGCTTCTTCGCTTTGCTGAATCTGGGCTTCGAATACTGGGAGCCGACCGGCGGCGCGATCTCCTCCAACGAGCGCAAGCTGGTTACCGGCTATGCTAAATTTCTGGCCTCCTATGGCGGCAACGAAGGAGCACTACTTGATGCCGCTGAGCACTATCTTGAGCAGGTAGCGAGCCGCCGCGTCACGAACGGGATCAGCCTCTGTAAGTCCTTCGATGCATACCGCGCCTGGGTGACGATTCAGGCCGGGCATTATGACGCCATAAAGCTTCCGGATGGCACCCTTCAGAAACATCCTCGCAGCATCTCATTCGCGAACATGGACGAAATCGAGTTCCAGCAGCTGTACAAAGCCGCGCTCGATGTCCTCTGGCGTTGGATATTGTCAAAAGCGTTCAGAGACCAGGGCGAGGCGGAGAACGCCGCTGCTCAACTCATGAGCTTCGCGGGGTGATGGGGATGAAGCATACCTGGTTCCATCATACCGATTGCACAACCCAGCAGGCCGAAGACCTCATGGCGGAATACCAGCGCCGCGGCGTAAAGGTAGAGCGCAGCCTGAACTCCGATTATATCACCTGGACCGTCAGCGCCCGGCTGCCTGAAGGCAATAATCCACCGCGTATAAATCGCCGGTGGCAAAACCGGATATGGGGGTGAGCATGGCTATTTATCGCAGCAAAAAATGGCTTGCCGCCGTCGGGCAGATCGAGCGTTGTGTTCTTTGTGGAACATGGGGAACGCAGGTGGCACACCGGAACGAAGGGAAAGGCATGGGATTAAAAACCGATGACTGTGCGACAGCTGCGCTCTGCGTTTGCTGCCATGACAGCATTGATAACGGCAATAAGCTGAACAGGGAAGAGCGCCGTCAGCTTATGGACCGCGCGATTGTTCTGACAGTGATTGAAGTTGCCCGCCGCGGGCTGGTGGTGCCCGCATGAAAATTTACGAAATTACGCCGATTGGCAAGCCCAGGATGACTCAGCGTGACCGATGGCATAAACGGCCAGAAACAGCAGCGTACTGGGCATACAAAGAACATGTCAGGCTGCTGGGCATCCGCCTGCCTGAGTCTGGATATCACGTCACGTTCGTTATCCCCATGCCAAAGAGCTGGAGTAAGGCAAAGCGGGCGCAATATGTCGGCCAGCCACATCAACAAAAGCCTGACAAAGACAACCTGGAAAAAGCTTTGCTGGATGCAGTGTTTGACGAGGATAGCCATGTCTGGGACGGGCGGGTTACCAAAATCTGGGGAGAAACCGGGCAGATCATTATCGAGGAGGCCAGATGAAGCCAGAAACGATTGAGATACTCCGCGCGCGCTGGCGGCGCCTTCGCATTTACCGCTACCGGGGATCGGTGCTGGTGGATTACCGCATTCTTCGTAATTTTGTTCGTATCTATCTTTCAGCAGGAGCAGCCTAATGAACCTCGAATCAATCGCTAAATACTTCGCGCCAAAATCACCGATGTTCAGTGACTCCTCGAGGGCGACAGCTACCGACTGCCTGACCGGAACTGATGTGATGGCTGCACTTGGACTGGTTAACGCGAAGTGCGGATTTGGCTTTGATCTCTACCTTGCAAAGATTGGCATAAGTAGCCCAGATCGGGCGATGGAGGCACTCTATGATTCAGCCGTTGAAATATCCCGACGCTTTAAATCAGTTACAGAACTCGATGAAACAATTCGCCGACGTGTGCTCGAAATTATGTGTGCTTTTGCATACCAGGATTATGCGCGCAGCGCGGCAAGTGTGCGCAGATGTGACTGCTGCGATGGAAGCGGCTTTACCGAAGTCGAAGTTTTCACCAATAAAATTCAGTACCCGGACGGAAAGCCACCAAAATGGGCAAAAGTTACAAAGGGCGTTTTCCCCTCGTACTGGGAGGAGTGGAAATCAGTTCGGGAGAGCGCGCGGGTTCTGTGCAAAGCATGTAACGGCAAAGGCGTTATCAGTAATGCCTGTCGCTGCCACGGCAAAGGGAAGGTGGTGGATAAGGAGAAAACAGAGGAACAGGGCGTGCCGGTTATGAAGGTGTGTGACCGCTGCACTGGGAGAGGGTACGCCAGGCTAAAATTCTCCAATGTGCTGGAGGGCGTCCGCACCGTATGGGATGTAAAAAAAACCACCGCTTACGATCACCTGCAACCGCTGTTTGAATTGCTGGTGGAGGAGTGCCATCGGCAGGAAGGTTATGCAGACAGCGCCTTAAAGTCAGTTACGATGTAGGCTGATTTTCTACAAAGCTCAAATATCAGAGAAAAAAGGTGTTGAGGTCTGCGGAATTTTCGGCTAGCATCAACTCTAACGCTGGGAATCCGTTCAATCGTTTCGGCCAGCATGAAAATTCAGCCCTGCGGTTTACACCGTGGGGCTTTTGCATTTCTGGAGGGGAAGAAAATGCACATTTAGGCGGGTAGGCCGTAACCGAAAGGTAATGCAGCAGTCATGATGCTGCCCCGAGTCTCCGCGTAGAGAGCCAGACGCAGGTCCGAACTGCGACATACCGCTGGTGAGGGTTAATCGAGGAAAAGGGTATGCCGGTAAAGCAGCGCGATCGCCAGACGCGTACCGGTTATGAGCGGCGATGAGCGACAGCACCTCAAGGGCATGAGCGTGGCCACTCCGGGAAGTGGCAGAGAATTTTTAGAGCCTCGCATATGCGGGGCTTTTTCTTTCCCCTCAAATTTACTGAGAGGATTCACAGCATTGAGGGGGACCTATGTCCGATCCGATTTCCGGCACTGGCTTAGCCGGTGGTGCTCTGACGGGTGCCAGTATCTATGGCCTGCTTACAGGTACCGATTATGGCGTGGTTTTTGGCGCATTTGCAGGAGCTGTATTCTATATCGCGACAGCTGCTGATCTGAGCGCGACCCGTCGACTGGCATATTTTGTCGTGTCGTACATTGCCGGGATCTTATGTTCCGGGCTGGTAGGCTCAAAGCTGTCTGCCTGGACCGGATATAGTGATAAACCTCTTGACGCCATCGGTGCCGTAATCATTTCCGCATTAGCCGTCAAAATCCTGACGTTCCTGAACAACCAGGATATCGGCTCGCTGGTGGCGCTGATAACGCGCCGGGGAGGTTCAGGTGGTACTAAATGACCCAACTGCAACATTAAACGCCCTGCTCTGCGCCGGAGTGGTGGTTACCCTGATGTTTTACCGTCGAGGTGATTCCCGGCATCGTCCGTGGGTTTCGCGTTTAGCCTGGCTGATTACCGTCACGTACAGCGCTGTGCCACTGGCTTACCTGTGTGGGATTTATCCTCATTCGTCATGGGCCACTATTGGGGCCAACATCATTTTCCTTTCCGTGCTGGTGGCCGTAAGAGGCAACGTTGCGCGCCTGGTTGATGCACTGAGGCACTAATGAACCAATCACAATTTCAAAAGGCGGTAAGTATCAGCCGAGCGATGGGCTTCGTGGCACTGACGTACTTCTGGGAACACATAACGGGGATGAAGAATGCAAACCAGTGATAAAGGCTTTGCCCTAATCAAGCAGTTCGAAGGCTGCAAGCTCACCGCGTACCAGGACAGCGTCGGAGTGTGGACAATTGGCTATGGGTGGACTCAGCCTGTCGACGGCAAACCGATCCGCGCCGGGATGACGATTAAGCAGGAAACGGCAGAACGCCTGCTGAAGACAGGACTAGTCAGCTACGAAAGTGACGTGTCCCGCCTGGTTAAAGTCGATCTGACTCAGGGGCAATTCGATGCTCTGGTGTCTTTCACTTACAATCTCGGTGCCCGGTCTTTGTCAACATCTACGCTCCTGCGAAAACTCAACGCCAGTGATTACGCTGGCGCAGCTGATGAGTTCCTGCGCTGGAATAAAGCTGGTGGTAAAGTCCTGAATGGCCTGGCCCGTCGGCGCGAGGCGGAGCGCGCTCTGTTCCTGTCATGATTAGCGCGCTGGTTAAGCGTTACTGGATGCAATTGCTGGTAGTGGTCCTAATTGGTGTGTTGACGTTCTTCGTCAACCGATACCGAGACAATGCTATCACCTACAAAGACCAGCGCGATAAAGCCACCAAAGCTCTCAACCTGGCTAACTCCACGATCAAAGATATGCAGGTGCGCCAGCGAGATTTGGCTGCGCTGGATGCCAAATACACCGGAGAACTGGCTGATGCCAAAGCTACTATCGATCAGCTTGAGCGCGATGTTGCTTCTGGCAAGCGTCGGCTGCAGCTCAACGCAAACTGTCCCGCGAACGGAGAGGCCAGCACCGGCGGCCTGGGCGATGCTACCGGCCCCCGACTTACTGACTCCGCTGAACGGGATTATTTCAACCTCAGAGAGCGAATCGTCACAGTGACGAAGCAGGTCGGCTATCTGCAGGACTACATCCGCACGCAGTGCCTGAAATAGTCAATACATCAATGCCTTAAGGATGTGCTAAAGAAAACCGCTTTTCTTCAGTTTTTTAGCCAATAAGTAATTGGTGATTGCTGCAAGAGAAATCCCAACAATCCACGGCACAGCTGAATCAAGCATTAGTGAGTTGTTCACGTTAATGCTGGCGGTGATGCAGGCAAAGGTATTTGTTAAAACAAACCAAGCAAAAAGAATCTGCTTCATTTGGTTATCTCCATGTGTTTCATCCCAGCAATATCCATCTACAAGCCAGCAAAAGCAAGTTGGCGCATAACAAAGCGTGGCAGGCGAACTGCCAGAAACCAAAATTAGCGAGGTCCAAGTGATCGCAACCATCGGAACAATTCTTGTTTGGACTCTAATCGTTGTTGCAGCAGCCGCTGGGCTGTTTTTCGCATTCATCGGCTTTATGTTTTTTATCAGCTGGCCAAAGTGACGCTGACTGTTAACCACTACAAAGCTCATCAGCTGGTGGGCTTGATAATGGTTATCTGAAACAGGAATGGAAAGAATGGCAAAACCGGACTGGGGCGAGCTTCAGCAACGGTTCCTGTCCGAACATGCCGCAACCGGCGTATCACCAAAGGAATGGTGTGAAGCGCAGGGACTGAACTAC
>ERZ1034878.405-NODE-405-length-21171-cov-14.482288_pt1 | contig 21171 bp, 15 predicted proteins | sample MGYA00520593_ERZ1034878 | MGnify/ENA primary metagenome ERZ1034878 (study PRJEB33766, sample SAMN09781724) | gut metagenome | biome: gut microbiome | host: Homo sapiens | place: Madagascar | study: EMG produced TPA metagenomics assembly of the PRJNA485056 data...
TTGTTGGATTGTTTCAGGGATTTTGTTTGTGGTAGAAATCGGCTCAACGTCATTAAATATTACGCCAAGATTTGGATATTTTTCTGCGATTTGAATTCTTTTTTCAAGACAATCTTTCGCCCAAAAATCGTCACTCTCACAGAATGCAATCCATTCACCCGTTGCAATTTTTAATGCTTTGGCAATAGATATTGCAAGCCCCAAATTTTGTTCGTTTTGAATGAATTTTATTCTATCGTCTTTAAAGTTTTTTATAATTTCAACAGAATTGTCACTTGAACAATCATCAACTATAATCAGTTCAAAATCAGTGTAAGTTTGAGCAAGAATAGAATTGATTGTTCGCTCGATAAAGTTTGCATAGTTGTAGCTTGTGACGATTATGGAAATTTTCATACGTTAAATAATAACACAAAAAATCACCTCGTTTTGCAAGGTGATTTTTGTAGTTTATATTATGTGAAAGGATTATTTTGCGTTGTTTACTGCCATCTCTGCCAAAACATCTGCTCGTTTTTGCGGAGTTGAAGAATTTTTAAATGCATCAATAAGTTCTCGTTCAATTTCCTTGCGAGCCTTACCTCTTGTTCGAGCCTTGCTTTCTAGAAAATCTGCAACTCGAGCATGTACGTCTGCTGCTTCTGTTTGTTGTTTTAATTTAAGAGTTTCTCTTGCAGTTTGCATTTCTGCTTTATTCCTTGGAGTAGAAATTCTTCCGTCGAAAACATTTGGCGGAGTTGGTTTATCTTTTTTGAATGGATTTAATTTTTTTAGATTTCCTTTTGCTTTGCCAAACAAGCCTTTAATATCTTGTCCTAATTTTTTGAAAGAAAAATCTTTCATGTATTTTGCAATATCTTTGCGGAAAATAATTCCAGTAACAACAGCTGCAGTTGCTACTGCACCACCAGCAATTAAGCCGGCTTTGTTATTATTTTTGAATTCAACATTTTCGCCGTTTGAAATCTTATCTGCATTTTTAACCAATTGTTTCTTGAATTGATCTTGTGACAATGTTTTAATTTTACCTTCTTGGTTGGTAACTTGAACTTTGCCGTTTGTGGTCATTTCTACTTTGTTTCCACCGACTATTAGTGCCGGTCCGATGGTCATGTTGTTTGCCATAGCCTTGTACCTTTCAAATTTACACATCTTTTTGCTTACATGAAAACATATCAAAAATATTTGTGCTATTTTTGCGTAAAACATTAACAAATATTTACAAAATTTTTACAAACGTAATAGAAAATTTCAATATACACATGTTTATAATATAATTTTATTGAGGTATTACATTGAAACATTCTAAATTAACAGCCCTAATATTTATAGCACTCATACTTGGTGTTATCGTAGGACATTTTGCCCCTGATTTTGCGGTTAGAATGAAACCGTTTGCAGTAATCTTTTTAAGAATGGTGAAGATGATTATTGCACCATTGTTGTTTGCGACATTGGTTGTTGGAATTGCAGGTCATGGAGATGCGAAAAGTCTTGGTAAAATCGGGCTTAAAACAATTATTTATTTTGAAGTCGTTACAACTTTGGCTTTGGTAATCGGCTTAACAGTTGCTAATATATTTAAGCCAGGAGTTGGTTTTGTAACCAGCAATTCGGTTCACGCAATTCATATGCAAGAAGCCGGACTTATGGCTGCAACTCAGGCACACACGTCTGTCAGTGAGATGGTTACAAGTATTTTCCCGACAAGTATTATTGATGCAATGGCACAAGGCAATTTGTTGCAAATCGTTGTATTTTCAATATTCTTTGCACTTGCAATGGTTGCAGTCGGAAAGAGTGCAAAACCTGTTATAGATATACTAAATTCCGTTTCTCAAATTATGTTTAAGTTTACGGAATACGTAATGTATTTTGCGCCACTTGGTATTTTTGGTGCAATTGCATCTACTATCGGAGCAAACGGTTTGACTGTTTTGAAAAGTTATTTCAAAGTAATAGGTGCATTGTATTTTGCACTGGCAGTCTTTGTTTTGCTTGTTTTATTCATTGTTTGTAAAATCGTAAAAATTTCTTTAAGAGATTTATTGAGAGTTGTTCAAGAACCTGCTCTTTTGGCATTCACAACTGCAAGTTCTGAAGCTGCTTTCCCAAAAGCAATGGAAGCTATGGAAAAATTTGGTGTTCCCAAAAATATTGTAGGCTTTGTAATGCCGACAGGTTATACTTTTAACCTCGATGGAAGTACACTTTATTTAGCAATGGGCGTGTTGTTCTCATCTCAAATCGTTGGAATTAATTTAGATTTAAATCAACAAATTATCATAATGCTTGCGTTAATGCTTACAAGTAAAGGAATTGCAGGAGCACCAAGAGTATCTTTAATTGTTCTTGCTGGAACTTTGGCAAGCTTTAATATCCCAATCTTAGGTGTTGCAATACTTTTGGGTATTGACCAAATTCTTGATATGGGACGAACAACAATTAACCTTGTCGGGAACTGTATTGCAACCGTTGTAATCGCAAGGTGGGAAAAAGTTTTTGATTACGATAAAATGAGAGAATTTGTAAGAGCGTCTAAAGAGGAAAGTATTGGGCGTGACATACAAGAAAAAATTGAACAAATAAAAGAAGGATAAGAATAATATGGCAAACGAAACAGATTCAAAAAAAGAGTACAAAGATACTTTAAATTTGCCTCAAACAACTCTTGCTATGAGAGCAAATGCAACGGTTAGAGAATTAGAAATTCAAAAATTTTGGGCAGAACATGATATTTATAACAAAATTATTAACAATCGTGATAAAGCAAATAAGTTTATTTTGCACGATGGACCACCATATTTGAGTTCTGAAAAAATTCACGTTGGTACAGCTTTAAACAAAATTCTTAAAGATATTTTGTTGAAGTATAAGGCTCAGGCAGGGTTCTATACTCCGTACGTTCCTGGGTATGACGGGCATGGTTTGCCGATTGAAAATAAAGTTGTAAAAAATATTAAAGGTGGCAGAAGTGCCGTAACTCCTTATGAATTGCGTCAAAAGTGTCGTGAATATGCACTGAACAGTTTGAAAGGTCAAGAAAGTGAATTCAAACGCCTTGGTGTACTTGGCGATTGGGAAAACCCTTATTTGACTATCAAACCTGAATTTGAAGCTGAACAAGTTCGTGTTTTCGGCGATATGTATAAAAAAGGTTATATAGAAAAAGGCTTGAAACCTGTTTATTGGTGTGCATCTTGCGAAACTGCACTTGCAGAAGCTGAGGTTGAATATGCTGACGTTACATCAACTTCAATTTACGTAAGATTTAAGTTTGATGAAGAAAGCACTGAGAAAATTCAAAAGTTATTGAACAACTCACAACTCACTACTCACCATTCACCAATTTACGCCATCATTTGGACAACAACACCTTGGACAATTCCTTCAAATATGGCAATTAGTATGCACCCTAAATTTGAATACACTTTCTTTGAACACGAAGGTGATATTTATGTAGTTGCACAAGGCTTGTTGGCAAGCTTTTTGGCTGATGTTGAGTGGGACGAAAAAGATATTAAAGTCTTGGGCTCTTGTGTTGGACAGGATTTGGAACTTTTGAAAACTCAACACCCGCTTGTAGATAGAAAATCCCCGATTATTTTGGGTGAACACGTTACACTTGATGCGGGTACTGGTTCTGTTCATACTGCTCCTGGGCACGGTCTTGAGGACTACGAAGTCGGTTGTAAATACGGTATTGAAGTATTTTCACCACTTGATAGCAAAGGTGTTTGGACTGATGCGGTTCAAGATGCTGATTTAGAAGGACTTCCTTATTACAAAGGAAATTCTGTTGTTATAGAAAAATTGAAGGCTTGCGGTGCTTTGTTGAAAGCGCAAGATATCAATCACAGCTATCCGCACTGTTGGAGATGTAAACACCCTGTAATTTACAGAGCCACACCTCAATGGTTTGTAAAAGTTGACAAATTCAGAGATCAAGCTTTGGAAGCTATTAAGGGAGTAAAATGGATTCCTGCAGGTGGTGAAGCAAGAATTTCTAATATGGTTTCAGGTCGTACAGACTGGTGTATTTCTCGTCAAAGAGCTTGGGGCGTGCCAATTCCTGTGTTCTATTGTGAGGAATGCGGAGAGGTTGTAGTTACAGATGAAACGGTTGAAAACGTAGCTAAAATCTTTGAAAAAGAAAGTTCTGATGCGTGGGTAAAATATTCTGCTGAAGAATTGTTGCCGGAAGGCTTCAAATGCCCTAAATGCGGCAAAACTCACTGCTTCAAAAAAGAAAACGATATTATGGACGTTTGGTTTGATTCAGGTGTAACTTGGCGTGCCGTTGTCGAAAAACGCTCGGAAGTATTAGGTCACACACCTGTTGAAATGTATTTGGAAGGTTCTGACCAACATAGAGGCTGGTTCCAATCTTCACTTTTGACAAGTGTTGCTGTTCAAGGTAAAGCACCTTACAAATCAGTTTTGACTCATGGATTTGTATTTGGCGAAGATGGCAGAAAAATGTCAAAATCATTAGGCAACTATATAAGACCTGACGAAATTATTAAAACTTATGGTGCTGATATTTTGAGATTGTGGGCAGCATCTGTTGATTATAGAAACGATACCAAAATCGGTAACAATATAGTAAAACAGCTTGCGGAAATTTTTAAGAAAACAAGAAACACATCAAGATTTTTACTTGGCAACTTGTTTGATTTTGACCCGAAAGTTGATTACGTTCAGTATGATGATTTGAAGGCTATTGACAAATTCGCTTTACACAAGCTAAATCAGCTTATCGTAAGTGTTACAGAGGCGTTTGACAATTACGAGTTCTATAAGTATTTCCAACAGCTTCAAAACTTTGCGGCAGTTGACTTGAGTTCATTCTATCTTGATATTGTAAAAGACAGATTGTACACCGCAGGTAAAAAATCGCTTTCACGTCGCGCGTGCCAAACTGTTTTGTATGAAACATTGCAAACATTGGTGAGAATGCTTGTTCCTGTAATGCCTCACCAAGCAGAAGATATTTGGGCAAGTGTTCCGGAATGTCAAAAAGACGGATTAGAAAGTATTTTACTTTCAGATTGGGTTAAGGCAAAAGCTGAGTGGAACAATGAACAGCTGGAAAAAGATTTTACACAAATTTTGAAAGCTCGTGAAGTTGTAACTCGTGCAATTGAGCCGTTGAGAGCTGAAAAACAAGTTGGAAGCTCTTTGGAAGTTGCTGTGTTTGTGAAATCAGACAATGCAGAAATTTTGAAGGCTAATGAAGACGAGTTGTGTAATATATTTATTACATCACAGGCGCACGTGACTGATGAAAAACCTGAAAATGTTTTGAATGAACATTCTGAGGACGGTTATACCGTTTGGGTTACAAAGGCAGAGGGTGAAAAATGTGCTCGTTGCTGGAAGTATAGAAAACTAAATGCCGACGGAATTTGTGAAGAATGCGCCGAGGCAATTGGGTAGAATTTTAAAAAGTGAATAAGTGAATAGGAAAATAAGTGAATAAGTTTAAATCGCTCGTTTCACTCGAAAATATAAAAAGTGGATTACACAAAAGTAATCCATTTTTTGTATATTAATATTTTCTTTTTTTTATTGTAAACAAATCTTTACAAACACGCGTGTGCATTTAAAGTTTTTGCACATTTGTGCCGTAAACACACATGTACAGTTTTGAAAGGAAAATCTATTATGGGAATGGCAGCATCACAAGCTAGACTATTAAGCATAACAGCAAGGTTGACCAATAATGAAAATAGTGGTCAAAGTATTTCCTATGCAAAACAACGATTGTCTGATCAAACGCAACAGATTACTGCTGAGTATAATGAAGCATTGGAAACTACTAAATTAACTGTTTTGACAGGTTTTAACGGTGCTGATGCTACTTATACGGATATTTCATATACTCTTATGACAGGACCTGAAATGGCTGCAAATACTAAGCAGTATGTTGTTACAGATACAAAAGGTAAAGTTTTGGTAACAAAAAATATTGCAGAAGCTTATAAAAAATCAAACGGCAACTACAACCAGTTTTTGGCAAGTTTGGACGCAAATGAAGGCGGGCCTTATTCACAAGTCGATATAGACGTAAATAGCTCAGATGAAAAATGGTTTAAAAAAGATGCAGCTGGAAACGAAATTGCGGCGAAAAAAGGAGAAGAAGGTGCTTATGAAAACCCTAAAACAGTTGCTGCAAAACAACAAATCCATGAAGCTTGGGATAAATATTTTGCTACAATTGGTGTAAATCTTGGTGATAATGACCACGACTTCGGTTTTAATTTTACGGAAACAGTTGATGAAAACGATGGTTATGCAATCGGACAAGGTTACGTCGGTTATGCAAGAACTGAAAAAAATGACGACGGGTCTACAAAGTATGAACAAGCTGTTGATAGTAATAAGAATAAGATTTATCAACAAAAAACCGATGAAAATGGCAACCTTGTTTATGAAAAAGATGCAGATGGGAATGATGATACATCAAAACCTGTCTATGATACAACTAAACCTGTTTATGATACAACTAAACCGGTTTATGCAAAAGATAAAGATGGTAAAATAATCTATGATCCGATAAACTATGAAGGTACATCTGATGAACAACGTGAGTTGTTTGATTATGCTATGGCGATTACGGAAGCATATTATAGAAACAATAACGGCGGTCAAGATAAGGTGGTTTACAACCTTCAATATAATCAAGATTTATTGAATACTGCAAATAATGCAGATAACAAGTCAATGTTGACTTATTACAAGAATATCTTCACCAAAATGCAATCAAGCGGATATTTTACATATACTGATACGCCGGCTGATGCGGTAAAAGATCCCGAACACTTTAAATATTCTTCAAAAGGTACAGGCACAGCAGGAAATGTTGAAAAATCTCCTTTGAAAGATAACACAGTATTTGAAGCAGCATTGAGAGATGGTTCACTTAGACTTGAATACTATTCAACAACTTCAAAATCGTTCAAAACAACGACAATTTCGGAAGATAATTGTATTCAAGAAGTAGCAGATGAAAGAGCTATTGCAAAAGCAGAATCTAAGTACAACCAAGATATGCAAGATTTGGAAAACAAAGACAAAAAACTTGATCTTGAATTGAAAAAACTTGATACAGAGCACTCTGCACTTCAAACTGAATATGAGTCAGTGAAAAATGTTGTAGACAAAAACGTTCAAAATTCATTCAAAACATTCGGCTAGATTTGGAGCAGCTAAGATTTTAGATGCAGAGATGCAAAGATGCCTAGAGGCAAAGTCTGTTACTAAAATATTTACAAAAACAACTAATCTGAAACAGTCACTCCGGACTGCGATCCGGAGTCTGTTCAACATTAGATTTTGAATAGATTGTAGGTTGGACTTACCAGCCAAACAATGAACATTCACTACTTCTCTCTATTTTTTCTCACTGCCAAAATCAAATCCTTGATAAGGTGAAGCTCAGGTACACTTGATGTTTGTACTAGTTCATATATTGCAGTTCTGAGTTTGTCTGTGTTTCGTGGGGTAAGATTAAAGAAATCATTGATATCTATATCAAGAATTTGGGAAATTTTAACAAATGTTTCAAGTGATGGAAGTGAATTTCCATTCTCAATTGTGCACATATGACGTGGAGAAATATCAATTTTCTCCGAAAGTTTTTCCTGCGAAAATCCTCGTTCTATACGGATTTGTCGAATTTTTTGTCCAATGATTTCTTTGTCTAAATTCATATAAACCTCTATTAAAATATATAGACAAGTTTAAGATGATATAATGATATTCGTATCAATAATCTTGACAAATTGATATAAATATCGTATAATAATCATGTATCCAATCAAGAAAGGTGGAAAATGATTATGAGAAGAGTATCAAACATTAGAGCAGGCTTCACTTTGGCAGAAGTATTGATTACTTTGGGTATCATTGGTGTTGTTGCGGCAATGACAATGCCTACATTGATGAATTCAACACAAGGTGCGCAGTACAAAGCAGCTTACAAAAAAGCCCTATCAGCAATTTCACAAGGTGTAACATTGAACGTGGCACTAGACGGTGGAAGCTTTGCCGACACAGCTGCCGGTACTGCTGGTGCAACAACAAAACCTGCTTCTGGTGGTGATTCTGTTGCAAGCTTGTTAGATGCAAGAATGAATGTTGTTAGAGTAGATGGTGCTCCAGAACATTTTGTTGCAGCCTCTGTTACAGCTGGTAAAGGTGTTGCGCTAACAGACTTAGACACTTCATTATATTTTAATGATGGAGCAATGTTTGCATTTAAAAATGCAGATGGTGGATGTAAAGCACTTTCCGAAGCAGGGAATGGTAAGATTTGTGAAGGCTATATTGATGTAAATGGTCTAAAAGGACCTAATAAAGTTGTTACTTGTAGTACAGGCACAACTGCAAAAGATACTGTTGGTGATGATGGCGCAATTACGGCTACTACCGAAGCTTGTACAGTAGCAGCTCCAACTGATATTTATCCTGTTTTTTTCTATGATCAAACAATTTTGCCTTCAACAAACGCTGCAAAAGCTGTATTATATGGCAAGTAATGCGTCCGTCTGAGCGGAAATTACGAAGATTCTTCGTTAATCGCTCAGAATGACGAAATATAGATCGAATCTTTTTGTAGACCGGAAAATCTTTTCACGCCGGTCTTTTTTTTACTTGAAATTCTAAAAAGTTTGAACCCCTCACCCGTCACTTCGTGACACCCTCTCCCCGTAGGGGCGAGGGGTGAAGAACTTATATATTCAATCTTAAATATTCCAATACATTTTCAATATTATTCAATTCATTGTTATAAATTCTTAAAATTTTATAACCTAAACTTTTTAAATACTAATCTCTTATTTTGTCATGAATTTCTTGTTTCTCTTCTAGATGCCCAGAACCATCTAGTTCAATAATTAGACGTTTTTCTTTACACAAAAAATCTACTATATAATTTCCAATTGGAACTTGTCGACAAAATTTTAGATTTTGAAACCTACGACCTCTTAAATAAAACCATAATTCTTGTTCGAACTCGGTCATGTTTTGCCTTAAACCTCTTGCTCGTATTAATGATAGTTCATTATAATTATGTTTTTTCATGTTGTTATTATAGCATAAATATACTTCACCCCTCGCCCCAACGGGGAGAGGGTGTCACGAAGTGACGGGTGAGGGATTCTAGCCTTTTATTATTTATAATTTTTCAAAAATTCCAGCACATTTCTCAGTGCTTTGCCTCTGTGCGAAATTTTGTTCTTTTCTTCTTCTGAAAGTTCGGCAATCGTAACTTCTTGCACTTGCGATTGAAGTGAGAGGGTTGGAATAAACACAGGATCATACCCAAAACCATTTGTGCCAGATTGTTTTCTTGCAATTTCTCCATGGCATTCGCCACGAGTTTGAAAAACTATTTCGCCATCTGGGTTCACGATTGTCATTGCACAAACAAATTTGGCTTTACGATTTTCTTTGTCGCTCATTGCATTTAGCAATTTGTCAATTCTTGCTTGTGGGGTGTCAGCGTATCTTGCTGAATATATCCCTGGGGCTCCATCAAGTGCTTCAACACAAAGACCAGAATCGTCAGCAAGAGCCATCATTCCACTAAGTTTTGCAGCTTCTTTGGCTTTGATATATGAATTTTCTTCAAAAGTTGTTCCATCTTCTATCGGGTCAAAACCTTTCGGAGGCAAGACAAATTCAATGCCAGAACCTTTGGCAATGTCGTTTACTTCTTGGAGTTTATGCGGATTTGATGTTGCGAATACGATGTTAGTCATTGGGAATTTCCTTATTTTTTATAGTAAATAGTGAGTGGTGAGTAGTGAATGGTGCTTATAACTCGCTTTGCTCGAAAAATAAATTTGGCGTAAGCCCGTAAAGGTCTACTCACTATTTCACTATTCACCATTCACTATAAAAATAAAATTACTTCCCAAACCTTCTTTGCCTACTATGAAACTCTTCCACAGCATCAGCAAGCGAATTTTTGTCAAATTCAGGCCAATATTGTTTTGTAACAAGAATTTCAGAATATGCAATTTGCCACAAAAGGTAGTTAGAGATACGTTTTTCGCCACCTGTTCTGATTAGCAAATCAGGATCAGGAATTCCTTTTGTATAAAGATTTTGAGAAATCAATTCTTCTGTGATGTTTTCCGGCTTAATCCCTTGTTCTACTATTGATTTTACTGCGTGAACAATTTCGTCTCGCGCACCGTAGTTAAAGGCGATTTGAAGATGGACTCCGGTATTATTTTTAGTTGTTTCAACAGAATTGTTTAGGATTTTTTGAAGTTTTGGACTAAGCTTTTTAATGTCACCGATAAAACTGATTACAACGCCTTCTGAGTGCATTTCTGCAAGTTCGTTTGTCAAAGTAATTGCAAGAAGTTCCATCAAAAAGTCAACTTCTTCCTTTTTTCTGTTCCAGTTTTCAGTCGAGAATGCGTAGACAGTCAGGTATTTAATCCCAAAATCTTTGCAAGCTCGAAGAGTTGCTTTCAGTGCGTCTACGCCTTTTTTATGTCCCATAGCGGACGGAAGATTTTTTTCTTTTGCCCAGCGGCGGTTTCCGTCCATAATTACTGCAATGTGTTGCAAATTTGTTTCTTTTACTATTTCAGCTATTTTTGTTTCGTTCATAATTTTCATTATAGGGCAAACATGAAAAAATGGAATAGGAAAGTGAGAAGTGACAATTGTGAATGGTGAATGGTGAGTGGTGAGTGGTGCTTATAGCTCACTTTGCTCGAAAATAAATTTTGATGAGATAACTTTTGTAATGGTCTACTTACTATTCACTATTCACAATTCACTACTCACAAAAATATGAACTTTGCTTAACCTCTCTCCTCAAATTATTTACAAAAAAATTTGTTCATGTGATAATATTGTAGAAAGCTAAAAATATAATAGCGAATGTACACAATATAAAAAAGGAAAAAACAAAATGGCTAGACAAACTCCATTAGAAAAAATCAGAAACATTGGTATTGCCGCTCACATCGATGCAGGTAAAACCACTACAACTGAACGTATTTTGTTTTACACAGGTAAAACTCATAAAATCGGTGAAACTCACGATGGTGCTGCCGTAACTGACTTTATGGAACAAGAAAAAGAACGTGGTATTACAATTCAATCAGCTGCTGTAACAGCTACTTGGAAAGGACACCAAATCAACATTATTGATACCCCGGGTCACGTTGACTTCACAATTGAAGTAGAACGTTCTCTTCGTGTATTAGACGGTGTTGTTGCTGTATTCTGTGCAGTAGGTGGTGTTCAATCTCAATCAGAAACTGTATGGCGTCAAGCTAACAGATACGAAGTTCCACGTATGGTTTTCGTAAACAAAAGGGACAGAACGGGTGCAGATTTCTACAGAGTTGTTGACCAAATTAAAAACAGATTAGGTGCAAATGCTGTTCCTATCCAATTGCCTATCGGTTCTGAAGATAAATTCAACGGCCTTATTGACTTGATGACAATGAGAGCTGAAATTTATACTAACGACTTAGGTACAGATATTAAAGAAGAAGATATTCCAGCTGATATGATGGAAAAAGCTCAACAATATCATGACGCTATGGTTGAAGCTATTGCATCTGAAGATGACGCATTGATGGAAAAATACTTTGAAGATCCTGAATCTATTACAGTTGACGAATTGAAAGCTGTTTTGAGAAAAGCAGTTTGCGAAAACAAAATCGTTCCTGTAACTTGCGGGACAGCATTCAAAAACAAAGGTGTTCAACTTCTATTGAACGCAGTTGTTGATTATATGCCATCACCGGTTGATGTAAAAGCTATTGAAGGTGAACTTGAAGACGGTACAAAAACAGAAAGACACTCATCAGATTCTGAACCGTTCTCAGCTTTGGCATTTAAAGTTATGACAGACCCTTACGTAGGTCGTTTGACTTTCTTAAGAGTTTATTCAGGCGTAATTACTGCCGGTTCTTATGTTCTTAATGCTACAAACGGTAAAAAAGAACGTATCGCTCGTTTGGTTCGTATGTATGCTGATCAAAGAATTGAAGAACAAGAAGTTTACGCTGGTGACATCTGTGCAGCAGTTGGTTTGAAAGATACAACAACAGGTGATACATTGTGTGATGAAAAAGCTCCAATTATCTTGGAAAGAATGACTTTCCCTGAACCTGTAATTTCAGTTGCTATTGAACCAAAAACAAAAGCTGACCAAGATAAAATGGGTATCGCTCTTCAAAAACTTGCTGAAGAAGATCCTTCATTCAGAGTTAAATCTGATACAGAAACAGGTCAAACAATCATTTCTGGTATGGGTGAACTTCACCTTGATATTATTGTAGACCGTATGTTGAGAGAATTTAAAGTTGAAGCTAACATCGGTAAACCTCAAGTAGCTTACAGAGAAACAATTCGTGGAAACGCTGATCAAGATTCTAAATTCATCCGTCAATCAGGTGGTAAAGGTCAATATGGTCACGTTAAAGTTAGAATTTCTCCAGCTGAAGAAAATGCCGGTTTTGTATTTGAAAACAAAATCGTTGGTGGTGCTATTCCTCGTGAATACATTGAACCTGCTAGAAAAGGTATGGAAGAAGCTCTTGAAGGCGGTATCTTGGCAGGATTCCCTATGATCGACGTAAAAGTTGAACTTTATGATGGATCTTACCACGAAGTTGACTCTTCTGAAATGGCGTTTAAAATCGCTGGTTCAATGGCTATCAAAGAAGGTTGCCGCAAAGCTCAACCTTGTATCCTTGAACCTATGATGAAAGTTGAAATCGAAATTCCAGACGAATTCACAGGTACAATTATCGGTGATATTTCAAGACGTCGTGGACGTGTTGAAGGTCAAGAACCACAAGGCAACACAGGTAACGTAATCGTTAGAGCTTTGGTTCCATTGGCTAACATGTTCGGTTATGCAACAGACTTGAGATCAAACACTCAAGGTCGTGGAACATTCTCTATGGAATTCCACAACTACGAACAAGTTCCTGCTAATATCGAAAAAGAAATTATCGAAAAATCAGGAGCTGCTAAAGCGTAGTCGTTGATAAAGCGATAAAAGTTATAATAATCCTCAAAAGTCTTTGTAGATTTTTGGGGATTATTTTTGATTGCGATTTGGAGTTAATTTTATTATGTCCTGCGCGGACGGCGGGAACTTTTTATGGAAAAAGTTCCACAAAACCAGCCACACGCTTTATTCACTAATAACTTTATCGCTCAAACAACACTCGTTTTGTCATCTGTTTTGCTAACAAGTTATTGCTCATTCCGCTATCGTGGCAAATTGACTCCGTAATCTGTTGTTTCTATTTATTAACAATAGATTCTGAATAAGACGAAAATCTACGCTGGACGCTTGATTTTCTGTCTTTTCAGAATGGCAATTAAAAGAATGTAGGTCTGTCAATGCCTTACAAAAAGTAATAAAAATTGATTAGAACTTATAAGTTCCTATTCTTTGTACAAAAATTTTACTCAACGTAAACATCTGGGTAATTTGTACAAGATTTTATTGACATCAAAAAAAATTAATTATACAATTGTTGTAAAAGCAACAGAGTACTGAGGAAATCAGGCAGGGAGAGTGTATGAAGAAAAATATTATAATATTTTTGTCGATAATTATTGGTGCAATTTTGATAAGATATGGGGTTTCAATGTTTCAGACCGTTATGCAAGGTAAGGCTATGGCAAATAGACCTGCGCCTTCCGTTACGATTCAAGAGATTGAAACCAAAAGTGTTATAAGAAGTTTTGATGCTCCGGGGCGTGTAATGTCAAAGTATCGAGTTGATGTAATGGCACGTATTTCAGGATATCTTTTGAAAAGCTATTTTAAGGAAGGCGATACTGTAAGAGCCGGACAAACTTTATTCCTAATTGAGCCGACAGAATATTCAAACGCGTCAAATGTTGCGGCTGCGAATGTAAAAAATCTTAAAGCACAATTGGTTTATGCCGAAAAACAACTTGCTCGAGCTGCTGAACTTGTAAAGAAAGATTACATTGCAAAAGCTCAATATGATCAACTTTTATCGCAAAGAGATGCTCTGAGAGCTCAACTTGCGTCAGCGCAAGCTTCTTTGAATGATGCTAACAGAAATTTAGGTTATACAAACGTAAAATCTCCGGTAAACGGTAAAGTCGGTATAATCAACGTTACTGTCGGGAACTATGTATCTCCGACATCTGGCGCGTTAACGACTATTAACAGTACAAACCCGATTTATGTTACTTTCCCTATTGAATCTGCAGATTTTCAAGCACTTGCAGTAGCTGATAAATCGAATAACAAGAACAGAAAAGTTGAACTTATTTTGAATGGCGGTACCAAGTATTCAAAACTTGGAGTTCAAGACTTTCAGGACAACAAAGTTGATCAAACAACAGGTACTGTAACAATGAGGGCAACTTTTGCTAATCCGAACAACGAACTTATTCATGGAGAATTTGTAACAGTAAAATTGTATTCTAACAATCCAGTGGAAGTTCCGGTTGCACCGGTTACAGCAGTTTTGGAAAACCAAGCAGGAAAATATGTGTATAAATTAGATGATAAAAATCTTCCGCAACTTGTTTATGTAAAAACAGGTGAGCAAAACGGTGACAACTGGATTATTAAAGAAGGCTTGCAAAAAGGTGACAGAATTGTAACCGAAGGCTTACAAAAGGTAACTCCTGGTAAACCGATTAAAATTGTGACTGCTGAAGAGATGAAGAAGATTAAAAATGGAAAAGAAAGTGAGTAGAGGCTAGTGAGTAGTGAATGGTGCTTATCGTTCGCTTCGCTCAAAAATATTTGGCGTAAGCCCATAATGGTCTACTTACTATTCACCATTCACTACTCACTTCTTAAACCAAAAAATTAAAGGATCCAAAATGCCAAACGACAAACACGAAACTAACAAAAACGAACAAGGAAATATATTTATAAAACGCCCGAAACTGGCGATCGTAATATCATTAGCGATTATGCTTGCCGGCATGTTGATGATTACAGCACTTCCGTTGGAAGAGTACCCGTCAATTACGCCACCACAGGTTGTTGTAACAGCAACTTATGCAGGTGCGAGTTCTGACGTTGTTGCAGATACTATCGCAGCACCGGTTGAAGCCCAGTTGAATGGTGTTCAGGATATGATTTATATGTCGTCAACTTCCCAAAACGGGCAATATCAGTTGACATTGTATTTTAATATCGGTTCTGACCCTGATATGGCGGTTGTAAATGTTCAAAACCAATTGCAATTGGTAACGCCAAGGCTGCCAGAAGAAGTTAAACGATATGGGTTGTCTGTAAAGAAATCGACAGGTGGCCCCGGATTGATGATGATTTCAGTAAACTCTCCGACTCATACTTATGATTCCTTGTATATCGCCAACTATGCATCTATTTATATTAAGGACGAACTCGCTCGTATTAAAGGTGTTGGTAAAGTTTCGGTATTCGGATCTTCTGATTATTCAATGAGAATATGGCTTGATGCTGCGAAGATGGCGAATTTAGGCGTGTCTGTTTCAGAGGTAAGCTCTGCAATTCAAACTCAAAACACACAGGTTCCTGCCGGTGATTTGGGTGTTGAACCTATGAAAAACAAGCAGATGATTAAGCTTACTATGCGTACAAAAGGTCGTTTGAAAGATGTTTCAGAATTTGAAAACATTATTATTCGTTCAAAAGCCGATGGATCCCAGATTAAGTTGAAAGATATTGCAAGAGTTGAACTAGGAGCTGAAAGTTACTCTTTCTTCTCGCGTATTGGCGGGAAAGATTCTGCCATTATTTCAATCAGTCAGTTGCCGGAAGCTAACGCTATTGATTTGTCAAATAAAATTACTAAAAAGATGGAAGAATTGAGCAAAGGTTTTCCGCAAGGTATTGAATATAAAATTCAGCGTGACGAAACAGAATTTGTAAGGGAGTCAATTAAAGAGGTTATAAGTGCTATCGGACTTGCTATTTTGCTTGTAGGTGCCGTTACTTATTTGTTCTTGGGAAGCGGACGTGCGGCGTTAATTCCGTTTTGCGCAATTCCTGTTTCGTTGATTGGTGTGTTCATTTTTATGAATATGTTAGGCTTTTCAATTAACCTTTTAATCCTATTTGGCTTGGTTTTGGCAGTAGGGCTGGTTGTTGACGATGCTATCGTTGTATTGGAAAATACGCAAAGACATATTCAGGAAGGCAAATCGCCTGTTGATGCGACGGAAGTTACGATGAAAGAGGTATTTGGTGCCGTACTTGCAACTTCTCTTGTATTGATGGCGGTATTTGTACCGGTTTCGTTTATGTCAGGGATTACGGGGCAAATGTTTAGACAATTTGCTTTGTGTATTGCATCTTCAATCGGTTTGTCAACCCTTGTTGCGTTGACTCTTGCACCTGCGCTTTGTGCGATGATTTTGAAATCAGGTGAAGAAAAAGCCGATTTTGAATTTATTCAAAAATTTGATGACTGGTTCGCCGGTATCAGAGATAATTATTTGAACGGCGTAAAAGTATTTATTAATTCGCCAAAGCTGACTATATCAGTATTTGCAGGAATTGTACTGTTTACGTCTGTGATGTTTGTGTTAATACCAAAGGGTTTTTTGCCGACAGAAGACAAAGGTGCTGTGTTTGCTCAAATTCAGTTGCCGGACGGTTCTTCCGCATCTAGGACAAATATCGTTGCAAACGAAGTTGAAGAAAGAATTTTGAAAATCCCTGGGGTCGAAAATACGATTACTTTGGTAGGGTTTTCGGGTGAAAATACTGCGTTGATTGTTGCAGAACTTTCAAATTGGTCTAAACGTAAGTCAAAAGATCTTTCAATGCAAACTATTTTAGGTAAAATTAAGACAGAGTTTGCAAATTATCCGTCTGCAACTATTGCGGCATTCTCTCCACCTTCAATTTCAGGTTTGGGTATGTTTGGCGGTTTTGAGTACCAATTGTTGGATAAGGGCGACAGAACTCCGCAAGAACTTTATGAAGAGGCTCAAAAACTTATTCAAGCAGGTAATAAAAATTCTGCTTTTCAGATGGTTTACACTTCATTTACAGCAAATCTTCCTCAGTTGATGATTAAAGTTGATGAAAATAAGGCTCTTGCACAAGGTGTAAATATTTCTGAAATTTATAATGCTTTGTCAGGATATTTTGGAAAATCTTATGTAAACGACTTTAATAAATATGGGCGTGTTTATCGTGTTTATTTGCAAGCTGATTCTGATTACAGGGAAAAACCTAGTGATATTGACAAAATTTATGTGAAAAGCAATTCCGGAACCATGGTTCCTTTGTCCGCGGTTGTAAATGTATCTAATATTGTCGGTCCATATAGTTTGACAAGGTTCAATATGTATCCGTCAATTACAATTAACGGACAAGCAAGAAACGGCGTAAGTTCTGGGCAGGCTATGTCTGCTATGGAAGCTATTTCCGATGAAATTCTTCCGAAAGATATGGGTTATGCTTGGTCTGGAAGCTCTTTGCAAGAAAAAGAATCCGCAGGACAAATCGGTCCAATCCTTGCAATGTCACTTGTATTTATCTACTTATTCCTGGTAGGTTTGTATGAAAGTTGGATGTTGCCGATTGCTGTACTTTTGATTTCTCCGGTTGCACTTGTTGGAGCTTTGTTCTTCCAGTATGTTTCAGGATATTCTCTTGACTTGTATTCGCAAATCGGGCTCGTTATGTTAATCGGTTTGTCTACAAAACAGGCAATTTTGATTATCGAGTTTGCAAAAGATGCGCATGAAGGCGGAATGAGCATTATAGATGCTGCAATGCAAGCTGCAAAATTAAGGTTCAGAGCCGTAATGATGACGAACATTGCGTTCATTTTAGGCTTGTTGCCTCTTGTATTTGCAAAAGGTGCAGGTGCTGCAAGCCGTAATTCTGTTGGTATGACAGTGTTTGGCGGTATGATGGCGGTTGCCTTTATCGGTACTTTCTTGGTTCCGGCATTCTTCGTACTTGTTGAAGATTTGAAAGTTTACACGGCTCACAAGGCTCGTGAATTACATTTGAAGAAGGAAAATAATAAATAATGTTAAAAAGAATATTATTACTTAGTTTAATATTAGGAATAACCTCAACATCTGCGATTAGTGCGGATATTGGGAATAAAGTCAACGAAAAAGAATATCCGTCAGCGGATAAAGTGTTGCCGTCAAATCCTCAAAAACCTGATTTTGTAATCGAAGGTTCTGTTGAAAAAAATATTGATATGACGCTCGACAAGTGTATAGAACTTGCACTCGGTAATAACCCGCAGATTAATGCTGCATTTCATGATATTCTTGCGTCTGATGCTCGAATAAAGCAGGTCTGGGCAAATTATTTCCCGCAATTGAGTTGGCAAACTGGTTACACAAAGATTAAACAACTTCAATTGTCTGATGCTTTGGGTAGAAATTTGACGTTCAATTACTATATTTTGGGACAAGTTACGCTTCAACAAATGCTTTATGATTTTGGGGTTACTCAAAACCAAGCAACAATAAAACGTTTGGACTATGAAGCATATAAAACAACGCTTAGTGCAACTATTAATGACGTAATTTATCAGACAAAAGATGCGTATTATAACCTTTTGTTCGCCTTTGAAAATCGACGTGTTGCTGAAGATACGGTTAAAAAGTTTGAAATGTTTTACAATCAGGCGAAAGCCTTTTATGAAATCGGTATGAATCCGAAGGTTGACGTTACGATTGCAGAAGTTAATTTAAGTAATGCAAAATTACAACTTATTCAAGCGGATAATGCCGTAAACCTTGCCGTAGCAAAGCTTAACAATGTTATGGGTGTTCCATTTATTGACAAATATAATGTTCAAGAACGTTTGAAGTACCAGCCGGTTGATGTTTCGTTCAATCAATCTGTTGAAATAGCACGTGATGCAAGACCGGAACTTAAACTTGCGGAATTAAAAGTTGAAAGTGCTAATCAGACGATGAAATTGGTTAAAAAGTCTTACTTCCCGACTCTTTCGATTGAAGGCCAATACCAACGAGGCGGTAAAAGTTGGAATTCCAACTATGGTTATAATATCGGTGGATATTTGAACTTTCCGACAATCAACGGAATGTTGATTAAAAACGAGATTAAAGAAGCAAGATATTTGTACGACAAGGAAATTGCTAATGCGAAAAATACACAAAATTCTATTTATTTAGAAATTCAAAATGCGTTTTTGACGTTGGAAGAAAAGAAAAATCAAATGCCAGTAGCGATTTTGGGTGTAAAACAGGCGAAAGAAAACTATGAACTTTCTTATGGCAGATATCGTGTTGGCGAAGCAAGTCCGACAGAGTTGAAAGATGCTCAAATTAATTATCAACAGGCTCAATTGACGTATTACAACGCATTGTACCAGTATAACTCGTCAAAAGCTGCACTTGAAAAGGCAATAGGTAAAAACCTTGCTGGCGATACGTCAGATGTGGTAGAACTTGGAAAGTAGTGCTACGCACGTAGCCCACTGTAACGATGTTCATTCATACTTTAGGTGTTGGTGTAGAGCTCTTACGCACGTAGCCCCCTGTGACGATATTCGTCCATACTTTAGGTGTTGGTGTAGAGCTCTTACGCACGTAGCCCTCTGTGACTATATTCGTCCATATTTCAGGTGTTGGTGTAAGCTCTTACGCACGTAGCCCTCTGTGACTATATTCGTCCATATTTCAGGTGTTGGTGTAAGCTCTTACGCACGTAGCCCCCTGTGACAACATTCGTTCATGCTTTAGGTGTTGGTGTAAAGCTTTTTCTTACGTAGTTCACGGTAACATAGATTTGTAACGAAAAGTTAACAATATTACTTTTAAAAAAGCAATTTTTTTAGACTTCAATACTTTATATATATGTAAGATATAAAGAGAGAGAAAAGAAAATGGCAAGCACAAAGTTTGGAACATTAGTTCGAAGTAAAACACCAAAGAAAGTTAATCCGAAAGACGTATCAAGCGAGAACCTAGAAGATTATACTTTCATCGGAAAAAATGATAAAAGAATGCGTTTTAATAACTCAAAAGATCCGATTTATTACGTATTTGACTGTATTGAGAACCGCCCGATTTCAACATTGGCAAAAGAGTTCGTAAGAGATTCTTTCTTTGATGCAGTAAACTTTGTATCACAAGTCGTTAGATAATCAATAGGATTTAGGAAAAGGAATAGATTTAAAAAGGAAAAAGGATAAGGAATAAAGAAGATGGCACAAGCCATCTTTTTTTATGCTGAATATTGTTTTCGGACTAGCACTTGACAAAAGTCGAAAAATAGTAAATAATGTGAACAAAGGGAAAAGACCTTAAGAGGTCGTAACTCTTAAAGTCTTTCTTCGTTCCCTATAGAAAAAGCGAAATAATTTGTAAAAGATGTCCTGCTATCGACAGGGCATTTTTTATTATCTCTTTTTTCATGTTCTCACCTCCTTCGACCAATTTCTTCGTAATTAGTGTGTATCGTGGAGGTAATTGGAACTTTCCCTTATAAATATTCTATCAAAATAAAAATTTATCGCAATCAACTATTTAAACTAATAAAGAGCTATGTCAATGGCATAGCTCTTTATATTTTGTGTATAAATTTTATTAAACTCGGTTATTTAATTTGCAAAGATTAAATAAGTATTCATGAGATTTTCCTTTTATATAATTAATGGCTTGGTTAAACATGTCTAAATATTTGTTATTTGCTTGATATGTTCCTGACATATTGCTGTATAAAAGCCCTTTTGCGGAACCTTTCTTTCCTAAATAAGTGAAGTCGCCGCCAATTTTTGGGGTTACTTGAATTGTTTTGTCGTAATTTTGTGCACCGAAGGTATAATTAATTGTTCCTCTATTATTTGCAAATTTGATTCCGCTTACTGAGCCATCTTGGGCTAGATGTGATGTAATTTGTGTTCCGTTAGGTTTTGTGATAATTCTTTTAAATCCGTTCGCGCCATCTCTAAGATATTTTATTTCTGTACCAGTTGCGAGCTTTCTCATAACATAGTTTGCGTTGCGGTTGCTCATAAGAAGTTTGGTTGCTGCATTAAACATTGACATAATTTTTCTCCTTTTCTTTAACCCTTTTCTATTTTTGAAAATCAATTTCCCTTACTCTTTTATAAAAACATCTGCTAAATAGAAATTGTCTAAAAATACAATGTAATATATGGAAAAATGTTAAAATATAGAATT
>ERZ1034878.406-NODE-406-length-21154-cov-10.279918_pt1 | contig 21154 bp, 16 predicted proteins | sample MGYA00520593_ERZ1034878 | MGnify/ENA primary metagenome ERZ1034878 (study PRJEB33766, sample SAMN09781724) | gut metagenome | biome: gut microbiome | host: Homo sapiens | place: Madagascar | study: EMG produced TPA metagenomics assembly of the PRJNA485056 data...
TGTTGACTTTTTTTCTACTATGGGTATAATAATAATACGTCACATTTGTGACCATATTTTATGAGAGTATATCCCTAGTAGTAATCCTCCCACCATATGGGAAGTGATGAGGCTGGGGATATTTTTTTACAAAAGGAGGACTTCCAATGTCAAAAAGTGTAGAACAAACTGTAAAAGTAACCGTCCCTACAATAAAAACTGCGATTTTGGTTGATGGAGCTTTTTACCGCAAAAGAGCATTTTATCTGTTCGGCGATCTTTCTCCTGCTGAACGGGCTAAAGAATTATCCTCTTATTGTCACAAGCACATTATTTCAGAAAAAGAAGGTGCTACCCTTTATCGCGTTTTCTACTATGACTGCCCTCCCAGCAGTAAAGTTGTATATCATCCTCTGCTGAAGAGGCAAATAAACCTTGCTAAAACAGACGATTATAAATGGGCCACTGAATTTTTTAATGAGTTGAAGCATCAGCGAAAATTCGCCTTACGAATGGGACGCCTTGCAGAAGAACAGGCTCATTTTACTATCAAGGAACGTTCAATGAAAAATCTTCTTTCTGGTGCCACTAATTTAAGCGAGCTCACTGAAAATGATTTCGCTTTAAGTATCCAACAAAAGGGAGTGGACATGAGAATTGGTGTAGATATATCTTCTCTCGCATTTAAAAAGCAGGTTGACAGAATCATTCTGATATCAGGTGATAGTGATTTTGTTCCCGCTGCTAAGCAAGCCCGCAGAGAGGGAATTGATTTCATTTTGGATCCAATGCGTACTCCTATTAAGGATGATTTATACGAACATATTGACGGTATCCGAACAAAAGCACCATTAGCACCTAAAACCAAATCTGATAAATGATAAATAAAATCGGCTCTCCGCCGCAAACAGAGAGCCGATTCAGATACCGAAAATACTACGATACCCTAATGCCAAGGATATTGTACCATTTTCGGAGCAGCTTCGCAAGCGGAACGCACGTTCCTCGCTGGCTGTTATTTTTATACCCCAAAGGAGGAAATGGACAATGCCAAGGAAGAAAAAGAAACCATTCAACCGATTACCGAACGGGTTCGGAAGTATCAAAAAGCTATCTGGGAACCGCCGGAAGCCATATCAGGCACTGGCTCCATCAAAAATAGTAAACGGTGTTATTTTCCCCGGTGAGCCGCTGGGCTATTTTGAGAAATGGGAAGAAGCCTATGAACGCCTTGCACTGTATAAGGCCAATGAGGAATGGAAGCTGAAAAAGAAGGCTGAAAAACTCTATACCTATGCCGAAGTCTATCAAATGTACTGGCGTGATAAGTTTGAGCTGTCCGTAAGAAAATTTAGTGAATCCTCTAAATATTCTGCTCAAGCCGCATTCAAGAACACCGCCATATTACACCATCGGATTTTTTCTGACTTAACCAGAGAAGATCTCCAGAATGTAATCAACGAAATGGCTGCACCTACGGACCCAAAGAAAAAGAAATATAAACACGCCTCTCTGGAAATGGTAAAAAATCTTTACCGGGGAATGTACAGCTATGCTATTGGAGAGCAGATAGTATCCGTAGATGTACAGGCCAATGTCATTATACCTGTTGCCGATGATGACCAGAAGGGGGTTCCGTTCTCGCCGGATGAATTGAATAAATTATATCAGAATCTGGATAACCAGATAATACAGTCTGCCGTAATCATGTGCTTTTCCGGTTGGAGAATCACAGAATTTCTAAACTTGGAAATCAACCTGGATGATATGACTTTTTTCGGCGGCATCAAAACGGAAGCCGGTAAGAATCGTACTGTCCCGATTCATCCGGATCTGCTTCCTCTTGTTCGTAGATATATGGAAAATCCATTTCCTTACAACAAGACTACTTTCAGGAAAAAATGGGATGAAGAACTCGAAAAAATAGGGATTCTTTATTTTACACGAACACACGGCAAAAAAACAGAAACGCTCAAACATACATCCCATGATTGCAGACATACCTTTTCATGGATGTGTGATAAAGCCAGAATAGATCCCCTTGCAAAACGGCTTATGATGGGCCACCGGCTGGGCGAAGATGTTACGGACAATGTGTACGGCCATAGAACATTGGACGAACTAAGAACAGAAATTGAGAAAATCAAAGCGCCAGAATTTGTAACTAATTTGTAACCAGCGCGCACCTTTTATGAGCTTCTACGGGTTCCTTGTACAAACGAGAATTCCCGTAAAATCAAGGATTCCCCGTATTTGCAATAATAATTTATTTAGCTTTATTTAATGGTTTGTTAAGAACGCGGACACAGAAACCCGCATAAATACTGGATTTTTTGAAATCGTGTAACTAATTTGTAACTATTTGTACCTGTTTATTTTTAATATCAAGAATATCAAATAACAAAAAATGTCCATAAAAACAGGCCCCGGATCACTCCGGGGCTCCGCTTTATTCGTAAGGATTTTTCTTCCATGATTTATTTGTCATTCGCCACAGATACGCTTTCTGCAGGTTGGAAAGGCTGGTGCTATCCAGATAATTTCTGGCTTCCTCCTGCGATGTACTTCCATTGCCATCTGCATCTGCTGCAGCTCTCATAGAAAGGTACTGAACCAACATATCCGTTCCTTCATCCTGATAGATACCGTACAGCTTTGCGTTCGCTTCGCTTAATGGTTTCCCGCCAACTTTATTGTAGGCTACGGCCTGGGATAAGCCGTATAAATCTTCAATCATATCTGCCTGTGTTGATTTTGAAATATCGCTCTGATTGGTACGCAGATACTCCGCCAGGTCATACGACATTTTTCCAGCCATCCTCTGAGCTCGGGAGTACTCTTCCCCAGATAGTTTGAAATTTCCATTACCAATCTTATAACTTCTGCTCATGTTTTCAGGCAGTACATTCGGATTTCCCGTAGTGTTGTAGAGACTCTGAACATAAATATCAACCGGCGTGCTCTTATCTTCAGACACATAGCCTGGACTGAGAATCTGATATGCAAGATTACCCAGTAGACTTTCCCCGCCCTGATGGTTTTCTGTGGTCCGTCCCCATGCGTCCCGATACTCAGGTGACTGCTCAGACAGGAACGGGATCTTGTTCTTCGTGCTGAGGAGTGTTCGTTCGAGCTGTCCAGTCACGCCGCTGTTATCCGGGTACGCTGTTCTTCTGGTATTATCCACAGCCCGCGCCACGGAACCCATAAGAGACGGAATTCCCTGCGTAAGATACCCGGTCGCTGCGTTGGTGGCTGCCATTGTAAGGCGCTCTGTCGGATCTTCTGCATACTGCGCCGCAGCCAGCGCATTACTTACACCTGACATCATTGTGGTTTCAACTACCGGATCCGCCATGCTTGCAACAGCATTGATGATATCAGAAGAATCAATCCCTCCATCGGATAATGACTGTTGCAGCTCCACTCCTACCAGAAGCGGAAGTACAGACGGAGCGCCCCAGTCTATCGTATAGTTTTTATCTCCTATCTGTAAGGAATAGTCCTGTGCTCCACGCAGTTTGTCGAAAGAATTCTGCTTCTCATCGTCTGTTCCTGTTCCACGCACAAGTCCTTGTGAACCCAAATACACACCTAAGGCCATGATACCAGTACCGGTCAATCCGGACGCAAGCGAATCAATAGCTTCTGCCGCCGTACACTTTCCCGCTCCTTTTCCCGTTTTTTTCACTGCCAATGGTAGGTCATGGAATACAGCTTTCGCAATGCTAATCGGTGAATACCGGCCGGCTGTTTTCACAATGTTAATAGGTGTCTTTTTAAACGGAACAATTCCTTCGATAAGCATAGACACAGCATTATCTCTTGTATTTCCGCTTTCATTTAGCCTCCGGCTCAGTTCCGACAATGCGTCTGCAAGGGCGCTGGATTCATGGAATGTCGCCCTCTGTGCTTCTCTGATTGCATATTCACGAGCCAGATTCATAAAATGCTGTGAGGCCTCGTCTGTGGCATTGAACACATCAGCTTCCAGCTTGTTGGCCTTCAGATAACCGGCAAGGCTGGTACTGTATTTCGCTTTTAAACCAAGCCAGTCTTCCGCTTCCAGCAGGTTGGAATTTATGTCCGCAGCCTTCTGAATTATTTTCCCAGGGCCACTGCGAAATGCCTTTGCCTGACCTTTAATGCCGCCGGTTGCTCCATACTTGCTGCCAGACAACGCCCTGTAGGCTACATTGTCAGCATCCTTGGCAGCAGCATTTATCAAGCCACGGTCAGCACTGCTCATAGGATTCAGCAATGCCTTTGTTCGCTTCATATTCGGATTTACGACCTTGACCGCAGATTCCATAATGGCTGCCATATCATTCTTCACACCGGACACAACGTTCATACCGACATTTCCGATTACGTTTCTTTCATGCGTCGCAGGCTTACTCAGCATGGACAAATATCGCCATGTATCCCATTTGTCCTGCCAGTTCGATGTAGTCACTTCGTTTGCCAGAAGCGCAAATGCCTGATTTTCCAAATCAACACGGGCCTTGCTGTTTTCGCCGTACTTATTGGCTTCATTGAAGATCTCGATCACTTTGTCGATTGTGTCATCAGAAATTCCGTACTGCTGTGTCGCCATGATTGCGTTGACGGTGGACTCTACCTGGTCGCTGTACCCTTTCGTGAGCAGTTTAGCGATTTCCTCTGCATCCTGGTCCGTCAGTGTCTTTGACAGCTTGGATTCTCGGATGATCTGCTTCACACTGGACAGCACATCTTCCCCGGCTACAGGGCTGACGCCTTCGGCCAGATTGCCTGAATCCAAACCATTCTTCACATACTCCATGATTTTGTCAGAGAATTCTTTTGCCGCCTTCGCGTCATTCGGGCTGTTCTTCGCCCAATCCCGGATCTCCGCATCAAGAATATTCTGCGCCTTTGCAATGGATCCTTCTGCTGTGCGGGAATATTTCTCCAATGCCTGTAATCTCACACCTGCATCATGCCCCTCGGACGCAATTTTCCGGGCAATGGCACGAACAGATTCATAATCGCCGGAATCAGCTGCGCTTTTAAGCAGCATCATACCACCATCAAAATCCTGTGCCTGTTTCCAGTTGGTAGACATAAGCCTGTCTGTTTCCGCCGCAGCGTCTTTCTTAAAGGCCTCCTGTGCTGCCTTGATACTTTCATCTTCATGCACTGTCCGAAACGTCATTCTTCCGGAATTGATTTCGTCCTGAAGGATAGCCTGTACCTCTGGATTATTTCGCACTACTTCTGAGTTTGCCAAGGTATTTGTGGCCGTCTGCGTGACATACCCATCTTGCCTTTTCGCTGCACGACCAAGATATGCGATATCATTATCTGTTTCCCCGGACAGTTCCCGCCAGAGTTCTTCTGAAGATTTTGCACCAGACCCGTTGACATCTGACTGAAGGAAGGGTATAGTGGAATCAGATAGAGGAGAACGCCGAGGCGTTTCGGACGTGTAAGGTGAGGCGGAATCATTCGCATTTATCGCGGTGGTAACTCTATTGGAATATGCGGGGAGCTCCGGCTCGGGTAAGGCCGTCGCAGGCGAGGGGGATTTTAAATCGGCATTCGCCACCGGAGGAACCGCATTTGCAGCAGAGACCTTTCCTGCTGCTTTATTTTTTGTAGTATATACGGTCACAATTCTGTTCGTCTTTGTGCTTGCATCTGTGGCCGCTTCTACAACGTAATATTCCCCATCTATTTTTTTACGAAATTCAATAGTCGGACCCCTATCGCCATTTTTCAATCTAACTTTTCCGCTATTTTTCTTCCCAATAACCGCTTCATCGTAATTATCAAGCACATACTGAATTCTCGAAAGCGTCTTATCATCAGCCATGCTATGATCTGCGGTTCCTTTTGCGCCATGCCGCTTGTCAATATGGGTCACCGCATCCTTATCCAACACTAAGCGATTTCCTGTCGTATCAATGCCTGTAAGCCTCTTAATATCTTCGCTTTGTCTTGCAGAAACATCAGATAATTTATAATCTGAAAACCTCTCGTTTTTCCCTAACTTTCTGACATTCTCAGCATATCGGATAATTCCTTCGTCACCTGATTCCATATATTCGTGCATCATAGCAATTTCTTCAGGAGTATGGGTACTATTCACATCTGGTCTGCTCAACGCTACTTCTACTGGATCCGTTGCTTTTCCCGGCTTTCCATCGGTATCATTTTTTAAATATGGGATTTCCGTTTTCGGCGTTTCCCCTTGCGTAAAAGTTCCCTTCGCATTGAACACATCATCAAACTGCTGCCGCGCATCGTCCACAAGGTCATTGATACCCGCATATTCCTGTCCATAGGTGTATGTCTGACCTTTTCTTCGCATAGCACCACTCTTCGTCAGTTTATCGGATCCTTTATAGGTTTTTCCCTGTAACGACTTGTCGATACGGTCAAGAGCCATACTTGCTGTGTCTGCTGCCTCAGAAGAGCCGGTTGTCTCAAACTCCGCAATAGCTGTACGGAATGTAGCCAGATCGTCCAGATTCGATTCATCACCATACATCCGCACCAATTTTGACACCTCTTTGTCCAAGGACGCGAACTTTGAATCCTTTGCCAGGGTCGAGGTCGGCATGGAAGTAATTTTCTTTGGTGCGTCTGCAATGTTCAGAATATCATCTGCTTCCGCTTTCAATCTCTGTGCTTCAGAAGTGAGCGTTTCAAGATTTTCCTGTAACTGCTGATTGACAGGGCTTAATTCATGCTCGGCTACCCCTGTGATTGCGTCAGCCTGCGATACAGCGGCTCTGGAAGCGTCACCCGTAGAATCTGCCACCTGCGCTACGTTTTCGCCTGTACGGCCTAATTCCGGGATTGCATTCTTATTCTTAAACACTTTACCCACAACTGCCGGGATTGCCTCGCCCAGAACATTTCCACCCAGGTTCATTCCGACATTGTACAGTGTTCTTCTGCGAATTTCGTCGTCAGAAAGTCCTTTCTCTTTATCCTCCAGGTAAGAGGGAAGCGTATCTAAAATTGTATCCAGTCCCGTATCAGCAAGCACATTCGTCGCTGCTCTTCCAAACGCCTGTGCTCTTTCACCGCTCCCAAGGGCCGCCCCGATTTTACCGGATACCACATCGCCTGCATTTTTCAAAAAAGGAATCTGCCCTGCAAGCGCTTTCGCTGTGGAATACTCCGCCGCCTTCATAGCCATATTGCCCGCAGCGTACTGATATGGGCTCTGTGTTTGTGAATCTGTTTCAAATTCATCAAGTGCCTTGGCTCTTTTTGAATATGTTTCATCATCAGCAAGCCCTGTGATTTTCCCTACACCTTTTGCCGCTTTGGCACTGTCACTCGCAAGACCACCAGCAAGGCCGGCAAGCATTTTAGACTTGTTATCTAAGCGCTGAATCTTATTAAATTCTTCGTTCTCACCATTTGTAATTGCCTGTAGCTCTTCCGTGGTATACTCGCCATTCTGAACCTTTTCCCGATATTTTTTGTAGTAGTCTTTTACATATTGTCTTGCAAATTTCTTTTCCTTGGAGCTCATTTTATAGCCATCTGAAAGTAGAGTGTCAATATCTTCCGTATATTGGTCAAGCTTTGCAAGCTGCTCCTTGGCTCCTTCGATGTCCTTCAGAGTTTTTCTACCATTTGCATAATGCGGTTGTGTGGTAGATGCCATTCTCAACGGGTCGTTATTCCGCAGATACGGAATCTGAACAGCAGAAGAGGAAGGCACATTGCCTCCCCCTACAATCATACCGGACTTCGGATATGCTACATCGTTTCTGGCTGTCTGCTTGTCCTCACTGGCCGAAGAACGGCTCCGCTGACTTGAGGTATTATGCTCTTTTTTTTGATAGGTCTGTACGAGCTTTTGGGATTCATCCGCCGGAATATTGGTCTTTCTGCGCTCAGAAGCCCCACTTTTTTCTGATACCTGGATACTCTTCTGTCCAGTCATTTTTTCAATTTCTTTAAGCGAATATTTTCCCATATTTTCCTCCCTATCCTAACTGACTAAGGATATACTGAATTGTAGTGTTCGCAAGGCCCTGCCCGGCCAAATCCTGTGCAATCGAAGTATCACTTTTTCCAGACTGCCGAAGCTGCCGTGCCCGGTTCAGATACCAGTTTCTTGTAGCCGTTGTACCGTCTCCCTGAGTGGTATTTACGGCAGATGCCTGGTTATTCGCTTCTGTCGGCGTATACTGGTATGCAGCCTGAGCATCAGCAAGAGACATAAGACCAGCCGCATAAGACGGATCCAGGCTCAAAAGTTTGGATATTTCGTTGTCATAGGCCGTGGTCAAAGCATTCTGCCTGTCATTCTGGAACTGAATCAGATACTGCGCCTTTGACAATTCATCCTGGGCCAGCTGATCGTTATATGCCTGCATTGCCGAGTTCCTGTTTGTATCATATAACCTGCGGAGATCACCAAGATTCTCGTTTGCAGTCGTCTCGATGTTATTTCTGGCGTTGCCATAATTATTGGAAAGCCCTGCCATAGTCGTTTCGCTGGCCCCTCCAGATAACCCCTGTGCCGCCATGTTCTGAGCAAGGTTTTTCTGGCTCTGCATCTTGTTGATGTACGCTTCGCGAAGAGATTTTGTCGCATCACTGTTCACACTGTCTCTGGACGCATTATAGTCTCTTTGGATATTCTGAAGTGTCGCATCCAGATTGTTTTTCAACATCTGTCCTCTCTGTGCATAAGCACTGTTTACCGCATCTACATTTCTGTTATAGGCATCATCAGCGGCTTTCTGCTGAGATTCCTGTAATTTCTGCATATACGCCAGATAAGCAGAATTCGCCGCACCAGACAATTTAGTAGCGGAAGAACTTGTCTTCTTCCTTGATGTACTACTCTTTGCCGGTGTAGAGTTCCCTTTATTCTGGGTTGCCTGTTTGGCTACATTCATAAACGTTCCAGATGCACCCAGGAGCGCGCCTCCTTTTTTTGCCATGATATCTCACCTCCAATTTAAATACTTCACTGCATAGGCCAGCGAAATCCATCCTGCACCGGATTTCAGCCTTCCCCAGCCGTTTTTTTCCTCCACAATGGTGTACACCTGGTTCTTTTTCACCGATGTAACGGCTTTGTAAGAGGTGCCAGGTCCGCTTCTCACACGCAGGGAATTCGCCGTGATCTTCACCGTGTAGGGCTTGCCCTGGCTGCCAGACGTGGGCGTATTAATGGATGCCGCCGGAGCCGATGCACCAGTCAACCGGTCATGAAAGGCTGAATTCCATAATTTATCCTTCGCAGCAGATCCGCACCAGTACGCCGGGCAGGCCTTACCATTCACATCAAAATGGCGGATGACACAGGCTGCCGGCACATTGTATTTCTTCATGAGATCCCGAACCAGAAACAGCGCATTTTCAATGGTCTTTGCAGACGGATACACCTTTCTGTCCTTCATGGTGTCGCACAGCTCCACGGACAGGCTGTTTGCATTGGTGCATTTGCCATGCATGGCGCCGCCTCCTGTCTGGGCGCAGTTCGTATACTTCTTGCCGCCTACGGACCATGCTACATAGTCATCTGGTACGGACTGGGTGACGGAATCATCGTCAACGAAATAGTGAGCCGATGCTTTCACGATATTCCGCCGGAAATAGTTGGCGTTCGCCTCGTCCGAATCGCCGTCATTACCTGTATAATGAATCACGATGTATTTAATGGCGGCAGTGTTACGCCTGCCGCCATAGTTGTTTTTGTTTGCCAGGTTCTTTTTTAACTTATAGGCCATTCTTATTTCTCCCCCGTTTCATCTTCGCCTTTTCCAAGCATACTGTCAGTCGTCTCATTCAGTAATCTTTCTGTCACAGCCAGTCCCTTGATCAACACATACGGCACATCAAGTCCATACTCTACCAGATTTTCAAGGATACTACGGACCTCATTAATAAGCAGGCAGCCCAGCGTAAACCAGCCGAGAAGTGCCAGAAATGACAAATCAATATGCAGGATATCTTTTCCGAGCGCTGTAAGCGCATACGCAGTCAGAAACGCAGTTGCAATAATGATCCAGTACCCAAGCTTTTTAACAATTCCGGCCAGGCCCACTGAGCTGCTTTCCTTTTTCAGCTTCCGCGCCTTCATATACCCTGTGACATAATCGAACAGGTTCAGGAGCAGAAAGATGGCGAACAGATACCAGTACTTTCCGAAAATGGCCGCAAGCAGTGTCACAATACCGCCTACTGCAAGGTTGTAGCTGTCTAAAATTTTGTTCATTTCATTCATGATGTTTCTCCTTTCGAGATCGAAAAGACCACCTTCGTGAAGTCACGAAAATGGTCTATGTTTATGTGTTTTTTTAGTTCACTAAATACCAATAAAGTAATCGATCCAAATAAGATACCGCGTTGTATTATACGTCGTGCTTCCTCCTCCGACACTGCAATATAAGATGGTATTCGTCCCATTATATAGAGCCAGTGCGTAACTAGGGACAACGCTAAGGTCACTTCCAGACGAACTGTTAGCCCGATCTAATGACAACCCGACACAAGTGTATTGATTTTCATGCAACCCGAATGGATTTTCCAAAACCGATGCTACTGGAACAAAGTAGTATGTCGCTGAAGACGCATTCCCAATCCCAGCAATTTCAGTTGTTTTTACCGATATCTTATTTTTTGGTGTGCTATTTGTCGCAAACAATAGCCCTTTAATGTGTTCACCACTCTGGTACAGGCGTACATAGGAGTTTTCCATTATATCAATAAATGTCGCAGCTATTGTTTTGGTATTTAGCGACTTAATCTCCGCATCTACCGTGGTATTGATGACCTTTGAAGCATCCCAGCCTTTCTCGGTTTTAGCAGCCGTGAATTTGTACAGCACATTGTCCTTAATGCACAGATCTCCTTCCGCATAATCTTCCTTGTTTGGATCGAATTCATCACCTACGAGCTGTTTGCCGCCATTCTGGGCCATTCCATACACTTCATTGATGGCACCAGATACACTTTTTGAAGAAGTGTTAAGTGTATTATCCGTAGATGGCTGATAATATGTCGGCAACTTTCCGCCGAGTTTTTCAGAATCATCTACCACCCCATTTCCGTTGGCATCATATACTGATTTCAGCATATCTCCGCCGCCCAGCTCCGTCACGTAATCAACAATAGCTCTTCCCGTAGGTACTGTATTCTCATCATCTGACACCTGATTTGAGACGTTAGAAATCCCTTGCAGCAATGTAACAATCCTGTTATACCCTGCTATAACACTGGATGTAAGGCTATCCAATGTCACCTTATTCTCATGTGAATGTCTGCTTTCAGTATTCGTCTTCACTGCGGCTGATATGGCTGTTACCACGGCGGCGATATTGGCATCAGCTGACACCCCGTCTGGAGGAGTTATACCTATAGATGCTGCTGCAGATTCTGCCACAAGTCCAAGCAGCAGCAAATTGAATTTTGGAATAATTACATCTTTACTGATACTGTCGAACCGCTTTTTCAGATCATCTGCCGACAACTCCGGCACGTCTGCTAGCTCTGATATCTGTTTTCCGACCAGGTCGGAATCCTCGATTTTCATTTCTTCAAATGCCATTTTCTCACCCCTTATAATATCCGTTTTCAATGTACTCAAAGGCGATATCATACAGTCCAAAAGGCTCGTCCTTCTCTCCGTTTTCAAACCTGAATCGCGCCTTATCCACCTTCTTTACTTTGATTTTGGAAGAAACAGTCCGCGGTGTTGTGTCCGTATAGAAGGAAAACTTTGCAAAATTCAAATTCGGAAACGAAAAAAATCTTGCTCTTTTTGCCTCTTCTTTGATAAAGCTCCACAGCCCTCTTTTTTGAACGTAAATCTTGATGGAAGTTACCGCCGCGGATGCAAGTCTCACATCCATGTGTCGAAATGTTTTGTTTTTATAAAACAGGTCTCCCGTAAAATCAGGCGTATCCCAGATAGCGTGTATTGCAGCGCCGTTGTCCGAATACGAAGACAGAGTATCTGGCTTGTCAAAAAACCTGCATACTTTTCCGTCCGGTGTTCCGAAGTATAACCTCCTGCCCTGCGTCCACATGATTCTGGCCGGAAGATTCGTCCGGTAAAAGCCCACATACTGTCTTGTTGCATAAGGCAAACTTCTGTCCGTCTGTAGTGGCTGGAGCCCATCCAAAATGTAGGCAACATTATTCAGGCACAACCAATACAGATCCTTGAATACACACGCATACGCATCGCTCAGGTTTTCTTCCTCCAGCAGACGCCCATTCAAAAAAAAGCTACGATTTTGAGAATACTTTTCGCCTGTTACATCCTGAGCTGTGATTGCATAGATACCAAGCTCTGTCAAAAATAGTGGTTCATTTGCCAAATATGCGAAACTATACTTCGCCACGGCACCGGCACCCTGAAGAGAATTTACAATTTTGAACGTCGGTTCATTATCTGAAATATTTCCTTCTCGCAAGATTACATTTCGGTCTGCTTCCATTCCATCTTTATGGGCTGCCAACCGGTCATTGATGATACTGTATCCCACTATCGCTGATTTTGAACTTCCCAAAGTCGCATACCCAGTGTCCGGCCAGTAATACGGATTGTTGTAATCACAGTACCAGTCGTAATTGATATAATCTGGATTTCCGGACAAGAAAATCCTGTCCGTGGCACCGTTCACACCGAACAGAGTGCCAATACAACATTTATTGATCCGATCCGCGTACCCTTCTACTGTCCGATATGCTGTAATCTTTACATTGTCTTCTCCATTGAGCGGGCTTTTTCCGGGTACAGTCAGGAAAGTGACTGCTCCTGTCTCCCTGTTCACTGTAAAATCTGTTCCCTCTGTTTTTTCCACCCATTCACCTGATGCAGACAGAATATCCACTTTTACCGCTGTATCATCCAGACCTGAAAAAGACAGCTGGTACACCTTGTCTGTTGTTGTTCCAGCAAACGCTTCGGTAAAACCGGGTTGAATCAAGTTAAGTGCCTCATACTGCTCGCCACCGCCTGATGGAGCCTTGGCAATCGTCAGAAGGGGAATATATGCGTCCTGCGTTACCGGCTTCGCCGTATCACCATCATACACGATTACAGCCTTTCCATCTGCGATGTATAATTTATCTTCGATCTGCCAGCTTTTACTTCTGGCATCGTTCATCCCTGTATATATAACCTCCTGACCTTTATACAGGTTGGTGCCGGAGTGAATCAGGTAGTTACTATCGCCATGCCTGAAATGAGCTCCGTTAATTCTGTCGGTATACGATTCTATCGTCTCATATCCCATACATTTTCTGACCTTCCCGGGAACATCACGTATCATGTTCTGCCCGTTTGGGCTTTTCTGCAAATCTACATTTGCCGGGCTGTTCGTAAAATCACATCCAAGGAATTCGCTAATCAGAATCGAACTTCTCTTAGGACTTGACGGCACTGTAAAGTTGACAGCCATACACTACCACCCCGTTTCATCTTCCGGCTCGCTTTTGAGCATCGGGTTATTCTCTGATAAGCGGTCATAAGCCACCTCAAATTCATTCCGAAGAGACGTTGCAATTCCGTTATCGTCCTCTTTGTACAGCTGTGATGCCATATACAGGGGAAGAAGCACCTGCACATCCACCGGTGCCTTCAACTCATATTCATCCTCCGTCGTAGAAGTGATGGTTTCCGGGAACGCGTTGTAATATACCGTATACACCCCATTAAAAGTCATCGGAAGCATTAACACATCTTGGGCTTCTGTTCTGTATACTTGCGTCCTTTTATGACTGCTTCCTTCTGTGTAATATACTTCGCCGGAAAATTCGTAGAAATCCGTTGCAAGTTCCCTCATTTTACACCGGAGGAAGCCACCGACCGGCTCCCCCACAGTATTGTCAATGTCCACTGATTTCACGATATGTCGCTTATCAGTACACATCATCATAAGACCTTCATTTGCAGCATACGGCATCCCCGCAAGGTAGTCCCTGGTGGAATCATCAGAGGGGATATTATTTCCCTCCGCAGAGAACATTTTCTGCAATGTAGCAAGCTTTATGTCTTTCCACTTCATAACATCCCCTCCAGTTATTACTTACTTGAAGCGCGTCTTGTTTTTACCGCATTCTTCTGCTTCGGCTGCTCTTCGGGCTCCTTTACCGTCTCTTCGCTCGGCTGCTCTTCGGGCTCCTTTACCGTCTCTTCGCTCGGCTGCTCTTCGGGCTCCTTGTTCGCCTGCTCATACTCTTCCTTTGTAATTCTCTTGGAAATATAGTCGGGGCCAGACAGGGCGGTGACCCTGTAAAAGCCACCGCAGTCCTCAAAGGTATCCCCTATGTTCATACCCTTTTTAATCATAAGCCCCTCCTATCAAGACAGCGTAGTACCTGCGTCTGCACCGCCCATGATCATGTGTCTCCAGTTGTTGAAGCCACAGGACATACGGGCACGAGCATTCCACAGAAGGTTTCTGGTATGGTCGTCTACCCAGTTCCGGACATCCAGCACTGTTCTGTCAAACAGGACTGTTCCACGCAGTTCCTTGTTTGCCTCGGAGGACATGATGATATACGGGTTCTTACCATCTGCCGCCTGCCAGGTCGGGAGAACAATCAGTTTCCATAATCCCTTCTGAGTGTTGACATCATTGTTATTGCTGCCAACAAGCAGATCGGAACGGATGATTCTGGTAATTGTGTCCTCCAGCGCATAGCAGTTACCCGGAATGATGATGGTATCGAAGGTATAACCCTGAACGATACCGGAATCATTCTTGAAGTTACGTCCAATATTCGCCAGTCTGCGAAGCATGGTGGAATCTGTACCAAAAGCATTAGTAAATACGTTGGACTGAGCAGCCACGCCAGCCTTCACGCCCTTATGAGCAGTGGAAAACAGCGCTTCACCGTCACCGGTGGTCTTGTCCAGTTTACGTGTTCCCATAGAGAACTCCTTGCCCTCGGTAGCGATTGCATTGGTAACAAGCTCCGCACGGGTACGCTTGTAGCCCAGAACCAGGTTGCGGCCCATTGTTTTCATAACGTTGATGTCGCCATCCTCTTTCATCTGCTGAGTGCAGGCGATCTCGTCCATGAACTGCTTGTGAACAATCAGCTTCGGGAAAGTCTCCTGAATCTCATCTGCCTCCGGCGCATCGCCTTCATCGACAATTTTGAAGGAGCCAGTGGAAGTCAGACCCGTGGTCTTTTCCGCATACTTCTTGGATTTCTCTTCGTTTGCCAGATCGGAAACCAGCTTGTCATACTTTGTTTTCTCTGTGTCAGTGTCCTGCATGATGGACTTTACGACCTGTCCTTCTACCTTCCAGAAGTCATCATTAAGGCCGCTGTTCTGTGAAAAAATCATTGCCATAATCTTATCCCTCCTTAAAATGTCACGGTTGCTTTAGTGCCTGTTGCACCAGTACCGTGTTTCTTGAGAATTTTTGCCACACCACTTGTAGCAGTGGCCGTAATCTGCGCACCGTCTGTATGGATTGTCACCTTTGTACCTTCGGTGACTGCGGATGCATCTGCTGCAAAACTGGTCTCCCACTCCATGCCCGGTGCAATCAGATATACCGGAAGCGGCTCCATCTTTTCCGCCGGTGCGGTATAGTTCGCTGCTGCAATATACTCAGGCTTCGTTGTGCCCGTAGCGAGAATCAGCCCGCCGGCGGACAAAACCAAAGCGTCTCCAATCTTGTAACTGGTAGACTCTGTGGTGGGTAATGTTTTGATAACCGGTACTTCCGGCTTTGTATTGGATTTGACAAAACTAAACATAAATTTCCTCCTTCTTTACAGGGATTTGTTATATTTCTCCTTCAGTTCCTTATAGGAAAGATCCGGGTAAGCCTGTTCCCACACTTCGCGCGCTTCCGGTGGGATATCCACAAGCTGTGTGGTCTGTCCGTCCGCACCAACCCCGACAGGTGAAAGGTGGCTCTTTCCTTTTGCCGCATTAATAGCGGCCTGTTTTGTTGCTGCGGCAGTCCTCTGAGACATAGTCTCAAAGTTCGCCAGTTTGAATGCGTCTACAAGGCTTAAACCATTTCTGACATACGCATCAAAGGCTGGGAACGTGTCCATTTTGCTGATATCAGCCAAAGACTGTACCTCCGGATAAAACTCAGAAATCGCACGAACCTGGGAATCCAATTCCCGCTGCCCTTCATTCAACTGATTTTCCCGAAGGATTTCCTGGGCCTGACGGATAGCCGGGTTATTGGCAATCATCTGATCCAGCAATGCAGGGTCTATCCCGTTCTGCTCCATCTGCTGTCGGGCAGCGATCCGCTCCTGTGCGTCCAGTGCATCGAAATAGTCCTCCACTGTCCGGATGGGCTGCCCCGTTTCTGGGTTTTTCATGTCTTTAAAACGACTTGCAACTCGGGAATTGATGCCATTCATCCTGCTTTCAGCGGTACGCCTTGCTTCTGCGAAAATTGCATCTCTGTCAGCCTCCGGGTCGGCGGGCTCCGGCTCTTCTGCGCCTTCTGCTGGATCATCGTTCCCCAGTTTCTCCGGATCTACAACAATCCCTGCAGCACCTTCATCAATGACTGCTCCTTCCAGTGTCCCCGGGTCGGCGGGCTCCGGGCCTTCTGCGCCTTCTGCAAATAACTGCAGGTTCATCGGAAATCTGCTCATAAATACCTCCTGGATTTTTGCGCTTTTCCTGCGAAAATATAAAAACCGCCTGGGATTTCAGACGGTTTTCTACGATAAATGAAGTTGTGTCTTTGCAGTCTCTACAATCTTTCCATAGTTACTGCACTGCTTATTTCTACAGGTCAATTCCTGCACGGTAAAAACTTGTGTCTCGGTATCCGGGCTATTGTCCCCCGTAACCTCCGTATAGGACCTCTGGATACTCATTTCAATATTACATAACGGGCACTTCATCCGAGCCGCCTCCTTCCTGTGTCATTGCCTGCGTTTGCAACATTTGAGCTTGCTGCTCCTGCTGTTCCTGTAACCGTTCCTGCAGATCTGCCAGAATCTCCCCTGCATTCGGGTAATTGGCTTTTTCCATGAACTTCCAGTACAGTACGAGACTTTTTAAATCCCCAATCTGCCCAAAAGCACCGGCCTGGTACTTCACATCGGCGGCATTCCACATGGCTTCCCGATTGGTCATAATTGTTGATGTGGTATCTGTCTCAAAGATGAACTCATCATTCCAGTACCATTCACCTGCATCATCCTTTTTCAGGTAATCATACCGGTTGAAATGGGCGAAATCGAAGGTTCCATCCTCTTTCTGAAAGCTCATAGGAATAGGCGTATCCGCATAAGCAAGCCAAAACTGGAAAATCATCTTGAACAGCGCCGCATAAGCATTGTTCTTCATGGTTCGCTTAGACTCCAGACGTCCTGCAGCCTGATTGATGGAATACTGCTTCGCCGTACCGGAAGTAGCGGAAGAATCGTACTTTCCCTGATATGCGTCTGTGATACCAAGGGAAGAACGCGCCCATTCGTAGTTATCGGCCAGCGCTACACGGTCTTTTGAAATATCTCCCTGTAGAGTATAGGTTCCAATTAGTCCTATATCTTTCTGCGCAACACGGACAACCTTCATGTCATACTCATTGGACACCTGAAGTTCCTTCGGAAGTGTAGCAAACGATGTACCATTAATCAGTTTCTCATTGATTTTGGTGCCAAGCTTCTTGATGGTATCCTGCTGGTCGATAATCACATCTACATCAGACCCACCAAGGAATTTTTTGTTTTTGGAGATATTTTTCCGCATAATCAGCGGGAATACATTCGGTTTGTAGTACGGAATTTTCTCCGCAATAGGTCGATGTTCCACCATTCCGATACCATTTTCATCCAGAACCGGCATACCGTATTCGTCCAGAACCGGAACATCCTCGTATCCGGCCACTTTGGAGATAATGTTACCATTGGTCTGTGCAATATCTGTAGTCAGTTCCTCCATGTCCTCCGGAACTTCATCAAATGTCTTACCGCCGCACACCGGACACACATCTTCGGTCTTGACGGTTCCACACTTCCTGCAACGTTCCAGTTTTCGCTCCTGATAGTCCTCCATATCCACCAGAATGTAATCATCTACCCATGAAAACATCCCGATACCGCCTTTGTCATTCTTGTAATAGGCCACAATCTGGCTCACCACATCGCTGTTAAAGGCTGTATCGTCTGCACCTCGGATTCCAGGTTCACCCTCACCGGCATCCTGTACATCCACGCCATATTTCCGCTTGATGAAGGCCTTTGTTTGCGTGAAAATCAGGAAAATATACTCCATTTTCTCAATTTCAAACATACACGGCTGCGGAATTACCTGTTTCGGGTGTACTTCAGACACGGAAACATCGCCCAGTGTACAATGCATACCGGCTGACTGATCCCATTCTACATGAAACAGATCCCCGCCCTGCACCGGAACGGTTCTTTCCTGCAAATCGTTCATTTCCTTGTACCGAATCTTGTTGATTTCGTTATACAGGGCGTGTTCGATATTCTTTGCAAGTTCCTCGTCCCCGGCATGAACAGCTCTTACCTTCGGCATGGGAATAGAATTATCAACCTGGGATTCTATCAGCTCATACACGATATTCCGAACGTTTGTAGCCTTCTTTTTGGGCTCTTTATGAGTGTTCGGATTGGCTAAAACCTCTCGCGTGCCGTTATAATAAGCTTCAAAAGTGTCCATATCGTCCAGGGAATCCCGGTATGCTGTCTTAGCAGTTTCAAATCTGCCCTGCCATTTCCGCAATTTTGCTGTTTTTTTCGGATTCAGTAAATTTTTCACCATGTTTTTCAGTCTCCCTACCATCTTTCCGGCTCTCCCCATTTCTGAATCAGAAGCCGCTTGTCAGCTTCATTCGCATTGTAGTAATCTTCATACATATCAGGCGTCCATTTCTTCTTGTTCACCTGCTTTGTCGGATCTGCCGGCGCTGTCCAGTACACACAAAAGCAGCGAAGACTATCCACATCATGGGTCAAATCATGCGGCTGCTTCGCATAAACATTTGAATTCTTTTCGTCCTTCTGAATCTTCTGGAGACATCGGTACAGGTTCGGTGCCGCATTCTCCATAATCTGAAGCGCCGCCACCTCCTTGCCCTCTTTACCGACAGGCCGCAGCCATTCCTTCATAGCCATACATCCATCTTCCAGCCGGTTTAATGTCTTTGTCAGAGGAATACCGCCTTCCTGGAACACTATCGCTCTGGAACGACCGTCAACGTGATTCCGCGACCATAAATCTGGCGGCGCAAGCCATGCCTCTATGTACTCATCACAACATAAATCCAGCAACGCATCACACGCCTGCGGAATCGTAAGGTTTGGCCTGTCAAATTCCCGATATACTATCGCTCGGCCATTCTCACCTATAGCCACCCAATGAGCGGACAGCATATCGAAGCCATAGTCGATACATACATACCGCCGGACATTCCCTTCTGGGAATTTTGTGGTGATGTGGGTAAGATACCGTACCTCCGGGAAATATGCTCCTCCCGGCACTTCCAATGCCTCTTCAACTGTGGCTGGGTACTCCTGTGTCATTTTATCGCCCAGAACACGTTTCGTAGCGTCATACCACTTCTGGTCACGCTTTGGGTCTGCATACCAGGGAATAAAAATCTTATTAAACCCGTTGTCCGGGTCTGTAAAGGTGTCCTCGAACAGGCTCCCCCGCATATTGGTTGATACACCAAAAAACCGACCGCCAGAAGGTCTATTGATAGATGGGAACGCAGAAGTCCATATATCCTTCGCAAACTGCTGAAAAGCCCACTCGTCAAATATCAGTAAATCGGCTGTAAAAGAACGAACCGCACCGGGCGAACTTGGGAAAGCCTTCGCAACGCTTGTCGGCCCATCCGGGAAGTAGATTTCCAGTTTCAATGCTGTTGCACGAAACGTGGGGCCATTCCATCCCCCAGGAATGTTTCCAACTTCCTGTATCAGCGGCGAATACCGTAGTATCACCGCTAATCGGCGAATCAGCTCCATAGCTTCATCCTCAGTTCTGGAAAGCATAATCACGGTACGACCCGTCCAGCACAGAAGAATCCACGATGATATCGCAAGAACCAACCACGAAAAGCCCAACTGCCTTGCCTTTAGAAGAATGTTTAACCTGTGAGACAATAGACTCTCCACTGCCTCCTCCTGTGCTGGCCACAAATTAAATGGCTGTATCAGCTCTTCCGCGTCCTTGTCCTCAATATGTGTATACTCCCGGATGTAATACACCGGATTGTCCCGACAATATTCAATTTCAATCTGTCTCATTTCCTCCGGTGTCATTACTTCTCCTTTTTGAGGTCAGAATCCCATAAAATTTCCTGAGGCATATATGGGTGGTACGCCGTGGGGTAGCCCTCCCCGACACCCGGGGGCATGGGTGGGGGTGCCCCTGCATATAGAGAGCTGCAGGACAGGACGCTAAAAAAAATAGAGCCCTTCCATCATAGAGGTACACATAGACCTGGATGCTCCACCATACCGTTTTGACCTCTGCCCTATTCCCACATTCTGGATCTATGTGAAGAACCGCTGTTTGCCGTATAGATCTATCCATATATCATGTGCATGAACGTACATTCACCACAAAATATAGGTTTTTACCTGTTTTGTCCGTGTATTGCGGACTTTTTCGGTATTACCTCGGGAATTTTTGATACCGATTTCTACTTTTGTCCGTCTGTAGCGGACTTGCTAAGTCTTGCGTCTAGTTTCCGCATTACTTCAACGTCGTTTTCGGTGAAGTAAGATACAGCCTGCTCCACCTTTTCGGTCGGTCTGTCTCCGGCGCTGTCCCTGATAAGTTGGTAAGCGTAGCCATCACCAGACAAGGCCCGCTTAATAATTGCCACGTTGAGGGCATCGTACAGCGTGTCGGCGTCCTTGGCATCAATCCCCAAAGACTGCGCCATTGCTACCATCTCGGGCGTCGCAGGTGATGAAAGCATCGTGTTAAGAAGCTGCTGCAGGTTTTTCTTACCCCTCCGGGCCTCTGCGCTGGCTTTCCCTGCCTTGCTGGCGTTTCTTCGGCGTTCTTCGGGTGTCCGCTCGGAATTGGGAACAAGGTTTTGCATGTTGTACCGTCTCTGTACTTCAACAGGTGTATTGGGGAATCTGGAGAAGTCTATATTTCCATCTTTTTCCTTTTCATCAGTTCCGGAGCTGTTCCCCGCCGTCCCCCCGGCTCTCTCACTCTCTCCCGTCTCTTTCT
>ERZ1034878.413-NODE-413-length-20786-cov-13.619266_pt1 | contig 20786 bp, 19 predicted proteins | sample MGYA00520593_ERZ1034878 | MGnify/ENA primary metagenome ERZ1034878 (study PRJEB33766, sample SAMN09781724) | gut metagenome | biome: gut microbiome | host: Homo sapiens | place: Madagascar | study: EMG produced TPA metagenomics assembly of the PRJNA485056 data...
TGGCTGTTTAAAGTTGAGCTTACAAGTTATTAGTGAATGGAGCGTGTGGCTGGTTTTGTGGAACTTTTTCCATAAAAAGTTACCGCCGTCCGCGAAGGACATTATAATTAAATAAATAATAGGAGATTCTGAATAGCAAGAATATTATGTATTTCGTTAAACGCTCATACTAATATTCTAAGCTTTCAGAATGACGAAATTAATAAATTCTAACTCCACACAGGTTTTATCGTTTTTTTGTTTGTTATATAATAATTTAAAGATGTGTGGCTCTACTGAGCCAGGGTAATCCAAATTTTTACAGAATTAGGGAGAAGAATGAATTTACTAAAAAAAACAGTTGTAATTATAGCATTTTTGTCGATTAATTTACCCGTTTGGGCAGAAAATTTTGAATACGATTCTGCGGTTTATCCCAAAATGAATTACAAACAAATAAAAGACGAGGCGGATAAATCATTTGAAATGTTTATTCATTCTTCTGAAAATGTGCAAAAAGAAAAATATCTTCAAGATGCGATGAGTAAATATTACACTCTGACAATGGTAAACGGGGACATGATATTGCCTTATGTGCAATTGGGAAGAATTTACGACGAAACAGATAATTCAAAACTTGCCAAAGAATGTTTCTGTAAAGCTTCAAATATCAGGGCAAAAGATCCGATTTTGAACTTCTATTTTGGAGAATATTATTACAAAAGACACGAATATGCCCACGCCATCGCACATTACAAAATTGCAAATGAAGGCGGATTTCCAAATAAATATGAACTTTATATGCGACTTGCAATTACTTACGAAAAAATTGCAGATATCACTAACGCAAAAAAGTTTTATGAGTTATCATATAATATGAAGCCTGATTACATGATTCAAAGAAAAATACAATCACTTAACGAAACGGATTTCGAGGCAAATTCCGTTATTAGTGGGGAGTAAGAGAGAGATGCTTAACAAAAAGAATATAATAATTTCAATTTTAGCAATATTTATAACAGCGCAAATTGCAACAGCTGACGACGTTTACCCGATTTTGACAGCAAGACATAAAAACAATACAAACCAAGAGGCTCAAGAAAAAGTTAATAATACTTCTTCAATAAACCTTGATAATTCGGAAGTTGTTATTCCGGAAGAAGAAGTTGCGCCTGTGTTTAAACCTTACCAACCCGCAAAAGGAGAAGTTGTTTTTAGCTATACAAAAAACTGGATTAACGCAATCGACCCAACTGCAGCAACAAACAAAGTCGGAAACTATCTCCCCGGAGCAAGAGGGGTAAACCAACTTGTAATCTACACCCCAAACTACGGAATTAGAACAAATACAAATGAGTTCGGAGCAGAAGCTGTTGTAGAAGACAATACAGTAACGGAACTTTCAGGAGCTGATTCTTTTATTCCGGCAAACGGGATTGTAATTAGTGGACATGGCAAGGCCAAGAACTGGATAAACTCAAGCATTAAAGTTGGCACAAAAATCTATATTGATAGAGATGCAAACCTTGTCTACACTTACACAACTTCAGAAAGCTATATTTTTGAGTCACAAAAAAAAGTTGCAGAAGCAGAGCAAATGCTGGAATATTACAGAACTATCAGCCCTGATTACAACTGGAAAGTTCCATACAGCTACATAAATGATGCAAAAGACTATGTACGCAAAGCAAGACGAAATCCGGAAGAAGTCCAAAAGTACTCTCAACTCGCAATAGAGGCATCAAATGACGCTTTAAAAAGCGTTTTGCCATACAAAGCAAACGAACTTAAAGGGGTTTGGCTAAGACCAACAGAAAAATCTGAAACAGAAATTATTGCAACATTAAACAGACTTAAAAATGCAGGAATTGACAATATTTTCTTAGAAACTTACTACCACGGGAAAACAATTTTCCCAAGTACAACAATGGAAGCTTACGGTTTTACACCGCAAAACGAACAATTCCAAGGGTTTGACCCGCTTGCAATATGGATAAGAGAAGCACACAGGCGTAATATGAAAATTCACACTTGGTTTGAAACTTTTTACGCGGGCGTCCAAAATCCCAAAGACTATCCACAAAACATTTTAGCAATGAATCCGTCTTGGGGTAATAAAATGAAAAAGGATATAAATTCAGTTGATCCGTCAAAATCAACATCTGAACATAACGGCTACTTTCTAGATCCTGCAAACCCTTATGTACAAGACTTTTTGCTAAAACTTGTATCTGAAATAATTTCAACATACAAGCCAGACGGAATTAATATTGATTACATCAGATATCCAAACAGCGTTGCCGTAAACGAAGCTACAAGCTGGGGATACACAGATTATGCAAGAAATGATTTCAAATCAATTTATGGCGTTGACCCTGTAAACATTACAAAAGCCGATCCTTTATGGCTTGATTGGTGCAATTACAGACGCGAAAAAGTTTCTGATATGGTGAAAAAAATCGGACTTTTAGGCAGACAAACAAACACCTACATTAGTGCTGTAATCTTTCCTGACAGACTTGCAGCACTTACAAACAAACAACAAGACTGGAAAACTTGGTCGACACGTGATTATTTAGACGGTTTCACCCCTCTTTTCTTAACTTGTGATTCTAAAACAGCAAACAAAATGATGACTGATGTAATCAAAGCAAAATCCGCTAACACAGACTTTTATGCCGGTTTGTTCGTAACATTTATGGGTGGCTCTGATGAAGATTTAATCCGCCAAATTCACGAAGCAAGAAAACTTAACGTAAAAGGTGTAATCCTGTTTGATTATGCGCATTTAAACAACAAATACATAAATACCTTATCAACAAGCGTATTTTCACAACATTCGCCAATAAAACAACCGACACAACAGATTACGGCACAACCTAAAATTCAACCTTCTGCAAAAAGAAAAGGCTGGTGGGTGTTCACAAAAGATTAAATTCTTCAATATTTAGCAGAAAATTTTGAAAATTCCTATATTTCTACTATTTTAATTTTTTGAAAATTGTGTTATCCTTAATACATAAGAAGTAGGAGCATCAATGAACAGCACAAACCAATATTTAAAACCACTTACAACAAAAATAAATCCCGACGGAATTTTAGAAATTGGAGGGTGCGATTTAGTTAAACTTGTAGAAAAATACGGGACTCCACTGTATGTTTTAGACGAATTTACGCTTCGAAAAATCTGCAAAGACTACAAAGAAGCGTTCAAAGGCTATCCGAAAGTCAATATGATGTATGCATCAAAAGCCTTGTGTTCTATGGCAACATCTGCAATTATTGCAAGCGAAGGCTTTGGTTTTGACGTTGTATCAGCAGGTGAAATTTACACGGTATACAAAGCCGGAGTCAATATGTCAAAGGTATTGTTCAACGGCAACAACAAATCTTTCGACGAATTGACTCTTGCCATTGAATTAGGTGTTGGAAGAATTTCTGTTGACAATTTCTTTGAACTTTCGCTCTTAAACGAAATTGCAAAATCACATGACAAAACAGTCGATATTTTACTCAGAATAACTCCGGGAATTGAATGTCATACACATGAATACATTCAAACTGGTCACTTGGATTCGAAATTCGGCTTTGATTTGACTCAAATTGATGAAGCAGTTGATTTAATTCTGAATGATTACACAAACTTAAAATTGCACGGACTTCACGCACACATCGGCTCACAAATTTTTGAAACTTCAATTTACGGTGACGAAATTGAGATTTTGACAAAAGAAATTGCAAGATTAGATGAAAAATTCAATCTTAAACTTGATGAAATCAACATTGGCGGCGGTTTAGGCGTAAAATACACAGAGTCTGACTGTCCTCCATCAACTTTCACAATCGCAGAAATCGTTATAAAAAGACTATACGAGTGTATTGAAAAATACAAAATTGATGCGCCGGCTCTATTTATTGAACCTGGGAGAAGTATTATTTCTACAGCAGGCGTAACTCTTTACACACTTGGAAGTTCAAAACAAGTTCCAAAAGGCAAAAAATATGTTGCAGTAGATGGCGGAATGGCAGACAATGCAAGACCGTCAATGTATCAGGCTGAATATTTTGCACAAATTGTAAATAAACCGGATTATGAACTTGCAAACACAGTAACTATTGCTGGTCGCTTCTGCGAATCAGGCGACATTTTAATTAAAGAAATAAAATTACCAGAAATTGAAGAAGGCGACATTCTCTGCGTTTATAACACAGGTGCCTACAACTACTCAATGAGTTCAAACTACAACAGAGTGCAAAAACCGGCAATGGTGCTTGTAAACGACGGTCACGACGACATTATTATAAAACGTGAAAGCTTAAAAGATTTGATAGAACACGATGTAATTCCGGATAGGTTGAAAAAATGATAAACGACTTTTTGATGTACATTTTAAAATATATTGGCAGTTTGGAGTTGTCTTTTAATTGGTCAGACTTTCTCCAAATACTTTTCATTGCCGCGTTGTTACTATTTTTATACAAAAAATTCATCAAAAACACATCATCGGAAAAATTTGTAAAAGGTTTGCTAATCCTTGTTTTCGCTTGGGTTTTAAGCGAAATATTAATGCGAGTTGACTTAAAAATTGTCGGAATGTTTTTAAAATCAATCGTAACGCTCGTATCTTTAAGCTTAATCGTGATTTTTCAACCTGAATTGAGAAGATTTTTAGGATTTTTAGGGCAAGTTGATTTTGTAACTAAAATTTTCAATTCAAACCAAAAACAAGTTGATAGGAAAATCGATGTTGTAAAAGAATTAATCGAAAGCGTAAAATACCTCTCAAAATCACACACAGGAGCACTTATCGTATTCCAAAGCGATTTGAGAAACACATACAGCGATGTTGGAACAAAACTTAACGCCGACTTATCAACAGAACTTATTTTGACAATTTTCCACCCGAACACTCCGCTACACGACGGAGCGGTCGTAATAAACGGCGACAAAATCATATCAGCAGGCGTTTTGTTACCATTGACAGAAGATCCAAAACTTAGCTGGAAATACGGAACACGCCACAGAGCAGCAATCGGAATGACAGAAACCAGTGACGCAGCCTGTCTTGTAGTTTCAGAAGAAACAGGTGATGTGTCAGTTGCAATTGATGGGTCTTTGAAAAAATATGATGATTTAATTACGTTAAAATCTGATTTAGAAACAATTTTGGGCTACAAAGAAAAAATTGAAGAAGAGAATAAAACAATTTTCAAAATCAACAACTTTATGACAATAAAAAGAACTGGAAAGGAAAACAAGGTGTAGTATGCCGGATAAAAAACTTACAAAAAAAGAAATATTTTGGGCAATACTAAGAAAAATGTTTTTTCTAACACTTGGACCGTTTATTGCCGCTTTTGCTTTGGAAGTTTTTCTTGTCCCAAATAACATAATTGACGGCGGGATTGTTGGTATATCAATCATTTTGAGTTATTTAACAAAATTAAACCTTGGTTTGTTGATTTTTGTCATTAACATTCCATTCTTTTTGCTTGCTTTTAGCAAAATCGGCAAAAAATTTGTTATTCAGACGTTTTATGCAATCGGCATGTTATCGTTGTTTTTGAATATGTTTTCAATGTACAACCACCCGGTAAGTAATGATTTGCTTCTTTCCACGGTATTTGGTGGAATTGTTTTGGGTACAGGCGTTGGTCTTGTTTTGAAAAACGAAGGCTCGCTTGACGGAACGGAAATTATGTCACTTGTTTTATCCAAAAAGTTTGGTTTTTCTGTCGGCGAATGGATTATGACATTCAACATATTCATTTATGGCGCATCAGGACTTGTTTTTGGCTGGAACCGAGCTATGTATGCGGTTTTGACATACTTTATCGCATTTAGAGTTATAGATGTCGTTTTGGAAGGTTTGAATTCTGCAAAATCAATTCGCGTAATAAGCGACAAAGCCCACGAAATCGGAGATGAACTTCTTGAAAAATTAGACCTTGGGGTAACATACATAAAAGGGGTCGGAGCTTATTCCGGTGCAGAAAAAACAATTATTTACTGTGTAGTTTCAAGACTTGAAATGGCAAGAATGAAAGAAATAATCAAAAACATTGACCCATCTGCTTTTATTTCAGTTGTTGATGTCCACGAAGCTTATGGCGGCAGAACAAAAGGTAGTATTGACAAAATTTAACAAATAGACAATTTCAAAAAAATATAGTAATATATAAAAATAGGATTTGATAACGAGGAAGAAAAAATGGCAAAAAATATTGATACAGTTCCAATAGAAGTAAGTATTTTAACAGCGGATCACGATATTAAAGGGATTGTTCACGTTTCAAAATACACAAACACAAATAGAGAATTGACAGACTTATTGAACGACAGAGAGAGAAGATTTTTGGCAGTAACAAACGCAGAAATATATCCTCGTAATTCAAACCAATCTCCAAGAAAATACAACTTTCTTGAAATCCACATGGATTACGTTTTGATGGTTCACCCGTCTACTCAAGCTGTATTCCAAGAATCAGGCAGAACTCAAGAGGATATTTCTAGATTTAGAGATTTGAGATTAAAATTGAACCAAACAAAACCATTCTAGGATTTTAGATTTATAGAATATAAAACAAACAGCCAACCCTTTATGAGTTGGTTGTTTTTTTATAAATTTTTATGCTATTCAGGATTTTGTATCAAATAGAAGAGACTCCGGATCGTAGTCCAGAGTGACAGTTTCAATTTAGTTATTTCCAAAAATTGCAACTTTCTATCAAATTTCAAAATAACTAAATCACTCACTCTGACACTAATCGGAACACTAGCAAATTATTTATTTTGTCCTACTTTTGCTCTGTCTAACAAGTTTGTATTATCAGAACTTACAATATCAAGTTTTGCTCCAGCAACTTCAACCGGCTTAGCTTCCGTTTTTTCAGCTTTTTCTGCTTTTGCTACTTCTTTGTTTTCGTCAGCTTTGTGAGCTTCATCATGATGTTTTACATCATCTGGACCATGGTGTTTTCCAAGTTTCTTTTCAACTTTTTTAGCCAACGGAGTTGCAACCAACGGAACAATTACACGTTTACCAAGGATTGTTGCAGCTGCGATATCCAAAACAAATTTGAACAAGCCTGCTCCATCAGATTCAATCTTGTCAAATACACGATTGAATACTTGCTTTTTAGCCGTATGACCTGTTTTTTCCATTTCTTCCATTCGAAGTTTTGAAATAATATTTGCTCTTGTTTGTGGATTAAACGATTTTTTGAACAATGCTTTAAACATTGGGCCAGAGTATTTTCTCATTGCAAAGAACATTGCAATCTGAGCACCAATCATCAAAACACCGTTTGTTAAGTCTAATGCGGCAACGAATTTTCTTTTCTTTTCAGGAATTTTATCGTTATTCAAACTTTGGTATACGTACATTCCGCAACCAATACCATCTTTTAAAATAATCGAAGAAACTGCTGCAGCAGCAAGTGTTCCTTCCGGATCTTTTTCAAACTTTTTACTTACCCATTTTACAGGTTTTAAGTTTGTAGATTTTGCTATCCCTGATTTAATTGCATTTCCTACTGATTGAAGTCCTCCCATTACTTGTCACCTCCAACCTTATTATTTTGTTCAGGCTTTTTAGCCTCTTTTGCTCCCGAAAGTTCTGGGAAGAATAAATCCATAAATCTCGGATATACCCAGTTCAATGCTGTACAAGTAATCGGTAACGTAATCAGAACACCAACTCCGATTTTTGTAAATTGGTTTACACCCTTGTAAGCATTTTCGACAAGCCCTTTATAACCTTTTGCGATATCTTTATAAACCTTTTTAGTTAATTTTGCAATATCTTTGTCAAATGTTTCTGTATCCATCAACACATCTCTTGCAATTCCATCAACATCTTCAAAACTACATTGTTTTACCATTTTTTCAATTGCTGTAACAACGTCTTCTGATTTTGCATTCTTGACATCTCCGATTTTGGCTGCTGTCAATTCTACTATTCTATCAGACAACACCTTGTTTCTATTCAATAGAGCTTCTCTGTAATGATCTCTTGAGAATGTTCCATCGCCAACGTCTTTACACATTTTCTTAATACGTTCAATTCGTTGCAATGTTCTTTGAACTCTGCTATATTGCTCCTCAGGAGTTTTCTTCTTTAATATTTCTTCAAGAATTTCTTTAATACCTTTAGCAGCTTTAGCAGCTTTATCATCTTTTTCATTTACTGATAACTTTTGAATGTCAGCTGTTACATTTTCTAATAATTTCTGAATTTCAGCTGTTACGTTTTCTTTTTTAATACCAGAGAACATTTCAATAAATTTGTCTTCATTTGAAACTAGAACATCTGCTCTATCAAGATAAAATGCCATTTTTTCACCAGTTTTTTGTAAACCTTGTGCATCTTTGATATAAGCATCAATTTGATCATTTACCAAATTTGCAGTTGATTTAAAATCAAGGTGTCTTTCTCCAATATTAATTTTTCCTGTTTCTTGGAATTTTTGAGCAACCTTTTCTAATTGTGCATCTTGTGTTGCACTAACTCGGCTATCTAATTCTTCTGCGTATGCTTTTCTTTGTTCTCTTGCATCACCACTGAATAAAGCTTTAAACCAAGAAGGTTTTGTTTTGCCTTCATTTTTCATTGCTTTTTTCACATTATCTTGGATATAAGTTTTAGTATTCAATTCTTGTTGATCTACGTGTAAACCGGCAATTGATGAAAATCTCTTGTCATTAAACACTGAATCCAAGCCCTTATCAATGTATTTTTGAACACTTGCTTGGAAAATAATTGCAAGAACAGCTGAAATAGGCTGCCTCATTGCCGTATATAATTTTGTATTTTCGTTTTCTTTCTTTTCTTCCGGAGTCGCATTTTTAGGTGGTTTTACAAACGGGTTGTAGCCGATAAAAATCGGAGCAACCAAACCTGTACCCAAAGCGGTAATTAAAATACCACCCATTTCGCCTTTAAGGTACTCCCATTTCTTCATTATATTAAGAGCTCTGGCTTGCGGTAATGCTTCACGAATTTCTTTTTCCAGTGCACTACCTGCACCTGTAAAATTCGGCTGTACTGCTCTATTTTGCTGTCTCTTCGCACTCGGTTTAATTCCGGTGTAACTTTGTCTTAAATTGTTATTTTCTACTTTACTTATCATTTTCATACCTACAACTATGAACCTTCTATATATATATAGTCTTGAACATAATAAAAATTGCTAATATTAGCCCTATTTATTAAGTTTTGTAAATTGAACTACCGTCCAATTTCCTTTTTGCGAAACATTAGTCAACGCAAGGGTTTTGAGCATTTCATCAATCGTCTGTTTTCTTAAATAAGAAAAAACAAGAAATAAAAGTGGCTCTTTTTTATACAAATTATCATCTGCCATGACTTGTTGGAATTTTTCAGGAGAAAGAAATGCAACACTGTTAAGTATCACCAAAGCCACACTCTGACCGGATCTCAAGTTATCAAACACCGTATCTTGAACCATGCCAGTAAAATATGGATTTTCTTCCTTGGAAAATATCGGCTTATATAGTTCTTTTCCATTCTTATATGCGTCTGCATAAGTTGTATCAGAACTCAAATAATCTACAAAATTTCCTTTATGCATTTCCACGACATTGTATTTTGAGAAATCAAAATATTTTTCAAATCGACTTGCCGGATAATATTGAAGAACAATTGTATCACCTTGTTTTAAGTCAAATTGTTTCAAAATATCCATCGGGATTTTATTGCCTTCCGCACGATGCATTTTTGGTGCGGAATATGGTGCAAATGCCACATATCCAAGATTTATCAGGCAAAATATACAAATCAGAGTCTTTTGTAAAACATTATTCTCTATTGTAGAAATACCATAGCATGCCAGATAAATCAATATCGGATAGCATTCCATTGAATATTTTGTTGTAAATACTAACTTTCCGGCAATTGAAGCTCCAAATAAAACAACCAAAAAACAGAGTGCGATAGAAAACAACAACGAATTCTTTTTATCTTTTCGGCATGCCAGATATATTCCATACACTGCAATTCCAACAGGAATAAGCATAAATATTAAATTCTGCGGAGCATAAAAGAAATTATCAGGAGCATTTGTCAAATTCGTTATCACCGGCGAAAAATAATCCGTCAACAAAAATCCGATTTTTGAAACAGAAAAATGTCCCCACCATTGAGAAAATGATTGAGTTCCAAAAACTTTTAAAACCAAAGGGCACAACGCAATTCCAAATGCGCAAACCGAGCTCCATAATATAATTATTTGCTTTTTAAATTTACTAAATAATGCGATGCTCAAAAATAAAAGATTAAAGAAAACGAACACAAAACCTATCGTATGAGTGAATAAAATCAAAAAACTTAAAACAGTAAACCAGATTAAGTTTTTTCGACTCGGTTCTTTCAAACATCGGATTGTGAACAACAACGCCAACGCCGAAAAGAAAAACAAAATTGAATAAAATCTAACTTCTTGCGAATAATATATTAAAAACGCGCTGATAGAAGTTAATCCGGCACATATAAGTCCTGTTTTTTCATCTTTTTCTTTTCCGACAAAATACATTGCACCAATTGAAAGAACACCCGCTAAAACAGAGGTTAATCTCAAAACCAAATCACTTTGTCCAAACAAGTTCATGAAAAATTTTAGATACAAATAATAAAAGGGCATGTGACATTGCGATTTTACAGCGTTCCAAAACCCGTCAACAAACGGAACAGCAGCAATTGACCAGCTTACATATTCATCATTCCACAACCCGTCAGGTTTGTTTATAAATATAAGTCTTAGCACTATCCCTAAAATAATTATACAAGATATTGAAACAAATTTTTTCACAATTGTCAAAATCCCCATTTAATTATATAATAAAAACAAAATAATAAAAGAGGAAACAATGAAATTAATAATTCAAATACCTTGCTACAACGAAGAAAATTCTTTACCAATTACGCTAAAGGCTCTTCCAAAGCAGATTGACGGGATAGACGAAATTGAAATTCTAGTCATAGACGACGGTTCAACCGACAAAACTGTTGAAGTAGCAAAAGCCAACGGTGTTCAACATATTGTCAGCATGCCACACAATTGCGGGTTAGCCAAGGCTTTTGTTGCAGGAATTAACGGAGCATTGGCGCAAGGTGCAGACATAATCGTAAACACTGACGCCGACAACCAATACTGTGCTGATGATATAGAAAAACTTATCCGTCCGATATTAAATAAAGAAGCAGATATCGTAATAGGCACAAGGCCTGTTTCAAACATTTCTCATTTTTCACTTCTCAAAAAAACTCTTCAAAAACTAGGCTCTTGGGTTATGAGAAGGGTTAGTTCTACTCAGGTAGAAGACGCTCCAAGCGGATTTCGAGCATTCTCAAGAGCTGCAGCACTACAAATAAACATTTTTGACAACTACACATACACACTTGAAACTATTATTCAAGCACGTGCAAAAGGGTTGCAATTGGTCTGCGTACCAGTTAACGTAAATCCCGATTTGAGAGAATCAAAACTTGTCAAAAATATGTTTGATTACATCAGACGTTCAGTTTTCACAATGCTTAGAATGTTCATTATTTATAGACCTTTCAGGTTCTTTGCAATCTTAGCAAGCCTGTTTTTCACGATTGGTTTTTTGGTTGGATTAAGATTTTTATACTTCTACCTGTTTTCAAACGGCGCAGGACATATTCAGTCATTGATTTTGGCTGCAATTTTAATTATCACAAGTGTTCAAATCGGAGTTATCGCAATACTTTCCGAACTATTCTGCATAAATCGAAAACTGCTTGAAGATATTCAACGCCGCATTAAGTTGCAAGACTTGCAAAATAAATAGGAAGTTATAATATATAAAAAAGTTTTAAATTAAAGGAATATAACTATATGATAAAAATTGAATTTGCACCGAAAGTAAAAGAGTTTTTCACATCGACAGTTTTTTTGAAAACCTTGTCTATAATTGGTTTTACCGTATTAATGACAGCGATTATCGCATCTCAAAACTTCTTTTTCCAAAACATTATTGAAAACGGAATAAGCAAACGAGATATTATTGCACAAAAAACTCTTACGGTAGAAGATGTAAAACGCACCGAGCAACACAAAAAAGAAGTTGCACAAAAAGTAGAGCCCGTAATGGCTCCTGCGGAAGATGATTTCATTAAAAGTAATCTTCAAACTCTCCAAACATCGGTAATGCAAATTCGTAAAAAAAATGTCGATGACAACGTTAAAAAAGAAGAAATCGGGATTCTTTTCGATTTGTCAGATAATGCAAAAAAAGATTTTATCATAAATTTCTTGCTTAAAGCAGAAGATAACAGCATTCACGAAGTTTTTGACAAGGCTAACTTAACATTGACAAACATTTTGCGTGTCGGGATTACAGAACGCGATTACGAAAAAGATAACATTGACAAAATTATAATCAACAACCTTGTTTCAAATGTTTCAAAACGCCAAGTATCAGTCATCAAGGCCGTTTTGGAACAAGTTATAGTTCCAAACCTTGTGGTAGATGAATTTGCAACAGAAATCGCAAGAAAAAATGCCCAAAATTCCGTTAAACCTTATGAAGTAGTTTTTCAAAAAGGTGACAAGATTTTGTTTGAAGGCGAACCTGTTACAAGACTAAAACGCGATGCACTAAGACAAGCCGGCTACAACGTTTACGAGCTCAATTGGACAGGACTTGCGGCTATCTATATAATCGTATTTGTCGGAACATTCTTGTTCTTATCATATATGAAATTTTTTGAAAAAGATTTTTTACAGCCGAAATATATGGCAATTACAGCTTTCTTAACTCTTTTATTGGCTTTTATCGGAGTTGTTTTACCGACAGGATTTTCTCCATACGTAATCCCTGTTCCGGCATTTTTAATTTTGATGTCGATATTTACAAAACCTAGAATTGCTTTCGTAGCGTCAGTTTTACTACTATCAATAATGGCAATCGGGTACCAATACAACATTCAATATTTAGTTGCATTTATACTTTTGAGTTTGTTTTCAGTCGTTTCAATGTCACAAATCAGATATGCCGAAAGAGTTGATATCATCAAAACAGGCTTTAACATTGGTCTTGCCGGCTTAATAATAGTTTTAAGTATTTATATTCTTGAAAAATGTTTAATTGACGTAGATAACGTTTTGCTTGTAAAAAATTGTTCATTCATCTTGCTTAACGCTATTTTCAGTGCAATTGTCGCATCTGGGCTTATGCCATTATTAGAAAGCACATTTAAAATTATTACACCATACGGTCTTGCTGAATACGGCGACCACGACCAAAAGCTTTTAAAAAGACTTCAAATGGACGCCCCAGGAACATATCACCACAGTTTGATGGTTTCAAACCTTTGTGAAGCCGCTGCGGAAGCAATTGGGGCAGATCCAATTTTAGCAAGAGTCGGTGCACTTTACCACGATATCGGGAAATTGAAACGTCCGCTATTCTTCGTTGAAAACCAATCTTATTTCTTGATTGAAAACCCACACAACAAATTCACACCAAGAATAAGCAAAATGATTATTACAGCACACCCAAAAGATGGTATTGAAATTGCCAAAGAATATGGGCTTCCACAAGTTATTCAAAACTTTATTATTCAACACCACGGCGAAGGTTTGGCTAGTTATTTTTACAATCAAGCCGTTCAGGAAGAAGGTATAGAAAATGTTAAAGAAGAACAATTCAGATACCCAGGGCCTAAACCTAACACAAAAGAAACAGCAATTTTGATGATTGCCGATGCAGTTGAATCTGCGGTTCGATCTCTAAAAACTCCGACTACAGAAGAGATTGAAAACATGATTAACAAAATCATTGTTGAAAGATTAAACGACGGTCAACTTTCAGACAGCCCTTTAACTCTAAAAGATATTAAAACAATTGCCGCAACATTCTTGCGAATTCTTAGAGGTATGCAGCACAACAGAATTAAATACCAAGAAAATGTTGCAAAAGAGTTTCCAAAAGACAAAATCAATATGCCGGCAAAATTACTTGACGAAGACTTAGAAAACAAAATTAAACAACTCGAAGGTGACAACAAACCGACAGACTCTAACAAAGAGGACAAACAAGATGACAACAAATAACCAAAATATCGGAGTTCAAGCAACAAAAAACATTTTCTCGGAAAACATTTATGACGCTTGGCAAATTGAAGAAAAGCAATATATGGATTACGCAAAATCAATCCTGAATTTTTACCTATCAATACCGGAAGTCTATGAAACATCTTGTTTGAACGGTTTTGAATATGACACAATTTCTTTTGACTTTCTTTTTTGTGACGGCATTAAAACTCATCAGATTAACAAAGATTATCGCAACAAAGACTATGTCGCAGACATTATTACATTTGCGATTTTTGCAGATAGCGAAGAAAAATTTATTTTTGACGGAGAAATTAACCTCGGCGAAGTAATGATTGCGCTGGATAAAGTAGAAGAAGAAGCCCAAAAGAAAAATGTAACAAGAGAATACGAACTTGTATTCTTGATAAGCCATGGAATTCTTCACCTATTAGGATTTGACCACCAGACAGAAGAAGATTATAATTTTGTTATCGGATTACAGAATAAAGCATTGGAAAGTTTGGGATATGACAAAATTTAAGCAACAAGGATTTTCAAACACATTCAAAAACGCCCGCAAAGGAATGCGACTGGTAATAAAATCGGAAGTTAATATTCGAGTCCATTTTTGCATAGCAATTGCAACACTTGCACTGGCTTTTGTCTTAAATTTCAGCGTTGAACGTATGTGTATTTTGTTACTAACTATCACGATGGTCATTACACTGGAAATGATAAATTCCGCAATCGAGTATTCGCTTGACGCTGTATTCCACAACCGCTATTCACGACTTGTCGGAATGGCAAAAGACATCTCTGCAGGTGCCGTAATGTTTGCCTCAGTAGTCGCAATCGCAATCGGAGTAATCCTCTTTGGCTCCGCATTGCTAAAACTAATTGGATAAATTTTGATAAGAAAATGTCGCCCCTAAGAAATTGAAGCGACATTTTTATTTATGAAAGAGAAAACTAATAGTTCATCTTGCCTTCTATGAAAACCTTAGCGGTACAAGAGGTTGAAAGATTTGTGGCAGAACAATTTTTCCAAGAATCATATTCTGAACCATCTGGAATTAAATTAGATTCAGAATAATTTTTCCAATGAAATTCAAAATAATCTCTTCCCACCTTATTAGGTCCTTTAGCAATACCATTAACATCTACCCCAATATGTGAAAAACCTCCTCCACATAGAAACAAGTACGTCATTCCATCTGAAGTCACAAACATAAAATCGTTTAAATTATCAATAGTTGAATAAGTATTTCCAACATCTACAAATTCTTTTCCACTACCATAATTATCATAGCCATACATACACCATGGTTCTGAACATACAACACCAACTTGTTTCTTTTTCATAACATTAAATTGCTTTAATATGCGGTCATAACATTCATTTTGCTTTGCAATCGATACATTTATGTCATTATCTCCCCAAAATTGAGTTGAACCACAAAATGTTTGGTTCCAGTCAACAACACCTTCATCAACAGCCATTTTGTTGAAAGCGTTATTCAACGTCGAATATGCTTTTTTCAACTGGGTTACATAAACCTGTTTTTGGTGGTTTTGGATTAAAGTTGGTAGAGTTAAGGCTGCAACAACACCGATAATGCCAAGGGTGATGAGAACCTCAGCCAATGTAAAGGCAGCGCGTTTTAGTGAGTGGTGAGTGGTGAGTAGTGAATAGACCGTTTCAGGAGAGTCGAAATTATTATCATGTGCAACTTTACCGTAACATAAGTCTTCCCTAGTCAGGGAAGATTTAGATGGGTAAGCAACAAGTCTTTCTATTTTTATAGGCTGGATTCCTTCGCTATCGCTCGGAATAACGACTGATGGCAACTGCTTCTTCTCCAAATGACAGTTTCGCTTAGCTGCACCGCTTTCTAGCTGCTTAGCTGCCCTATTTTCTCCAAACATCATTCCGCAATACGTTCTTACGGTCTCGAATATCTCGCGTATCTCTTTCATTGAACCTCCTTTGTGGTTTATTATGCAATATCTTCTTATTTTTTGTAGCTAGATTGAACACTATGACGTGTTGTATAGGGTTTTAATTTTATTGTCGGATTGGCAAATCCGACCGACTGCTGTTTCGGACTTATCGTCCCAACGACTTACAGACTTATCGACTTCTAAAGACCTAGCTGCTAAAACTTCACACCAATGTATGAAGTAGGAACGAATATTGTTACAGAGGGCTACGTGCGTAGCACCGCTTCCTAGCTGCTTAGCTGCTTAGTTCCCCTCACCTGCACTCGTAACACTCGCTATACGCTCGTGAACGATTGCTTCCTCTCCCCGTTGGTGCGAGGATTCTAAGCGCGTGCTCCCCCACCCACCCGAGAAGCTCTTCCAATAATTTATGCGTAAGATTAACAGACTTGTTTTTTACCATATTTACATTTTAACATATTTCGCAAAATCTTTCAAGCCTAGTATTTTGGGAAAAACACATCTTTTGCATTTTTAGTTGTTACAACATCAACTTCTTCAAACGTAATCTCTCTCAATTTTGCAATCTCTTCTGCAACATATTTTACGTATGCAGGTTGATTTGTTGTTCCTCTGAAAGGCACTGGTGTCAAATATGGTGCATCTGTTTCCAAAAGCAATCTGTCGAGTGGAACTTCTTTGGCAACATCTTTCATCTTAACAGCATTTTTAAACGTCACAACACCGCCAAGAGCGATGTACCAACCTTCTTTAACACATTCTTTCATAAATTCAACACTGCCTGAAAAACAATGCATTACAATCTTTGAAGATTTATTGTACTCCTTCAAAATATCAAAAGTATCCTTATGCGCCTCTCTATCATGGATTGAAATCGGCAGTCCGAGCTCATTTGCAAGTTTTACTTGCTTTATAAAAACTTCCTTTTGCAAATCATTAAAGCTCTTATCCCAATAATAATCCAGACCGATTTCCCCAACACCGAGAATTTTAGTGTTTTTGGAATACTCTCTGATTTTGTCAAGCAAGTCATCAGTCCACCCCTTAACCTCAGATGGGTGTACACCTAGTAATCCATAAACGTCATCATACTTCTGCACCAAATCCATTACAACATCAATGTCTGCCGGATATGCAGCCGGCACAACAACTTTTTCAACCCCATTATTTTTTGCATTTGCCAAAATCTCTTCTATTGAGAGTTCTTCTATCATATTTATATGTGTATGCGTATCAATCATACGAAAATTTTACTCTCAAATACACTTAAAGTAAAGGAATATTTACTAAACGATTTTTTTAGTATTTTTACTTAATAAACTTTTACATAGCACTTGAATTTAAAAATTTTTGATATAAAACATAAGTGTAAGAAATACAATTAATACAGAATGCGTATTAAAGATGACATTGACCCAGACAACAAACAAGATAACAACGGAAGTTGCAGAAAACACAAAACAGACATTTATCCAAAAGATTTGTAACAAGTTGGGAGAAAATAATAAACCAATTTACACAGTAATGGCAATCGCTTGCGGTAAGGGAACAGTAAGACCGATTTTAAGTATTACCGACAAGAAAGAAAAGCCTGATGCAAGAAAATATGCAGCACTCAGAGAGCTGATGACAGAATTTATTGGCGTACCTACAACTCTGTGTGCCGGACTTGCAGCAGAAAGTTTGACAGGAATGCTTGCAAAAAAAGGTTCTGTCGCATACAAAAACACAAAAGCAACTCTTTCTTTACTTGGTATCTGTATTGCAGCCGGTTATTTAGTTCCAAAATTTTGTAATATATTTATGCCGCCCGTTATGAAAAAATTGATGCCAAATTATGACCCGAATGCAGGTTCAGCACCCGCAAAACAAACAAATATAACCAAACCTGTAAAAGTTGCAAATCAACAATCCTTTGGAGCTGTAAAATCTCTCCAACAAAACAACACAACAAGAATGAATATGTACACACCAAGCGAACAACACATGAAAACAATGTCCACTGTTTATAGTGTGCCAAGCGTATTTTATCATTCAGGAATGAAGGTGTAAGATGAAAGTTACTCCAGTTCAAGAAAATTTAATGAAGGTAAGAAAAGTATTAGCAAACCCCAAAGTTGCCTCATTTGCACAAAATACAGTTTGTGCTATTGCAGTTGAAACGACGTTAAAAGCGACCGGCAGACCTGCATTTATCTATTACGACAAACACGCTAACGAGCAATCTAAAAAATACGCCGCAACAAAAGAACTTTTGTATCAAACTTTCTGTTTGGGATTGTTTTTAGGGTTTATTAAACCGGTTAAAAACAAAGTTTACAACGCAATGAGCAAATGGCAAGCTGCAAAAGATCCTGAAAACAAACGTAAACTTAATTTATACGACTCATTCCAAGCACAAATTAACAATGCGACGACTAAAAAAGAAAAGAATGCACTTGAACGGAAATTCACTCACTTGTTGCACACAAACAAGGATTACAGATACGGCAAAGGCTTGAAGGAACTTAGTTCAATTGCCTCTACTGTGTTCATTTTGGCACTATGTGCACCAATTCTTTCTCAAATAATTCTTCACCCGGTAATGGATTTGATTTTTGGAAAGAAAAAAGAGAATAAAACAAAGGCTTAATTACTTTAGCCCATACAACTCCTTTTTTATTCTGTTTTTTATCTTTCGTTTAATAATTTTTAATTTTCCTAATAGACTATTACCTGAAAGATAATCTAACATATTTTGACGAACTTTTGCAACGTCTGCATCAAAATCCGGATTAGGCTTGCTTGCATTTGAAGAATGTACACGATATTTCAACAAAACTTCTTGTAAGTTATAAAAATCCAGAATCCTTACAGCTCTCGACCAAAGTTCATAATCTTCACATTTATATTTCGGGTTATAGTATAAATTATATTTTTTAAAATCCGACCTTCGCAACATTACAGACGGGTGAGCAATACAACAATAGTTCAAAAAATCCGAGTATTTCGGATTTTCAGGGTGTTTGTACACATGTTTATCCGGAAAAGTTTCAAACCAAGCCCCTAAAACAGATATTTGAGGATTTTTATCCAAAAAATTAACCTGCTTTTCAAATCTTTCAGGCATTGAAATATCATCAGAATCCATTCTTGCAATATATTCACCTTTTGATATCTTAAAACCATAGTTCAGCGACTTTGCGATACCTTGATTTTCTTGTCTTATCAAAACAATTCTTGCATCGTTATATGAATTAACGATTGGTTCTATCGATTTGTCTGAACCATCATCAATTATAATAAACTCAAAATCTTTATAGGATTGATTGAGAATACTTTCAATGGCTTCTCGAAGCCATTCTTCCTTTGTATTATAAACCGGCATTACTACTGATATTTTTGGCATTATCTCCCCTATTATAGCATTAAATATATAAACAGAACATTATTAAAATAGAAACAACCTCAATGCACATTTTGCGATATCTGTTCATTTTTCTTTCTTGTTCACGATATTTTTTATATGCCTCGACTATTAAATCATAATCTGCTCTAAATATTCTTTCAAGTACTTTTTTATTGGTTATATACAAATTTGTATGATACTTTAACAGAGTATAACATAATTCTTCCGTATTTTTATATGCAAAAACCGATCTTGCAGTAGCTCCACATTTTCGATAGTTAAACAAAGCCTCCTTAATCAAATACGCCTTTCGCCCTGCTTCAATAATAGAAAGCCATAAATCCCAATCTTCCCAACCTTTATTCATATAGGCTTTATAACCGCCAACTGCTAAAAAATCAGATTTTCGAAACATTGAGGTATTAACAATCGAATTTGAAATTATTTCTTTGTTTATATCAAAATCTTCAAATTTATCAATCCAAGATTTCATTCCTACACCAAAATTATTTACCCAGCAATAAACAATTCCAACATCAGGATTTTCATTTAGAATCTTTACAGCTTTTTCTACAAAAGTCGGTTCTAGCGTATCGTCAGCATCAAGTGGCAAAATATAGTCGCCAGTTGCTTTTTCAATCGCCTCATTTCGCGTTGCAATAACACCTTTATTTTCAAAATGATTAATAAAAATAATGGGAATATGGTATTTCTTACGACAAATACCTTGGATAATTTCGACACTATTATCAGAAGATGCATCGTTTACACAAACAATCTCTATATTTTTGTACGTTTGGTTCAAAACCGACTCAATTGCTTCTTTTACGTATGCACCTTGGTTATAACAAGGCATAATTATTGAAACTTTTTTATTCATAACAACCTTTAGTTTAATTATATAAGCTGGATTCTTTCGCTACCGCTCGGAATGACGACTAAAGTAGCTGCAATTCTCGTCATTCTGAGGTTCTCCTGAACCGAAAGAATCTAGCCTTTTTTATTTTTGCAAATTTTGACAAAATATGCTAGAACTTAGAAAGCTACTAAAAAACCTTGGTATAAAAAAAGGAACGACTATCGTTCCCTTTTATTTGGGCATGAAGAGACTCGAACTCCCACGCTTTCGCACTAGTTCCTAAGACTAGCGTGTCTACCATTCCACCACATGCCCATATTCAATTTTCAATGTTTCAAATCTTACTTTGTAAAATCTGTCAACAGAGTCAATATTACTAAGAAAAACTCTAATTGTCAAGACCTTTTATTTATTTGTTCAGGGTGAGCGGAATTTGAGAGAATTATCTCGTAATATTCATTTTTATCAATATTCACACCCATCGTTTTTGGATCTGCAAATTTTTTCTTTTTATTT
>ERZ1034878.415-NODE-415-length-20716-cov-11.804463_pt1 | contig 20716 bp, 19 predicted proteins | sample MGYA00520593_ERZ1034878 | MGnify/ENA primary metagenome ERZ1034878 (study PRJEB33766, sample SAMN09781724) | gut metagenome | biome: gut microbiome | host: Homo sapiens | place: Madagascar | study: EMG produced TPA metagenomics assembly of the PRJNA485056 data...
AATTCTTAAACTTGTTTTGTGGATAAATTACTTGTAAAAAATTTTTTCCCATGGCATAATCTAGTTATTGGAAAGGCTAGTCATGGCAAATATTTTAGTATATTTACTCGATGGAAAAATTTATATCAACTTAACTAATAGATGTACAAATGACTGTATTTTTTGCCTTAGAAAAGACAAAGACGATGTTGTCGGTCAGACTTTATGGTTGGACGATGAAAATTCAACTGCCGACGATGTTATAAAGCAGTTTGAATTGAAACGAAATGAGCTTCTAACAACTCACAATTTACCATTTAAGGAAGTTATTTTCTGTGGTTACGGTGAACCGATGTTGAAGTTTGATGTAATGAAACAAGTGGCAAAATATATTAAAGGCAAATACCCTGAAACTAAGATTAGAGTAAATACAAACGGGCATGCAAATTACGTTTATAAGAAGAATGTTGTACCGGAATGCAAAGGACTTATTGATGAGTTTTCAGTAAGTTTGAACGGCTCAACAAAAGAAGAATATGATGAACTTTCTCAACCAAAGTTTGATGAAGCATACGATGAGATGAAAAAATTCATTAAAGCTTGCTTTGATGAAGGAATTTCAGTTGTTGCAAGTGTTGTAGAAGGTTACAAAGGCAGACATCTTGATTTAGAAAAATGCGAAGAAATTGCAAAAAGTTTAGGTGCAAAATTTAGAGTCCGAGAATGGATTAAAAACGGATATTAATAACATAATTTATTTATAAATAAACCAAAAGAAAGGAAAAAACATGAACATTTTAGACAAAATCATGAAACCAAAATCAATTGCGGTTATTGGTGCGTCAACAAAAGAACACACTATTGGTTCTGATATCATGAAAAGATTACAGGAATACAATTTTAACGGTAAAATTTATCCTGTAAACCCAAAAGGTGGAGTTATTGAAGGACTTCAAGCATATACTTCTGTTTTGGAAGTTCCAGGTGAAGTAGATTTAGCTATCATTGTTGTTAATGCTAAATTTGTATTATCAACAATTGACCAATGTCACGAAAAAGGCATTAAAGGTCTTTGTATCATCACTGCCGGCTTCAAAGAAACCGGTAAAGAAGGTGCTGAAGTTGAAAAACAATTAGTAGAAAAAATTAAAGAATACGGCATGAGATGTGTTGGTCCTAACTGCTTAGGTGTTGTAAACACTCACCCTGACGTTAGAATGGACGGTTGCTTTGCAGAATCTCTTCCTGAACGTGGAAATATCGGTTTCGTATCTCAATCAGGTGCTTTAGGTGGCGGTATTTTGAACATTTTGAAAGACCTTAACCTAGGTTTTGCACAATTCATTTCAATCGGTAACCAAGCTGATGTAAACGCAGAAACAGCTCTTGAATACTGGGAAAATGATGAAGACGTTAAACAAATTTTGTTATACATGGAATCAATTCAAGATCCGGCTAATTTCAGAAAATTAGCTACAAGAATTACAAAGAAAAAACCTATCTTGGCTTTGAAATCTGGGAGATCTGCTGCTGGTGCTTCTGCTGCATCATCACACACAGGTTCATTGGCTGGTGCTGATAAAGCTGCTGCTGCATTGTTGCACCAATCAGGTATTATCAGAGAATTTTCTTTGAAAAACTTGTTTGCAACTGCAAAAGTATTCTCAACTTGCCCTATTCCAAAAGGTGACAGAGTTGCTATTATTACAAACTCAGGTGGTCCTGGTATCATGGCGACAGATGCTGTTTGTGAATACGGTATGCAAATGGCAAAATTAACAGATGCTACAAAAGATAAATTAAGAAGTTTCTTACCATCTGCTGCATCAGTTAAAAACCCTGTTGATATGATTGCTTCTGCTCCAATCGAACACTACAAGCAAACATTAGAAACAGTTATCGCTGATGAAAACGTTGATATGATTATTACAATCTATCTTCCATTCTTAGGCTTGAAAGATATTGATGTTGCAAAAGCATTGATGGAAATTAAAGCTGAACACCCTGAAAAACCGGTTATCGGTGTGTTCATGACTAAGAGCGAATTCTTCACAAAACTTTCTGACATGGAAGTTAACATGCCATTCTTTATGTATGCAGAAGAAGCTGCTGACGGTTTGAACAGATTGAATGAACAAAGACTTTGGATTGAAAAACCGGAAGGAAAAGTTCCTTGCTATTCAGATGTTGACAAAGCAAAAGTTGACAGCATTATCAAAAATGCATTGAAAGAAAACAGAGCTCAATTGACAACTCTTGAATCAATCGATGTATTGCAAGCTTACGGTATCAGAGCTTGTAAATATGGTTTGGCAACAAACGAAGAAGAAGTTGTTAACCTAGGTAACTCAATTGGTTACCCTGTTGTTATGAAAATGACTTCAAAAACAACTTCTCACAAAACAGATGTTGGCGGTGTTGTTGTAAACATTAAATCAGAAGAACAATTGAGAAAAGAATACAAAGGACTTCTTGAAAGATTGGAAGCTAAAGGCTTGTTAGAAGGTCTTGAAGGCGTAATCATTCAAGAAATGGTTAAAGGATCTCGTGAAATGGTTTGCGGTATCGCAACAGATCCTCAATACGGTCCTATGATGATGTTCGGTTTAGGCGGTGTATTTGTAGAAGTTATGAAAGATGTAACATTCAGAATTGCTCCGTTGACTGATACAGACGCTATGGATATGATTAAATCAGTTAAGGCTTACAAACTTCTTGAAGGTGCAAGAGGAACAAAACCTGCACAAATCGATCAAATCCAAGAAACATTGTTGAGATTATCTCAATTAGTTAACGATTATAAATTCATCGATGAATTAGATATTAACCCATTATTAATCTCTGAATCAACAGGTGAAGGAATTGCCGTTGACGGACGTATTAAAGTTAGATTGGAAGAAGCAAAAGAAGCTCTTGCTTGCAATTGTGAAGCTTGCTCTTGCTGCTAATCAAATTTGATTTTGATAGAATAATAAAAAACGATGTCTTTGTAAAAAGACATCGTTTTTTTATGTGCTGGGGAATATGATTATTATTGAATTTGATTTATGTTTGATTTAACCTCGTTGTATGAAAAAAACGTATGATGAAGCGGTCAAATTGTTGACTTCGCAGGGAAAATTTTATATAAATCTTGGATTAGAAAGAATTTCTTCTGTTTTAGAAATTTTAGGAAATCCGCAAGATAATTTGAAATGTATTCACGTTGCGGGAACAAACGGGAAAGGTTCTGTTTGCGCAATTATTGCAACAATTTTAGATAAAGTCGGAATTAAAGTCGGGCTCTACACAAGTCCGCATATTTTCAATTATACAGAGAGAATTCAGATAAATGGGTGTGATATTTCAAAAGAAGATTTTGCAAAATATGTGTTTGATGTTTGTAAAATCGCTGATAAAAATGAAATTCATCTAACCGAATTTGAAATTTTGACGGCTGTTATGTTCAAATATTTTTCTGATAAAAATGTTGATGTAGTTGTGTTGGAAACAGGTTTGGGGGGACGATTTGACGCTACAAACGTAATAAAGAAAAATCTTTGTTCAATAATTACTCATATTGATTTGGATCATACGGAAAGATTAGGTAGTACGCGTTCAAAAATAGCGTTTGAAAAAGCCGGAATTATCAAACCTGATTGTCCTGTTTTCACATCTGAGGGTTATGAGGAAATCAAAGACAGGGCAGATGAGTTGAATTCTTTGTTCGTAATGGTTGCGCCGTTTGAGGATACTACTAATTTGGCGTTGAAGGGAACTTGTCAGCAGGCAAATTTGTCGCTTGCTCTTGCTGCGGTGCGGTTTTTGTTTAAACAAATTCCTGAACAGACAATTCAAGAGGCGTTAAGAGAAGTTAAGAATCCTTGCCGTTTTCAATTGTGTCAGGAAAATTTGATAATTGATGCGTCACACAATCCAAATGGAGCGATGGCACTGCGTGAAAGTTTAGATTTTTATTACCCGAATATGCGTCGTTGCTTTGTTTTTGGGTGTTTGAAAAATAAAGATTATAAGCAGATGATTGAGATTTTATTTTCGTCAGGTGATGAAATTTATTTTTACCATTTTAACAATCCAAATTCTTGCACAGTAGAGGAATTACAGACTGTATGTGAGTTACCGTCACATAAATTTAAGTCCCTAGACGAATTGCCTAAGGACTGTTTGAAAATTGTTTGTGGATCTTTTTATATGCTTAATGAGATTGTGCCTGAACATCTTGTTCGTTAGCCATTTCTTCAAGTAAATTTGTAACCTTTGCCGGCTCAAAATCTGTGCAAGAATTCCAGATCAGCGTTGGTTTTTGAGCTGTGATTGAAGGGCTTGGGTAATCGCTGTTACAGAAGCCTTTTAGCATATTTGTTGTGCCATCAACGTTTGATGTAAAGTATTTACAACAACTGCAAATTTTTAGGACAAAGCCGTAATCGTAAAGTTTTTGGCGGATTTCTTGAAGAGCGTCAATCATTCTTAAATGGCGTCCTGTTACGAATTTTTTATTTTTGTACATAAATTTAACTTTTGCCAGACCACATTCTGAGATGAATTCAAGCTTACAAGGGATCTCTTTCCCAGCCAGGTTTCTCGCAAATGTTTCTATAACAAGTTTTTCTGTTCCTTCTTCCAATTCTTCTTTTTGTGTGATTTTTGCTCTAATAACTCTTACAGGAGGAAGATTTTTTATTATGTGGCATAGTGAATAAATCGGATATAAGCACAATAACGTGATTTCCTTAAATCTCAATTTTGAGTTAATCAAGCTTATTCCGAAGCCTGCTACCAAAATCAAGAATGTAAAAAATACGATTTTGAAATCAACAAAGAAATAATATCTGTAAGAATGTTTCATTATTGCTGCATATACAAGCAAAACCAGCCAAATATTCGGGTTTAGTAATGAAAAAGTGTGTTCTGCAAATATAGGGTTTTTCCAATTGATTTGCGTAAAACAATTTTTGAACAAATCAAGTCGTGAAGAAAGTCTAGGTTTTCTAAATTCATAATTTGCTGTGTCTACATAAGTTTGAATATTTGGATTGTATGTGCAAGGACATTTGATTTTTGAAAGCAACATACTATATTTCAATTCGCAATTAATATCTTTAAAATCAACCGAACCAACTTGGTCTACAAGGTCTTTTTTAATAACAAAAACACCAGAATCTGCACTTGCAGCAAGACCAAACAATGAGCGAGCTTTTCGCATAAAATTCATGTGATATTTTTGATAAGCTGCTTTTATTTTATCAACAAGACCAAGATTGTCGGTAATAATGAGTGTTTCGCCTGATAAAACGCTATGTTTTACAAGTCCGGAGTTGATCGCTGTTAAAAAGTTCGCCGGAATGCTTCTGTCTGCATCTATAAATACATAAGAATCAATTGTCTGATCTTTTGAAAGACGTTCGATTAGCATTGAAACAGCTTGATCTTTGCCAACAGTACCGACATCTTTTATATTTATAAGATTTACGAAACCGTCATTTTCAAAAAGTTGTTCAGATCCGTCAGAACAGTTATCCAAAATTACGAAAACTCTGAAATTATTAATCGGGTAATCCTGCATTTTCAACTCTTTTATGAGGTTATCGAGTGTAATCCTGTTGTTTCTAGCATAAATTACAACTGCAAGATTGTCTTTTTCTTCATATTGCGAATAGCGTTTTTCAATCTTGAACGGTTTATCGTTAAGGTTTCTGATAGCCAAAGCTAAGAAGTATAACGAATATATTGCGATATAAATATATAAAATGTCTAAAATTAATTCCATAATCTTCCTTTCACAATAACATTTTATTTAAAGATAGCACAAAAATCCATTGAATGTAAACATTTATTAGTTTTTCAAAATTTGGTAATATTTATGCTTTAATTCTGTGGCTTTCTTCAATTATATCCAACATTTCTTTCAGCATTTTGTTGTAAGGGGTTTGGATATTGTGTTTTTTGCCAAGTTTAATTATTGTGCCGGCAAACATATCTACTTCTGTTTTTCTGCCGGCCTCGACATCTTGAAGCATTGAGGTTTTGCCTTCCGGAATCATTGTGTGTAAATGTTCAATAACTTCATCTATCAAAGTGTCAGTGCCTTTTACGCCTTCTGCTTTCGCAATTTGTTGCACTTCTTCGCAAATATTTTTTACAAATTCCATAGCTTTTGAATTTGATAAAAGTTCACCAAAAGTCATTCGCAAAACCGCAGTTGTTTGATTTGCCGCAACGTTAAGCATATATTTTTGCCACAAAGAATGAATTATATCGTCCGGAATTTTATAATTTATCCCGACTTTTTCAAAATAATTTTTTAAGCTTTCAACATTTTCTTTATCTGCATTATTTTCAGACCCGAAAACGATTGTGTTTACGTCGTCGTGGGTGATTTGTCGTCCGACTCGGATTGCGCTGTGCCCGATAAAATATGAGTAAAGCAGTTTTTCTCTTCCATAAGTTTCTGCGATAATTTTTTCGCTCGTAACTCCATTAAGCAAAGACAAAATAATTGTTCCTTCGTGAACAAAGTTTTTGATATTTGTTATAACTTCTTGTAATGCGTCAAATTTTGTTGCGATAATAATTAAATCCGCCTTAAAATCTGTCGCTTTTGGTAAAATATAATTGAAATTTAAAATTCTTCCATTGAATATTGTCGGATTTTTTTTGTATCTTTCCAATCTGTTTTTATCAACCAAAATTCTCAAATCATCTGGATTAAATTTTTCTATTTTATCGGCGTAAATGCTTCCAACTGCGCCAATTCCGCATACCAATACTTTTTTAATCTCTTTCATAGGTTTATTTTAGCACATGAATATTCAAATCGGAATAATTTTAATAAAAATTTTATCTCAAAATATGTTAATAAATCTACATAATACGTGTTTTTATGACAATTTGGACGGTCAAAATTTCTTTATATATATGTAGTAGTGTAATAAGTAGTAGTGTCTATGGGATTTGGAATACCAAATGCACTTGGTGTGGGTGCAATAAAACCAAATATTCGTATTGACCAAAGCCGTTTTAATCCTAGCTTTGCGTCAGGTTTGAATGCCGATACTTTTCAAAGTACATCGGTAAACCATCTTGCAACAGAGCACTATATTCAAAAAGCCATAAATAATAATTCCAAAATCCGCTCTATTGTGAAAAATTTCAACCCTGAGATGAGGTTAAATTTGGAAGAATTGCAAGATTTAATGCAAAATCATGCGCAGGATACAAAAAATATAATTGGCGGAATTGCGGACAATTTACCGTTTTCTTTGCGGAGTAAAGTTGACTTAAAAGAACTTGAAGATGCTGCATATTTACATGATGTCGGAAAAGTTCTTATTCCGTCTGAGGTTTTGAACAAACCTGCAAAATTAAATGAGCAGGAAACAAAAATTATGCATTCGCATTCAGAACTAAGTTATGAAATATTAAAGAACTCAAATTTAAGTGAAAAGACATTAAACTTAATTAGAAATCACCATCAAAATGCTAAAAAGACAGGATACCCTTGGGTTGGAAAAGATTTTAGGGCAGATTTGAATTTGCAAATTTTATCAACAGCGGATAAATATTCAGCTTTAACAGAAAAACGAATTTACAAAGAGCCTATGAGTCCAAAACAGGCGTTGACAATAATTTATCAAGATGTGAAAGAAGAAAAACTTCACCCGTTTGTATTCAAAGCATTAGTAAATTATGTAAATAAAATTAGTCCTGTTATTGAAAAATTAGAAGCTTAATATTCTTTTATTTTTGAATTTGTTTGTGATAACATGAATTTGACAGAATAAAAGGAATATGAAACATGAGTTTAACAGTATATTTAGGGATTGACGTTGGTTCAGTTACGACAAAATTAGCCCTTGTTGATGAAAAAGGAAAATACGTTGACAGTTATATGCTTAGAACTGCGGGAAAACCTGTGGTTGCGGTACAAAAAGGATTAAACGAACTTTATGCGAAAAGAATTACAGATTACGACGTAATGGGTGTCGGCACAACTGGTTCCGGCAGAAATCTTGCAGGAGCTCTTGTTGGTGCAGATATTATTAAAAACGAAATTACGGCCCATGCAGTAGCTGCAAGTATCAATGTTCCAGGGGTTCAAACTATTTTGGAAATTGGCGGACAGGATAGTAAAATTATTATTCTTCGTGACGGTATTGTAACGGACTTTGCGATGAATACCGTATGTGCAGCCGGCACAGGAAGCTTTTTGGATCACCAGGCACAACGTTTGAATGTTCCGATTGAAGAATTTGGTGATACAGCTTTGAAATCTGAAAATCCGGCTCGTATTGCAGGGCGTTGCGGCGTTTTTGCTGAAAGTGACTTAATTCACAAGCAACAATTAGGATATCCTGTTGAAGATTTGTTATATGGACTTTGTCAGGCACTTGTTAGAAACTATTTGGCAAACCTTGCGTTGGGTAAAGAATTACTTCCGGTATTCTCGTTCCAAGGCGGTGTTGCTACAAATTCCGGCATGGTGAAAGCGTTTGAGGAAGCTTTGGGGCACAAAGTAATCGTTCCTGATCATCACCAAACAATGGGAGCAATCGGGGCTGCGCTTTTGGCGATGGAAAATCACCAATACACAGATGCTAAAACGACTTTCAAAGGCTGGGAAGTTGGTGAAATGAACTTCCACTCAATCACTTGTGATTGTACAGGTTGTTCTAACAACTGTGAAGTTATCACAATCGTTGAAGGTGGCGAAGATATTCACCACGTTGAAAAAATCAAGGATATTAAAGGTAATATCATTGCTCGTTGGGGCGGTACTTGCGGAAGATGGGATATTTCGTAAAGTAAGCATAATAGAAAATATTAACAAATATGAACACAGGTCAATTTGGCTTGTGTTCTTTGTTTTGATAGTTTAAAAAATTTTTTGAGGCAATTTTTGCAAATAAAAATACTTTATAAATAAGTAAGCACGATTGATAAAAGGGATTTTTATGGGATTTTTAAATATTTCTTCTTTAAACGCCTCTGTAAGCGGAAATTATACTAATAATGGTAACGGCGAAACACCTAAAACAAAGGAAAAGATTAAAATATTTCCTCAATATAGTTCTTATAGTCAAGGTGAAAAATTTCAACAATTTACGCTAGATGTAGATGCTGCTCAGAAAAAAATATTAGATGATATCCAAAATGGAACAATTACATCAAATGAGCAACGTGCACAAAGACATTCTGAAATGTCAAATATGTCATTTGATGTTACTGGTGATGAATATAGAACCTTAGCCGGAAAACAAAACAGAACTCCGGAAGAAACTCAAAAAGCAATGCAATTATACAAAGATGGATTTTTAAAATTTGGAACTTCTTATACCGCATATTTGGATAAAAAATATGGTAATGGCGATGGAGTTTTAACGAAAGAAGAATACATTAGCTCGGAAATGCAAGATTTGCCAAAAGAATTGAAAGAATTTGCAAATCCGAAAGATGCAGAAAATGTTTTTTCACATATTGATATAAATAAAGATGAGAAAATTAGTCCTGAAGAAATGGCTGCATTTGGCTCTGTTCTTGATATGTCTGTTGGCTTGGAAGGCGATAAAGCAGGCGGAATAAACGGAAAAATTAAAGCTTGTGATATGAATGCCAATATGATGAATATGGTAAAATCATCTGATACAACAGGTGGAAGAGCTATGGATAATAAAATGAAAACAATGCATAACTTTTTGTTTGGAGAAAACTAATTGATTTATTTTTACAATCTTTGTGATTTATGCTAAAATTAATTTATGAACGACGTAAATAGCAAATTACAAAGTATGAAAAGTACGTATCGAGAAGTTTTTGAAAAATCCTCTGATGCGATACTTGCTCGTATTGAGGAAATTCGTCCAAAAGATTTTAATGGAGATATCTTGGCGGAGTATGAGCCTGAAAGTGTTGGTGCTCAATGGCAAAAAGACGTTTTAGATATGCTGGAAAACGATATCTCTCATGAAATTTACGATAAATGGCAAGAGGTTTTGAAATATCGAGAAGAATTTCATTGCAAAGGTTGTGCAACTTGTTGTAACTTAGCGTGTTCTGAGTATTCGCCCGAGGAGCTTTCAAAACGTGCTGAAAGCGGTGACAATTTTGCAAAACAATTTACTTCAATCTTTATTCCATACAATTCAAAAGATGAGGCACAAAAGGTTTATCCCGAGTACATAGAGCTTCTTGATGAGTCTGGTGAAAAAGATGTTTATTTTTACCATTGCCCAAAATTAACTTGTGATAAAAAATGCTCAGATTATGAAAATCGCCCTGATATTTGTCGTCACTTTCCAGACAATCCACTATGTATTTTGCCGAAATCTTGCGGGTTTTATGAGTGGCGAGAAGAGGTTTTGCCGATTGTTCTTATGCTACATGCAATGATGGAAATTATCGGGTATTACAAGTCAAAAATAAAAGTTTAACAGGTTGTGATTTCTTATTTCACAACAAAGGCTTAAAAAGAGGAAATTATGCAAATACTTTCAGGATTAAATTTAGAAGAAATTCAAAAAATAACAGATGAACTTGGGGCATCAAAATTTAGAGCTCGTCAAATTCATAACTGGATATATCTAAAATCTGTTAAATCAATTGATGAGATGACTGATTTGTCGATCAAGTTCAGAGAGCAACTTAAACAAGTTGCAACTGTTACTGATACAAAAATTAAGGTTAAGCAAGAAAGTTCTGATGGAACATTGAAGTATTTGCTTGAATATCCCGATGGCGAGTGTGTAGAAACGGTTTTGATGAGATTTGATAATCGTGCAAATTTAACGGCTTGTGTTAGCTCGCAGGTCGGTTGTGCCGTAAATTGCTCGTTTTGTGCGACAGGAAAACGTGGTTTTATCAGGAATTTGTCGTATAAAGAAATTATTGAACAGGTGTTGACAATCCAAAGAGATACCGGCTTGAAGGTTACAAATGTTGTGTTTATGGGACAAGGCGAGCCACTTTTGAATTTAGATAATGTTTTGAAAGCTATGGAAATTTTTAATGAAAACTTCCAAATCGGTGCAAGACGCTTGACGGTTTCAACTTCCGGAATAATTCCGGGGATAAAAAGGCTTGCAGATGTTGACATGCAGTCAACCCTCGCACTTTCTTTACACGCACCAAACCATGAAATTAGAAAACAGTTGATGCAAATTGAAAACAAATATCCGATGCCTGAACTTAAAAAGACTTTGAAGGCCTATATTGAAAAAACAGGTAGACGAATTACGATTGAATATTTGCTGATAAAAGATTTGAACGACACGTTGGAAAGTGCCAAAGAACTTGTTGAATATTTACATGATTTGAAATGCAATATAAACCTAATTCCATATAATCCAACAGAAAAAAATGATTATCAAAAACCGTCCGGAAAATCAATTATGCGTTTTAAATCGCTACTTGAACAGGCAGGCAAAAAGGTTACGGTAAGGCTTGAAAGAGGTGCAGATATTGATGCTGCTTGCGGACAGTTGCGAGGAAAAGTCGACTAAATTTATTCGCTAAAATATTAAATTTGAAAAAATTGAGAGGTTTTTATGCCAAAATTATCTATAATTATACCTGTTTATAATGTTGAAAAATACTTACCAAAATGTTTGGGAAGTATTTTAGAGCAACCATTTAAAGATTTGGAAGTAATTTGCGTTAATGATGGCTCAACTGATGGTTCATTAGACGTTTTACAAAAAATCAAGAAAAATGATGATAGGGTTGTAATTATAGATAAAAAAAATGAAGGTTCCGGAATTGCGAGAAATATCGGGCTTTCAACTGCTCAGGGTGAATATGTATATTTTATTGATAGCGATGATTGGTTAGAAGATGATGTCTTAGCGAAAATAATTGCAAAAGCAGATGAATTGCAAACAGATATTTTGGTATTTGGCGGGCTTTCTTATTATAATGGCAAAGGGCAAAATGGAGCTTACAGTAAAAATAAACTTCCGAAAAAATATTTTGGAAAAGTTGTTTCTGCAAAAGACATAAAGAAAGATATTTTTAAATTCCCATCAACAGCTTGGACGAAATTGTACCGTAGAAGCTTTTTGATTAAGAATGAAATTAAATTCCAAAATATTAGAGCAGGACAAGATCAATTGCCGTTCTTTCATTCAATGATTACGGCTGATAGAATTGCAATTTTACCTGAAAATATTTATTGTTATCAAAAAAATCGAGAAGGCTCTGTGACATCAGTTAAAAAGAAAAAGAGTTTTTCGCCTATATATGTGTTTTACGGAATAGAGGAAATGCTTGAAAAGACAGGCATGAAGGAAGAATATCGCAATATCTTTGTGAATAAATATTTCTCAAAGGCTACATCTTGGCTTGCCAAATTTGATAAAGACTTGAAGCCTCAGTATTTTGAGGAGTATTCAAAACTTTTGAAACATGTTCAGGAAAAATATGGTTTGTACAAAAACTTCCACCCTGAAATTACTGATGGATACTTGAAATTGAAACTTAGGTTGCTTTTTTAATATGAAATACGTAATTCGAAAAATGAATAATTCTGATATGACGCAAATTCTTGCTATGATGAAAGAATTTTATGTTTCTGATGCGGTTTTTACAAACGGCTCTGATGAAATTTTTGAAAATGATTTTCAAAATTGCGTCAATGACAATCCGTATTTGGAAGGGTATGTTTTTTGTGCCGACGAAAAAATATTAGGTTATGCAATGATTGCGAAAAGTTTTTCGACAGAATTTGGCAAACAATGTATTTTGTTTGAGGATTTGTTCTTAAAGCCTGAATTCAGAGGAAATGGAATAGTGCCGGAATTTGTTGAATATATAAAAAATTGTTACCCTGATTGTGTTTATCGAATTGAAGTTGAACACAAAAACACCCATGCTGTCCATGTGTATAAAAAACTCGGATTTCGAGAACTTCCGTACCAAGAAATGGTGATTGCAGAATAAAACTAAAATTGTCGACGGGGGGACTTGAACCCCCACAGCTCTCGCCACATGCACCTCAAGCATGCGTGTCTACCATTCCACCACATCGACATAAGTGGTTCGTTCTATTTCGCCGATGTTGAAGGTCTGCTTGTGGTGGAGGGCTGTCGCCCCCTCTCGACCAACAATTCACCGGATTGTTGGTCTCGGCAGAGTACCAACATCGACATAAACTTTGGTATCTATTTGACGATGTTGGCAGACTGCTTGTGGTGGAAGTGCTCCGCACCCTCTCCCAAAACGTGACATTTAGTCACCTTTTGTTCGGCAGAGTACCACATCGACATAAATGATTTGTGTTTATCTTAGCATAAGTATTTCATTTTGTAAATATTTGTCTAGTATCACGCAAAAATATTGTTTACAGTTTTTCAAATATTTGAAAGGAAAATTTTTATGACTGTTAATTCTGTTAGTTCGCAAAGTATGCAAAGTGGAAATTTAAACAACATTTCTAAAGAGGCAGTTAAAGATCGCTTAAAAGAGTTAAATAAAGAAACTCCAATGATTTATACGACTAGCTTTATTAAAGAACCGCAAGAAATTTCTCTTAGAACTGTTGCCAGAAACAATATTATGCTTGAACAAGTTTTACAAAACCAAGCTAAAATACTAGAAAATCAAGAAAAAATTCTTGGTTCTAAATTAGATACAAATGCATAGTTTTGTAAATTTGAAAAACATTTTTTACATGCAATAATGATGGTATGTTAGATACGATTATTGTTAAGGGTGCTAAAGAGCACAATTTAAAAGATGTTTCACTACAATTACCCAAAAATGAGCTGATTGTTTTTACGGGGGTTTCCGGCTCTGGAAAATCATCTCTCGCATTTGATACAATATTTGCAGAAGGGCAAAGACGCTATATTGAAAGCCTTTCAACTTATGCTCGCCAATTTTTGGGGCAGATGGACAAGCCGAATGTTGATTACATTGACGGGCTTTCGCCTGCTATTTCAATTGATCAAAAATCGACAAGCAACAATCCGCGTTCTACCGTTGGTACAGTTACTGAAATCTATGACTATCTAAGGCTTTTGTATGCACGAGTTGGCACTCCTTATTGCCCAAATTGCGGAGAAAAAATTAAACCGCAAACAGTTGATGAAATCGTAAATAATATTTTAAAACTTGAAGAAGGTACAAAAATTCAAATTTTAGCACCAGTAGTACGAGGTAAAAAAGGAGAGTATTCTTCGACTTTCGAGGAATTAAGACAAGAAGGTTTTGTTCGTGTAAAGGTAGATGGTGAAATTTACAACCTTGACGAAGATGAAATTTCTCTTGCGAAAACGAAAAAACACGACATTTCTGTTGTTGTAGACCGAATTGTTGTGAAAGAGTCTGCGCAATCTCGTATTGCTGATAGTGTTCAAATTGCGTTAAAAAAAGCTGATGGGGTGTCAATTGTTGATGTCGTTGGTGGAAAAGAAACGCCAAATAAAGAAATAATTTACAGCGAAAAGCTGGCGTGCCCGAAATGTAATTTGAGTTTTGAAGAACTTGCTCCGAGAATTTTTTCTTTCAACGCGCCTTATGGAGCTTGTGAAAGATGTTCCGGCTTAGGAGCAGACTTTGTTGTTGATCCTGATTTGGTTGTTCCGGACAAGAAAAAATCGCTTAACGAAGGTGCAATTTACCCTTGGTCAAAGACTTCTACACAGTATTATAATGATGTTTTAAAATCTGTTTGTCATAATTTCAATATCGATATGGATAAACCGTTTGAGGATTTATCTGAAAAAGATCAGAAAATCATTCTTTACGGTAGCAATGATATAATGAAATTTACTGTAATGCGATTTGGAACTCACCGTTACGAGACGAAATATCGAAATTTTGACGGTGTAATTCCGTTTTTAGAAAAGCGTTATAATGAGTCAAACGGTGATTATTGGCGAGAAGAAATTGAAAAATATATGACGACAACACCTTGCCCATCGTGTCATGGCGCACGATTAAAGCCGTTCCCGCTTGCTGTAAAAATCAAGGATAAAAATATTTTCGAGTTCACTCAGATGCCGATAGATGAGGAATTAGACTTTATTTCGGATTTATATTTGGAATTAAATGAATTCCAGATGCATATTGCAAAACAGATTTTGGACGAAATTCGTGCTCGTTTGAGATTTTTAAAAGATGTCGGATTGAGCTATCTCGATTTGGCACGTCGTGCTGGAACGCTTTCTGGTGGAGAAGCTCAAAGAATTCGACTTGCAACTCAAATCGGAAGTGGTTTGTCAGGTGTTTTGTATGTATTGGACGAGCCCTCAATCGGTTTGCACCAGCGAGATAACGACAGATTGATAAAGACTTTAATAAAGCTCAGAAATCTAGGAAACACTCTGATAGTCGTTGAACACGATGAAGATACCATCAGGAATGCTGATTATATCGTTGATATCGGTCCAAAAGCCGGTGTAAATGGCGGTAAAATGATTGCTTGCGGTTCAATTGATGATATTATCGCGGCAAAAGAGTCAATTACCGGAAAATATTTAAGCGGTGAAAAGTTTATTCCTGTGCCTGAAAAAGTTCGAGAGGGTAATGGTGAATTTTTACGAGTTAAAAATGCACATATCAATAATCTTAAAAATATTGATGTAGATATTCCGTTGGGTAAAATAGTTTGCTTGACAGGTGTTTCAGGTTCCGGAAAATCTTCTTTGATGCAAGATTTGATATATGAATATGCTTTGCATAAATTACGAGGAAATAAACCGAAACCGCAAGGGGTGGACGAAATTCAAGGTTTTGAAAATATAGACAAAGTCATTGCGATTGATCAATCTCCAATTGGAAGAACTCCAAGGTCAAACCCTGCAACTTACACAGATTTGTTTACGCATATTCGTGAACTGTTTTCTAAAACGAATGAGGCAAAACTCAGGGGATACAAACCTGGAAGGTTTAGCTTTAACGTGAAAGGCGGACGCTGTGAAGCTTGCAAGGGTGATGGCGTAATTAAAATAGAGATGAATTTTTTGTCAGATGTTTATGTTAAATGTGATGTCTGCAAAGGGAAACGCTACAACCGTGAGACTTTAGAGGTTAAATATAAAGGCAAAACGATTTCTGACGTGTTAGAAATGAGTGTTAAAGAGGCTTTAGAATTCTTTGACAGTATTCCGTCGATTAAGTCGAGATTGCAGACATTGAACGATGTCGGGCTAGATTACATGAGACTAGGGCAAAGTGCGACGACTCTTTCCGGAGGTGAAGCTCAAAGAATTAAGCTTGCTGCGGAATTAAATAAACGGTCAACAGGAAAAACTTTGTACTTGCTTGATGAGCCGTCTGTAGGCTTACATTGGTATGATTTGGATAAACTTATTAAAATCTTGCAAAAGCTTGCGGATCAGGGAAATACTGTTTTAGTGATTGAACATAATTTGGATTTTATCAAAATTGCAGACCACATAATAGATTTAGGACCGGAAGGTGGAAACGGTGGTGGACAAGTTATTGCACAAGGAACGCCTGTTGAGGTTGCGAAATGTAAAAATTCATACACAGGACAGTATCTTAAACCAATGTTGACAAATAAATAAAAATAATTTATTTTTTTGTTAAGAAAGTAGGGAAGATGAAAAAAATTTTATATTTATTAGTTTTGATTTTTGGATTGTTATGCCAACCGGTTTTGGCAAAAACTGTTGCAGTAGAGGCCTTGAATGATTTTTCTACAGAAAAACCGAGCGCGAGAATGAGTATTAGAATTCTAGAAGATTTGGCAATAGATGACAATGTTGTTTTTTCGGAAGGTACTGTTGTCGATGGGAAAGTAGTTGATGTTACAGATCCGAAACGTTTGAAGCGCGATGCAACTTTTACATTTGTACCTCTCAGTTATGTTGATAAAAACGGTAAAACGATTGATGTCAAAGGGTATTACCCCGCCAAATATACAACTAAAATTAGCAAAGGAGAACTAGCCAAGAATGTTGGACTTGGCGTTGGAAACTTTTTCGTGAAAGGCTTGTCTCTTGGGTATAGCGCGGTTGAAGGTGCTGTTAAAAATGAAAAAGATAATCGTTTTAAATCAAGTGTAACAGAGGTTTATAAGGATTCTCCATTTTCTTATGTTGAAAAAGGTACTGAACTTGTAATTGAGAAAAATCAAATGTTTTATTTGAATTTTAAGTCAAAAGATGACGAAGACGAAAGCGATTTGCCAAATTACGAATACACTCCGCTTCAGTCTGAATAAATGTAAAAATTGTTATATAACTCATATATAACAATGATTGACGGATTTTTTGAATTATGTTATTATCCACTTATAAAATCGGAGATTATGAACATGAAAAAAATATTGACAATTTTTGCACTACTTTTAGGACTTTCAACTGTTCCGGCTAACGCTAAAACTGCACCGGTTCAAGCGTTACAGGATTTCTCTATTTCAAATCCGTCTCAAACACTATTGATTAAAATGCTTGCAAACGTACAGTTGAACAAGGATACAATGTTACATGAAGGTTTTTACGTTTTGGGACAAATTCAAAATGTTTCAAATTCTTCATTTGTGTTTATGCCGATAAAGTACCAAAATTTCCACAATGAAGTTTTTCAGATAAATGGAAATTATCCGGCAAAATTTGTCGAAATGGTTGACTCTGCGAGCAAGCAACCTGCACAAGGTGTTATTGCAAAAGATGGAAAATTCTTGATGGATTTCGTTATTGCAAGTGAAACTCCGGACAATTCAATCGGAGAAAAATATCAGGGCGTAGGTACCCCTGCAAACGGGATTTCTGCTGTAGTAAATCAGCAGGATTTGGTTTTGTATGATGGAAGTATTCCAAAGACTATGAAGGATTTTCCGGGGATTAAGTTGAATTCTTTTGATAACGGAAGTAATTTTAATATTCCGAAAAAGTTGATAATTGAAGCAACTCCGAAAGAAGTTAATATTAACGATTTGAAATACTAAGGTTTATAGTATTGCTTGGAGACATGTTAATATTTGGCGGAAGAATTGTAACAATTGTTTGAAGTTTAGCATGTTTGTGCTATCATCAACACATAAAACAGATTATTATTTTATATAAGGGGAAAAATATGATTTCAGTAAACGATTTAAAAACAGGCTTGACGCTACAATTGGACAACGGTTTATGGTCTGTTGTTGAATTTTTACACGTAAAACCTGGTAAAGGTGCTGCGTTTGTTCGTTCAAAACTTAAAAACGTTGAAACTGGTCAGGTTGTAGAAAAAACATTCCGTGCCGGTGAAAAAGTTGCAAAGGCAATGCTTGACAGACGTGAAATGCAATATCTTTACAAAGAAGGTAAAGAATACGTTATGATGGATAACGAAACTTATGAACAATTACAATTGACGGAAGATCAAATTGGTGACGGTATTAAATATTTGAAAGAAAACATGGTTGTTCAAGTATTAATGCATGATGCAAGAATTATCGGAGTAGATCTTCCTGCTCACGTAATTCTTGAAGTTACTGATACTCCACCTTCAGAAAAGGGTAACACTGCTCAAGGTGGAACAAAGCCTGCTACTTTGGAAACAGGAGCAGTTGTAAATGTTCCGTTCTTTATCTCAAACGGAGACAAAATCAGAGTTGATACAAGAACTAATGAGTATCTTGATAGAGCGTAAGTGTAGAGAATATCTGGCACAGAAGCGAAGATTTGTATTTAAGTGAATAAGGTGAATAAGTAAATAAGAGAATAAGTTCATTTCGTTCGCTTCCGCTCAAAAATATATTGGTACGAAGTACCAGAAAAGACTTATTCACCTATTTACTTATTAACTTTTTCACTTGAAAAACGAAAGGCAAAAATAATGGAATTTAGTAAAGATTATATAGAAAAATTAGCAAAAGTTTTGGCTGACAATTCTTTGACGGAAATTTCTCTTGAAGATGGTGAACAGGCTATTACTTTGAGAAAAGAAGTTGTAGGTGTTACTGCTACTCCTGTTACTGTTGCAGCTCCACAAGCTCCTGTCGGTGCTCAGGCATCTGCTGTTGCTCCTGCCACATCTCAAGAAGCTGAGCACAAAGGAAAGGCTTTGACTTCTATAATGGTTGGAACTTTCTATTCAGCTCCATCTCCTGATGCAGAAGCTTTTGTTAAAGTTGGTCAAACTATTAAAAAAGGTGATGTCGTTTGCATTATTGAAGCTATGAAGCTTATGAACGAAATTCAATCAGATTTTTCAGGTAAGGTTACCGAAATTTGTGTTAAAGACGGGCAACCTGTCGAATTTGGTCAAGTTTTGATGTATGTAGAATAAAGTAAGAAGTGAAAAGGTGAGAGGTGAAAAGCTCGTTTAGTTTGTTAGCACTTGTAAACAGATTGTATTAGGTGCAACAAGGAGATTTTAACTTATAACCTTTTACTTTTTGCCTTTTATAGGGATAAGAAAAAGATGTTTAGAAAAGTATTGATTGCAAACCGCGGGGAAATTGCGGTAAGAATTATAAGAGCTTGCAGAGAGATAGGTATTCCAACCGTTGCTATTTATTCTCAAGCAGATGCAAACTCGCTTCACGTTAGATTGGCGACTGAGGCTTATTGTATTGGTCCGGCTCAGAGTGCAAAAAGTTATTTGAGTATTCCGGCAATTATTTCTGCAGCAATCGTTTCCGGTGCTGATGCAATTCATCCAGGGTATGGTTTTATGTCAGAAAGAGCTGATTTTGCAGAAATTTGTGCTAAACACGGCATTAAGTTTATAGGTCCAACAGCTGAAGCTATGAGAAAAATGGGCGATAAAGCAACTGCTCGTAAGACAATGATTGAAAACAATGTTCCTGTAACTCCTGGAACTGGAATTTTGAAAACTCCTGAAGAAGTTAAGGAATTTGCAAATAAAGTTGGTTATCCGATTATTTTGAAAGCTACTGCCGGTGGTGGTGGTAAAGGTATGAGAATTTGCAGATCTGATGAAGAAGTTGATGTTAATATGAGTCTTTGTCAATCAGAAGCTCAAAATTTCTTTGGAAATCCTGATGTTTATGCTGAAAAATTTTTGGAAAATCCGCGTCATATTGAGGTTCAAATTCTGGCTGATCAATATGGTAATGTTGTTCACTTAGGTGAAAGAGATTGTTCTATCCAAAGAAGACATCAAAAACTATTGGAAGAAGCACCTTCTCCTGCAATTGATGAAGCTACTCGTAAAGAAATGGGAGCAGCAGCTGTTCGTGCCGCAAAGGCTATTAACTATGAAAGTGCAGGAACTTGTGAATTCTTGTTAGACCACGATGGAAAATGGTACTTTATGGAAATGAATACAAGAATTCAGGTTGAACACTGTGTAACTGAAATGATTTCAAATGTTGATTTGGTAAGAGAACAAATTATGGTTGCAGCTGGCGAAAAACTTGATTTCACACAAGACGATATTGTGTTGCGTGGTCATGCAATTGAATGTCGTATCAATGCTGAAAATTCTGAAAAAGACTTTATGCCAAACCCAGGTACTATTACTGGTTACGTAACTCCTGGTGGTTTTGGGGTAAGGGTAGATTCACACGCATATCAGGATTATTCAATTCCACCTTATTACGATTCAATGATTGGAAAATTGATTTGTTGGGGCAGAACTCGAAATGAGGCTCGTCGCAGAATGTACAGAGCTTTGAAAGAGTATGTTATTACTGGAGTTGAAACAACAATTCCGTTCCACCAAGCAATTATAGAAGATCCAGTGTTTATGAGTGGTAAATTCAATACAGGGTTTATTGAAGATTTTTATAAACGTACAGGTCGTGATAAAAAATAAATATTAA
>ERZ1034878.421-NODE-421-length-20196-cov-168.898863_pt1 | contig 20196 bp, 22 predicted proteins | sample MGYA00520593_ERZ1034878 | MGnify/ENA primary metagenome ERZ1034878 (study PRJEB33766, sample SAMN09781724) | gut metagenome | biome: gut microbiome | host: Homo sapiens | place: Madagascar | study: EMG produced TPA metagenomics assembly of the PRJNA485056 data...
TTTTTGTGTGTGGGTGTGGGCTTTCTCCTTTCTTTGTTTGTTTTCTTTTATAGGGGGTTCGGGGGAAATGTTTTCTTTTATTTGTTTCTTTCCTCTTACTTCTGTGCCCTTACCCTTGCCCTTGTCTGTGCCCTCAACTTCGGCAGAATCTTCGGAATCACCTTTATTTAAAGGGGTTTCGGGATTGTTAATCTGTGCCCTATACTGTGCCTTTTGGTGTGCCCCTTGTTTAGGGTGTGCCCTGGAGCGTGCCCCATCTTTGCCCTTAATCGTGCCCCTATCTGTGCCCTTGTTATCTTGAAGATACGCTGCACAATCTTGTGTATCAGTAACTTGCGAAGTTAAAATCTGTGCCCCTGATTGTGCCCCTATCTGTGCCCTAAAGAGTGCCCCATTCTGTGCCCCTAATGGGTTTTGATAGGGTAGTATGCAGTGGGAGAGGGGATGCGAACTGTTAACATACACTATTGTTGAGGCTTTAGGGGAGCTGCATTTTGTGATGATTCGCTCCTGTATGAGAACATCGATGGCACAGCGGATAGACTTGACCGAGGTATGGAGCCGATCAGCCAACAGACGTAAGGAGAGCGTAGCAGCGGAAGCCTCATTGTGGGTGGCAGACAGGAGCACGTAGATGAGCACCTGTACCACCACAGGACGATGGAAGTAACGCCACTGCAACAGCTCTGGAGTAAATATGTAGCCATCTGTTTTCATTTTTATTGTTCTTCTTTATTTGGAATGTAGAATTTACGATTTCTATCATTTGTTGTTTTCTTCTGCCTCGATGGCACGGAATATCTCGTAAGCCACTTGTGGAACCCAGGCATTGCCGTAAGCCTTTATGGATTCTTGTCGCCACTTGGGGAAAGAAATGGTAAGGCTGTCCACATCAAAGGGAATCCCATCATTTCCTCTACAAACAGGGGATTGAGTTGGGAAGTTCCTCCACCTACTTTGTGAACTATCTGCTCCGCTAGGTTGGCATTCGCCTTGTTGTGATTTTTGAGAGATTGCATCTTCATGTTTGCTCTCATTCCATCCGCAGCCATTGGAGTGAGGAGATAATGAAAATCCTGAAAGTCGGTCAGTCCTTTCACTCGGTTGGAGTGTTTTATCTCCATTGCAGTAGGGGTGGGAAGCAAGCCTTTTCGAGCGGCGAGTGCCAAGGTTGGACGATCTGCTGCATTCGGTGATGGACTTCGGTTTATGCGCCCTCCTCCTTTGTCTATGGCTGTTGGAGTAGGAAGAAGTTTTGCTACTGCCATGTCTTCTAACCCCAGGCTGTGGTCGGTCTTGCCCTTCTTTGGATTTCTTCTCCCTCGCTCGTTGATTTCCATGTCCTTGTGGGCTATGTCCATCGCATTGGGTGTGGGCAATATGTCCGAGAACATCACTTGTGAAGCCAGGCTTCCGTATGTCGTTCCGTTCCGATAACCGTTCTTTTTGGCTCTTTCCTTGAATTTCTTCGGATCTTCGGCTATCATTACTGCTGTTGGGGTGAGAAGGAGTTGTCGGAATTCTTCTTGCAACAATCCAGACTCTATCCCTTCTGTGTGGTGCTCCGATGGCACAAGCTGGAATAACAATTGGTTGGACGGAATATCCTTCGGCTTCGAGGTCTGCACAGATTTTGTCGAGGGTGAATCGGCTTTCCTCTCGGTATAGGTAATTCTCTTCGAAAAGATGGTCTGTGCGTCCCATCTGAGTGACTTGGCAGGACTCCACCATCGTCTTGATGCCAGCAACGTTTTCACCAACGACCCAAGTGGGGTGTATCTGCCGTATTGCTCGAAGCATCTGTGGCCAGAGGTAGCGGTTATCGTCCGCTCCCTTTCTTCTGCCAGCGAGGGAGAAAGGTTGGCAGGGGAATCCTCCTGTGAGAACATCGACCTTGCCGTGCCACTTTGTGAAGTCTGTTTTGGTAATGTCTTCATAACTTTCTGAATTTGGGAACCAGTATTGGAGCACCTTGCGAGGGAACTCTTGTATCTCGCAATGGAAGAGGTTCTGCCATCCCATCATGGATGCCGCGACCTCAGCACCACCGATTCCGCTGAATAAACTAGCGTGATTCATATTGCTTACTTTTGTTTCTGTTGTGTTCCAGGAGCCACTGTAGGTGAGCAGCCTTAGAAGGATCACGGAACAGGGATTTTGCTTTATCTATATCTGGATTCAGCATTATCTTCTTTTCTTTCTTTGCTGCTGCTCTTTTCTTCTGATAGTATCTACGCTGGTACTCCTTCACCTTTTCGGGGTGATTCTGTCTCCAGCTCTTAGATTTTTCCAGCAATTTTTCTTTGTTGCGCTGATAGTATCTCTGATAATATCCAGTGCCGTTGGCTCGTTCCTTGGCTGCATTTTCCCGATATAGCTTTTGCTTTTCGGGATGATCCTTGATGTATTTGTGAGAATAGGCGAGCATTTTATCACGATGCTTAAGATAGTATTCTCGCTGCCTGGCTATGCGGTTTGACTTTCCTTTTTCTTTACTCATTTACGACCTCCCAATCTTTCGCAAATATATCAGATGAAGAAGGAACCCAAGAATCTGCTTTTCCGTCTGTATTGATGATAAGCATCTGATTGGTGTAGTCAATGTGAGGATTCTCACGACTCATCAAGATGTCCTTGGCAGACTGAGGAAGTGATCGCATCTTAGGAATGATGTCACCACCAATGTGAGAAGGAACCTGCTTAACGATAAACAAACCCTTGTCATTCCAACTCTTACGTCTTACCGCAAAACCATCCTTCAGTAAGACAATAGCACCACCAAAGGTAAATGAGCCTACTTCATGATAGGCTTCGTCAAACACACTCTTAGGAGACCAAGACTTATATCCGTCCTTGTACTCTACCAGGTAGCCATCTTCCTCAATGGTTGATGGCTTAATTTCTCTACCAAGCACTTTCTGTGCTTCAATCATAGTCATAGGCTCTGCCATAATGACCTTTGTTCCAATAAACTTTTTCATATTATATATTTATGTCCTATAAGGACGGTTAGTTAATCTTCGACCTCCTTTACAGAAACATCACAACCATAAAGAGGTGACTCGTCATATTCTTTAGCCTCACACTCAATAGCTTCACTAATAGCTCTTCTCAATGACATTTCAGACTCATTAATTTCGCCTTTTACTATTACTAAAAACATTCTTTCTTCCATAATACTTATATTTATATCCTTTGCAGGATGATTAGTTAATCTTTTTTTCATTCACATGGCAGTTTCTCCTGATGCTGCACGTATCTTTTGTGCTTAAGGCAATACTTGCCATTGATGCAGTTACGCCCATCATGGCAGAGGAGGCACTTGCGAGCTGCATAGCTCTTACTTCTGGAATCGCTCATAATAGTAAGTTACTATCTGATGCTCGGTAGGCTGAAAGCCATTACGAGTGGTAAGAGTATCAACTATCTCATCATAGGTACTCTGAGGCATCTGTAAAATGAGATTCTCATCATGAAAGCCCTGAGAGAGTTTACTGAGGCAGAGCCATCCAAGGACTAGCCAGATGGCAATGCAGAAGATGGTCTTAATTGTTTTCATAACTTTATCTTATTTGGGACACAGATAGTCTTGAACTTGGCAGGCACAGGCTTCCAGCTCTGATACTTTGTATTCGTGGCGAGTGATCTTGCCATTTCTACCTCTAGCAAAATCCTTCACCTTTCCTTCACGTTTCCATCGCTCTACGTTTTTTCTTCCGTAGATGTCGTATGCCTTGGCTTGTGTGAGGAACGGACGTTTACCCACAGCCTTGCAGACTTCTTCTTTCACAACGTTGCGTATTGCTGACAGGAATGTATCAAAGGATAGCATCTTATCTGCAAACTGGATTTGTACTACTTCGTTCATGACTATTGTTTTTATTTGGTTCTTGTAACTGTGATGATCTCTTTCTCCCGGTTGATTTTGGTTCTGAACTTACGACAGTAAATTACACCTAATTCCGAGCAGGTTGTCTTGATCGTTCTCATTCGCCTGATAGGAAAACTGATTGATTTACCCAACTCCAGTTCTCTGATCTGAGGTCTGAGTGGTACTTTTTCTTCTGACATATTGCTTGATTTTAATTATTATTTTACTAGTTTGAAATCGTAAACGAAAACGAGAGGATTGCTGTCCCAGTGGAGGTGGAGCTTGCAGCTAAGCATCTTGTATGCTTCAATAGGAGTTCTGTACCACCATTTCTTCGCAAAACTATCATTTGTGGAATCGTATGAATAAGCATCGTCAATACCATCAATGTGGCTACAGAAGATTCCTTCTTTCATGCAGTCATCGGTGCTGATGTCCTGTAGTCTTTCACACCGAATGTTGGTAATTTTGATTTGATGAGGCATCAAATCAGACTTCACAAACATCTTGTTTCCCCATCCTATGGAAAGGCCTGCCCCTTTGAATATTTCATTGTTAAACGGAATATCATTGTATCTTTGGGCGACTGCCACGACTTCACCTATTTTGTAAGTGGACTTTGCCACAATCTCATTTCCATCATTAATGCTGAGTTTGCCTTTATCTTTTCCTTCCGTACAGAAACCGCAGCTACGGATATGCTTGAAAGGCTTTTCATAAGCGATTCTTCTGGTTTGAGTCTTGCGACCATCTAAAACAGCTTCGGTGAGACCGTACTGGTCATTGAACATTATCTTTTTCATACGCTTTTGCTTTAAAGCAATCGGGGCGATGGGTTATATGGTACACAATGGTAAGCGACTAATTTTAAATTTTCCTCACCCATCGTTGCCCGATTGAATATTTTTGTTTATCTTTGCACCGACTAATTTTAAATTTTATAGATTATGGAACAAAATGTATTTACTTTTACTCATCCCCTTACTGGAGATACCAAAGGGATAGAGTTTGATTTCAATGAGGCTATCCAGCAATTATCTAATGAAGGATGGAGTGTTAAGCAGATTTCTACTTCAACTTACACACAGTCAACTGCTCCTTTTATTGCTGTGACTGTATTAGCTGAGAAAGTCAAATAGTTGTTTGCCTCGTTCTGTTAGAGTGCCTTTCAAGTCGTCATCTTTTATAAAGTCAGCTTGACGAAGGCACTCTAACATATTTCTCCAATCTTTTGTTGGGGCATCGTATATCCATTGAAAGGCTTCTTCCATTTCGTCATGATGCCATGCATAATACATTTTGTACAGTTCCATTCTAAGCCAGAAACGCTTCTCTAGTTTTTCTGGGTTTGCCTTTGTGCATTCACCTATTTCCTTTGGCTCAGGTAATAAGTCTTCTAGGTAGCACCATCTTGTGCATCCCTCTGGGCAAATCCATGCGTGCTTATCTTTGAGGTCTTCATCAATGTAGTGTCCTACACCTGTGTCGAATGCTTTCATCTTCTCATCCCAAGGGAACAAGTCGTAGGTATCATTACCTTCCTCGTCAACACCATCGCTAACGATACAAAGAGCACCATCCTTCTTTGGAGTCTCTTTAATTGGATCATGCCAAATCTCTTTGAGATATATGGCAATTTCAAGTTTTTTCTGTTGTATCTTCATTTTTCTTCAAATTTATTTGGTACTTATGTATTTATTTACTAACTTTATGGTGCAAAAGTACAATAAACTTTTGAAAAGTGTATTGTTTAATGGGTGTTATTAGTATATATTAACCCACTTTGTTGAACATTTAAAGGATTTTAATATGAATGTGCAAAGAATAATGGACATTATAACGTCCAATAAACTTAGCAAAATTGATATTGCTTCTAGGATGAAGGTTAGTCGAACAACGTTGGATAACCTTCTGAATGGTGCTGATGTGAAGGTTAGTACAGTTGAAAACCTTGCTGAAGTCCTTGGTGTAGATGTTGCTGAATTTTTTAGTTCAGAAAAGAAAGCGCCTTCTTTGGCCAATAAGAGTGTAGTAGATATGAATGAATTGGAACGAGAAGTAATAGCTCTAAGGGCGGAGAATAAGGTGCTGAGGGAGATTCAAGGTCTTTCGGCTAGAAGTCAGGTACATGTAGGATAGTTAAAATGTGATGAGTATGGAAGCTTTTTATATTTTGCTGTTAGTATTCGGTATTTTGGTTCTCTTTCTGTGTATAATTAATATTTTTGAAAGAAAAGGTGAAGAACCCGATCTTAATGATTTGAGTACTTGCAAGTCAACCTCTGACTTCACAAGATTCAGAAGAGTTAAAGAGCTTCAATATGATTTAGAACAATCAAATGTTAAAGTTAACCAGTTAACTGCAAAGGTGCAAAACCTTGAATTTATTAAATTGAAATGTGATGCAGATGCACTGATTTCACAGAATAAGATTAATGAATTGAAAAGGTTGGTTGATTCTAAAGAACGGCAGCTGTCAGCTAAAGATAAAGAAATCCAAACTCTCAAATTTGATTTATCTAATAAGAAAGCTGTTATCAATGGCTTGAACTTCGAGAAAAATGAATTGCAAGATTTGACAGCTAAGCTAAATAAAGAGCTTGATGATGAGGCATATATTTATAGTGAACTATATTATAAGTATGAATGTGCCAAATCTGACATTGAGAATCTGGAGCAGAAAGAAGATGATTTTGATCAGATGATTAATGCAAAGAATCCATTTGATTATGTTGCTCATCTTCGTGCTCATGCTTTGGAACACAAGAATATGTATATTGATTCTGATATAGAGGAGCTTGCTTCTTTGTTTAAATATCAGTATAAGTTTGAGTATCTTCTTTCTATATATCCTGAATTGATAAAATTTAAGGATGATAATGCTTATATCAATTATATGCATGAAGAAGAAAAGCGGTGCAACATCAAAAATTGGTTATCTGATGAAGAATATTTTCAGATGACAGAACAAGGCAGAGAGCAGTTGGCTGTGGATCGCTACATTTCAGATAGTTCTAAATGGTCAGACTGGGAGAAAGGGCGCAATTATGAAATATATTCAGCCTACAAACTTTTTAATGAAGGTTACGACATTATTCAGGAAGGCTTAAATAAAAAACTGGAGGATGGTGGACGTGATATTATAGCTACCCATCAAAAGACTGGAAAAGTATTGATAGTTCAATGTAAAAATTGGAGTTCGCTTGTTAGGGAAAATGTAGTTTTTCAACTATATGGCTCATTTGTTCAGTGGAAGTTGGATAATGAAGATAAAATCAAAGGGGTAGAAGTAGAACCCTGGCTTTATATCACTTGTGGCTTATCTCCTGAAGCTATCAAATGTGCCACTTTACTTGGCGTTAGGATAAGACGTTTGCCTATGGATAGGTTTCCTGCCATCAAATGTAATGTGAATCATAATACAGGGCAAAAGATTTACCATCTGCCATTTGATAGGCACTATGACCTGGTGAAGATTAATGCCAAGGGAAAAGGCTATAAGTTTGAAATTGTCGAGGCTATTAAGGAAGGTTTTAGGCGTGCGTATAATCATTAATAAATACAAATGTTGTTTTCATTCTGTATCTGCCAAGGCTAAAGGCAAAACTTTATGTGGCTGGTGCGGTAAATGATATATAGTTAAATTTCAAATGGATTAAGATATGAAGAAGATTTTTATTGACGTTCTTGTTCCTTCGGGAAAAGGTTCTCAATATGGTGTTAGGCTCTTTTATGGACCTTATAATTATGTAACAGAAAATTTTTAAATAACAAATAATAGTTGTAAATTTGCATGTGGAATAAAGAATTAGGTAAGTATATGATTGATGTTTCTAAGTATTTCTTGACAGCAATATTTGCAATGTCATTAATAAAAGACTTAGAAGATAAACGTTGGTTAATATACATATTGAGCGGAAGTGTTGCTCTATTGCTCTTGGTTTGCGGTCTTATATTGACTCGCGATAAAGATAAGGAGGAAGAAGAGAAAAAGAAAAGAAACGATAATATAAACAGAAATAATAAACAAAAAACAAATAGGAGGTAAGATTATGGGAACATTGATTATTTTAGCTATGGTAGGAATCCCATGTGTGGCATTTCTGATTTTTTGTGCCACATCTAATGGAAAGAATTGGCTACGCCAAAATAATATGTTGTAAGGGTTAGTACATTTCGTTTATTGCATATTTATTTATGGGAACTTTTGTAGTCCTTTTACTTATATCCTTTTTATATGCGGTTGTCGCTGCATACAAACGGAAAGGTGTAGTAAGAGATAGCCAGATAGTAGGAGCATTTCTCGTCCAGATATGCTTCTGCTATTTTATGGCTTTTCGTGCAACAGCAAAGGATTTAGTTGGTATTCTCTTAACTTGGCATTTGGGATGTTTTCTCTCCGTAATGGTAGGAGGAAGTATTGGTGCTATTGTAGGCGAGCATGTAGAGACAGACGGAAAACGAACAGTAGTTTATTGGCTTCACCTAGCTTTTGCTAATTGTATTCTGGCCTTAATAGGTATGTTGTTTTTGTTTCTTAGCTTTTGATTTCTTCCTCTGAGTCAGATGAGGCTAATGCCATTGATCAAGGCAAAACCTTGTGTGGCTGGTGTGGAAAATAGAAAAATAATTTAGTAAATAATAAATCGCAATGTGTTGCAAGATAGTTGCGCACTACATTATAGAGTATTAGTAAATAAAGGATAATATGATTAAAACGGTGATTTTACATCATGGTTTTTGATAAATATCTGAATATCAGCTATATATATCTAATGTGTTGATGTATAAGCACTTATCTTCGTGCTAAAATTTTACGTTTGACACGTTAAATAGGACATGTGTAATGTAATGTTGCAAAACAGTTGCAAAAAAAATATGGTAATATGGCAACATTTAAAGTGGTAGTTTCAAAGAAACGTTCTGATGGTTATTATCCAGTTTACATTAGAATACTGCATAACCGTCAAAAGTTGGTAGTTAAGACCGATAAGTTTGTAACAGACAAAGGATTGGTTAAGGGTACGAAAGAGGTGAAGGACTCATTCGTGCTCGCAGCCTGTATGAGCCAAATAAATGGCTGGGTTGACAAATTGAACAGACTTGATATAACTGACTGGTCTGTTTATAAGGTTAGAGATTACCTTTTGACTTCTGCACAGGATATTTGTTTTTCTGAATTTGCTCGTTCTTATCTTCAATCACTTTCTTTGCAGCCTTCATCACGCCAAATTTATGAAAGTGCTTTGAAACATTTGGAAAACTTTGCTGGTACTGATAAGGTAATGTTTTCGCACTTAACTGTACGTTTTCTGACAGCATGGATGAAAACCATGGAGAATAAGCCTAGTAGCAGAAATTATTATCCTTCTTTGGTTAAGCGTATTTATTTGGAAGGTATCAAGAAATTTAATGATGAGGAGGCAGGTCTTATGCCAATAAAATTCAATCCTTGGAATAAGATAAAGATAGAGAAAAAAGCAGGTCCACACAAGCGTGCCATCACACTGGAGGAGTGTAGAAAGTTTTTTGCCGTTACTCCTGAATATCCACGGCAGCAGTTGGCTCTGGATGTTTGCAAGATGATATTGTGCTTGGCTGGCATCAATGTAGCTGACCTCATGAAAATGAAAAAGGTGGACTATTATGATGGAATCTTGCACTATGAGAGAAAGAAAACAAGTACGCGTCGTTATGATAAAGCGTATATAGAAATGAGAGTGCCGGATATGCTTTTACCAACCTTGGAGAAATATTTTTCTGAGGAAAGTGACCCTTATCTATTTATTTTTCATAAAATGTATTCCACTAATCGTTCTATGGATACGAATTTGATACATTTTATTAAAGCTATCTGTAAGAACTATTTGGGTATGCCTGATGATAATTTTTATACTCCTTATACATTCCGGCACACTTGGGCCACAGTAGCCCAGAATGATATTGGTGCCAACTATGCAGAGATTGGCTTTGCTCTGAATCATGCAACAGCTCATAGGATAACAAGCGGATATGTGAAGCCAGATTTCTCTAGGGCTTGGGAACTGAATGAGAAGGTGGTGGAGAAGGTCTTCTTTACCAATGATCCAAGCAGGCGAATGCAGGAGTATCATGTGCCTGAATTTGAAAACGTAGAGGAAATTTTTGAACTCTGTGCTGATGCATACTTCATGGGCGAGGTTGTGGCTCATGTGGATGGCAAGGGCTACAAGAACACAGATGAGATAATAGAGCAGCTCATGGCCAGCATAAATGATACTGTTCCTAAGAACTGCACGATACAAATCAAGGTGAAGAATATCACCAAGGACCAGACAAAGTATTTTGAACGAGTCAGGGACATAAAATAGCTATTTTGTGTTAATACAGATTAAAATTGACCCAATATAAGTTAAAATAGAGCGTTTTTGCTCGATAACCAAGTCAAGGGTAGTCTTCTCTAAAGTTGAAGAAAATTTAGAGAGGGCTACCCTTTTTTTATAATTAGCCATTATTAACAATTTTGAGATTTTTGATGTTGATAGTGGTTTCTTGTTTCTCAAATTTCTCTTCCAACTGCATGAAAGATTCCTCCACAGATAAGTTTCTGGATTCATCATTATTGAACGATACAGACTGTAGTTTTGGAGCCACGTATGGAAGGAACTTTGCCACCATCGCCAGACGTCCGGCAGGCTCGTCAATCTGCATGAGATCCGTGAAAAGTGAATAGTTCTTCTCATTGATACCATTGATGTAGCCAGTAAGGGCATCACGTAGGCTTTCACGCACACTTTTGGTAACCTTATTAGGTGTGCCAGCCTTACGTCCGCCAGTCTTCTTCCTCTTTGGCTTCGGCTCATTATTATTGTCTTGTTTTACTGCCATATTCTATTGATTTTTAATGTTTACTGATAGTTTTCGGGTGCAAATATAGGAAGAAATTACGAAACTTGGTGTTCAAGTTGCGGAACTTATCACAGATAGGTAAGAAAAACGCATTACTTTTGAACAGTTTAAACATTAAAATTCGAATTTTATGGGATTAATTGGAAGTATTGCTGGTGGACTGACCTCTGCTGTAGGTGGTGCTCTAGCAGCTAAAGCAAGAAACAAGGGATATAATGATTATATCAACATGTTTCAAGACCGTATGCAACAGGTGAAGGATCATCGTGACAACTTGTATTATCAGGATCCTACTCAGTCAGCGGAGAATCAGGTAGCCGTGACCAATGCCCAGAAGGTATTGGATAATGCTACAGCAACCGCAAAGAACACCAATATTGTTAGTGGTGGATCTGATGAAGCGGTTGCGCTCAGTAAGCAGGCTGCCCAGGAGCAGGTGGGTAATATCATGCAGCAGGCGGCCGTGCAAGGTGCTCAGACCAAAGAAAATGTGTGGAATACTGCTGATTCGCAGATAGACCAGATGACTAACTACATCGCTACTGCCAAGCGTGACAAGGCACTTTCGAAGGCGCAGGGGATCACGGATGCCACTAGCGGACTGGCAGGTGCAGCAAGTAAGTTACCTATTTAAGAAAGGAGGATGTTATGGGATTTACAATTGATGATTTAACTCCTAAGCGTCCGGCTACTGCCGTTACTCCTGTTACTGATTTCCCTGATGATAATGTGGTGAAGCCGGAGGTTGCAGCAACAGTTCAGACCACTGCAGCAGAACCGGGAAAGGGTACAGCCATAGATACGACCGGTATTACTGGGAATGGTGGCAAGGAATCTTTTGCTGATCAGCCAACCGAGGAAGTTACCAAGGTGGAGCCTAACCAGGGTATCAAGATAGACTGGAGCAGGCCTTACAGCGAGATTGAGCAGAACCCTCTCTTGCGGCAGATGAAGCCTTATGACATCATGCGAGATTACCAGAAGAATGGTGATGGAAACTGGTCTGTCTTCATGCCATGGCTCAATACTCTGGGTGATGGAGATAAAACCGTAGCTGCCAATGAAGCCTTGAAGAAGAAAGCGGAGAGGCAGGCCAAGATGGAGCAATGGAGCAATTTCCTGATGCATCTTGGCAATTTCATCGGTACTACACAAGGTGCGCCATCGCAGAAGATTGAATCTGCACAAGAGCTTACCGACCGTCAGCGCAAGATCAGGGAGGCTACAGATGCTTTGAGAGCTAAGGGCTATGATCAGATGCTGCTGAATATCTACAAGGACCGGAAAGACCGGCAGGCTCAGTTGCAGGCGGAGGCTGCTGCCAAGGCTAATGAGGCACTGGCTGCTTATCGAGGGGCACAGAAGATTCAGGAGGAGGCTCTTACTCCTGTTAAGGTCCAGACAGAGCAGGCTAGAGGAAATGCCGCTACAGCCCAGGCTGCACTCAGTACAGCCCGGAAGGAAACTGAGGATGCTTTGAGAGGCAAGAAGGCAGATTTGCTGACAGCTCAAAAGAACAATGCCAATGCCGGAGCTGCTGATCATAATGCCAGTGTAGTGGTGAAGGGAGCGCAAGTTAGGCATATCAATTCGCAGACAGAGGGACAGAAGCAGAAGAATGCCAACCAGAAGGAAGCGGATGATTTCAATACCCAGTATGTGAACAATACTAAGTTTAGGAAACTTGTAAATAGGTGGGCTGAGAACAATGGTATGGCTATAGGTGGCAATGATGGCCGCGGTGGCACTTGGGCTAATGAAAAGAATCGCCAGCAGGCTTCCAGATGGGCTAAGGCTCAGATGAAGTTTGACCGGACTCCTCCTTCCCGAAGAGGAGGTGGTGGCGGTAAGATTCCTCCTTCACGTAGGGGCGGTGGCAGCAAGGTTCCACCATCGAGAAGAAAATAACGGAATATTAATCATAAATCACATAAAGTATGTTTGACGAGCAAGACAGACAATATTTTTATAATGAGTTCAAGAACAATGGCTATGAAGTAGGTAGCTATGATGACTTCAAAAAGGACTTGAACAACAAGGAAGATCGTGACTGGTACTACAATGAGGCCAAGAACATGGGCTATGATGTGGGAACACTGGAAGACTTTGACAAGATGGTGCTGGAGCCAGCTCCATCTACTTCTGGTGGTGCTCAGCAGGTAGCTGCTTCTCCTCAGAGTAATGAGAAGAGTGTTTCTACAGAGACTAAGCCGCAGGTGGCGCAACCTGTAGCGAAGCCAGCAGCTGAAAAGCCGAAGGAAGATAACAGATCATGGTTTACTAAATGGATGACTGGTTCTTTGCCTGAGGAAGAGAAGCCGGAAACTGCAGACAAGGAGCCTGGGCTTATTGCAAAAGCCTTGGGTATGATTCCTACTGGTGTTCAGACGAGCAACGGAACATATCAGCCATCGCCAGCGATTTCTCAGCCGGTAGTAAAAGGTGAGGAAAAGCCAGTGAAGGAAGAAGCTTCTCCTTCTTCATCTGCTCATGCAGCTTCTCCTGAATCTAAAGAGGCGGCTCCTGTTACAACACCAACTGGTGTGGTGAATAATGAGGGAATGATGGATGCCAAACTTGCCAACTATCTGGAGAACTGGAAGCAGAGACCGGATAAGCAGGGTACTTACTTTGAGAACATGGTTGCCGACTTGTTGGCTGATGGTACTGCCAATAGCAATGAGGAGGCGGTGAAGATGGTGCAGTCTGCTCTGGGCAGATATGCCAACCGTTCGGCCATGGACGTTACCAACCAGGTAGTGGCTTCTTTGCCTGATGATACTGTGCAGGATGCTGAGCAGAGTATCGAGGCGCAATGGTATAGCCATGGTGTGCAGGATAAGCTGAAGCAGGAGGCAGACAGCATGGGTATCAGCTATGATGACTATGTGGCTCAGTTCCTGAAGCCAGCTATGGTACAGAGTCTGGTGAACAAGTATGGCCCGAACTATCGTGACATCGCTGAGGGCATCGCAACACGCCTCTATTCTCACGATGAGCATGTGCAGGACAGACTGATGAATCAGGACATCAACGAGGCTCTTTCTGACGTTATCAGCAAATATGTGAGTCCATCTGTAGTGGATGAGTACAACAAGGCTCAGGAGGCAGGCAGTAAGGCATTTACGGAGGGAATGGAAGGAAGCCAGTTTATTCCGGCTAATCTTCGTCTGGGTACAGCACTTGGTGCTCAGTTTGAGGCCAACGAGGCCAAGGATCCTGCAAAGGTGCTTTCTGGTTTGCAGAAGAAGTTTGGCAAGCTCTACCGGAATCCGAAGTTCCTGAACGATATGAGTAATGCGGCAATTAAGGTGATGCAACGGTATGGCTTGAATGGCACTCTGAGTAGTGATCCTAAGCAGTTCAAGCCGATGATCAATTCTGTTCTTAAGAATGAACTCGACCAGCTGGAGATTAAGGGTATGATGCCTAAGGGTAGTGCTGAGTACATCATGAAGACTGGTTTGGGTAACACTATTGTGGGTAAGATTACTCGCAAGGCTGTTCAGACGGACTACCAGAACTGGCTGGAGGATATTGCCAATCAGCAGTATCAGCCGGGCTTCTGGGAGAACGTGGCTAGTGGTGCGCTTACTTTTGCTGGTGATGCCTGGAGTTATTGGTTGCCGGGAGCCGCAGGTGGCAAGTTGACCAAGAGCATGTTGGCTAAGGCTGAGGGCAGACTGGCAGGTGACCTGATGGCTAAGGGTATGGAGAGCAGGATGGCTGCACGTGCCGCAAAACTGCTTATCGGCAAGAGCAAGACCGAGGCTTTGAAGAGTGGAGCCGTGCATGGCGCTGTTACCTTTGGTGGTCAGTCTGCTATCTGGAAGCCTATTGATGAGGTTTATCGTACTGGTCAGTTTGATGAGAATGGCAAGATTTACAATCCTTCTGTGGGTAAGGTTATCGCTAATACTTTGGGCGAGGTGGCTAAACAGAGTGCCGTAGGTGCTATCATGCAGGGTGAAACCATCGCCAATATGGTAGGCAAGGGCAGAGGTTTGGCTACCAATATTCTGGCTGATATTGGTGGCAAGGTTGCTGATTCGGGCATTATGACTGGTCATCAGATGCTGGAGCGTATGGCGCAGGATCCAAACTTCAAGCCTACAGGTAAGGAGGCTGTTGAAACTTTCTTGGAGAGTGGTGCTAATCTTTTGTCTATTGGTTTCCCTGGTTTTGTGGGCAAGTATGCCCGATTCAAGGATGCGAGGGAGTTTAATAAGAAGTTTGACTTCACTGATCAGGATATTGCCGAGTTGAAGAGATTCGGCTATGATGGTCTTCGTGATGCTTTTGAGAAGGTGGGCATCGGGGAGTATGCTGTGGTTGGTGAGAATGCTCAGCGACTTGATGGGCAGTTAACCCAGAAGTATATGGACCTGATGAACGACAAGAGTGTTCCGGAGGTGTTGAAGGCTAAGATGATGGCAGTTGTAGAAGGCAAACGACCTTCTTCTTTCTCGCCTGTTATTGATAGCGAGGTATATAGAGGTGACGATGGTAAGTACTATTTGGAAACCTATAATAAGGATGGAGGCGTAATCGACCGCAAGGAGTATTCTTCTCATGATGCTGCACGTAATGATGAGAAGAAACTGGAGTATGAGAAGACTCTTGGTTTGGCTTCTGTGCTGGAAGGTGAGTTCCACAATGAGTTTACGCAGGAGCATCTTGAAGGCTTATACAACAAGGCAGCCCAGAAATATAATATGGGTGAGAAATTGACAGATGAGGATAAGGAAGCGGTTTATCTTTATCAGAATGCTAGTGCCATCAAGGAGATCATGGATAAGCAGCAGAAGGGTATTATCCTTACTGATGAGGAGCAGAAGCAGGTTAATGCCTATCGTCATTATTATGACAGTGCTTTGGAGAACAGTTCTGTGATGAGGGAGTTTGTCAACACGTTTGAGGATTCCCATGACGTGGCGCACGGTACACTTCGTAAGGCTTTGGAGTCGAAAGATAAGAAATATGCGCCATTGGTAGAGTCTTATCTTAAGGAGCTTTACAATTCCATCGAACTGAAACGTGAAATGAAGCAGACGATGGATGATCTCTATAATACTTCCCATGGTAATGAGCAGAAGAGAATTGAAGGCGAAAGCCCTGTATCGCCTGTTGAGGGTTCTTCTGAGAGTTCTGCAGGTGGTCAGGAGTCTCCAGTTTCAGAGGGACCTGCTCCGTACCAAGACCGTACCAACTCCGTATCAACTCCGAGTGATGCAGAGTTTGCAGCAAATCCTGCAAACCTTGCAAACGAAAATCAAAGCGAAAGCAAGGCTTCTGATGCTTTTGTTATGGGGCAGAATGCCTATAAGAATGGTGATAAGGAGGGATTGAAGTCTATTAAATATAATGCAGAAACTGCAGAGCTTCGATTGAAGCGCGCCTTTGCAAATGATACTGACAGAATCCAAGGTGTATATAATGCGGTAAACAAGGGTACAGGCATTGAGACCTATATTGAGCAGCGTACAAACTATCTCACTCCTTTCCAGCAGGAAGCAATCAGAAAGTATGCTGAGGCTATGGATGCTAATAAGGGTGCAATGGATGCTTTGGAACATGCTGATGATGGCTATGCAGATAAGTTGAAACAGCAACTTTCGCAATACACTATGGAAAATGGTAACATTTCTAGTCTTACCCTTACCGATGGTCAGCGAGGCTATTGGAAGAGCAAGAATGAGTATGGTGCAGGATTTGGAGTCTTTCCTGATGCAAATGGTCAACCAGTCGTGAAGCAAGTTCCATCGTCTCAAGTCAAAGAGAATGGAAAAGAAATCCCTCTTCAAGAATACGTGAATCAGCTTGCAACTCAGAAACATGAAGCAACAAAGAAGGACTTCAACGCAATTTTTGATGCTACCAGTCTGAAACCAAATGATACTGTTAGCTTGTCTATTAATGACAAAGACCAGCCAACAGAAGCTAAGATTGTGTCAGTTAATCCTGATGGAACCATAAGTTTTAATATAGCTGGTTCTAAAAATGTAACGACTGTACCAGTAGACACATTCACCAAGTTCCAAAAATATGCATTGAGAAATAGCATCAATGCCGAGCTGGATGCAGAGGATGCTGAGCGTGCAGAAAAAGAAGCAATCAAGGTTGAGGCTGAGAAAAAGCAACGTTTTGCCAATGGTATTGTTGGGCTGAGTGAGCAGAAGCCAGACTATTCTTCCAAGGAAACCGACCCTAAGGTGGCTGCAGAGTATTTGCAGGAGCAGTATGGTGAAGACCATGGCAAACTTTTGAATCTGGTTAATGGTAGCCGTGACGACATCAAAACGCAACTTGACAACAAGAAGAAGGCTGCTGCTGAATATCAGAACTGGCTTGATACAAATGCCGATCTTGACCCGGAAAAGGCTAAGAAGGTGGAGGATGAGTTGAGTCTGGTTAATGAACAGATTGCTGATCTTGATGCTCGTTTCAAGAACTGGAATACTATCCGCAACAGCGTGATGACTCCTGATGAGGTGAAAGCAATGACGGAGGAGCGCAAGGCTGAGGTGGAGAAGGCTGGTGTTGATGAAACTGCCATCGTGCCATCTGATGATTTTCATGTGCTCGTACTTGATGATAAGGAATTGAAGAAGCAATATCCAACTATGGATAAGGCTAGCGACTATATTACCTCTCAGCGCAAGGACATCTATCATACCCAGGAGGATGTGGAGCACAAGCTGAATGACGTGAATGACATGCTGGAGCAGTATATCAATGGCGAAACAGAGCTGGACCCTACCCAACTCATGGAATTGAATACTACAAAGGCTCAGCTGGAGGCTCTGCGGACTAATTTGTCGGTTGCAGCAAAGGGTTTGAAGGCTCAGGCTAATAAACTCAGCAAACTTTATAAAACAGAAGTTAGCCAGCAGGAAATGGAGGAACTGGGTATGACTCCTTCTGAGCAGCGTAAGGTTCTTGTGTCTGATGCAATCAAGAAGAATGACCTTGGAGCAATAAAAGAGATATACAAGGATGCCTCTGTTGATGTTACGGACTTGACTCCTCAGACTCTTGAAGAGGCTGTATCAGAATCTTTGAGTCCTCATAGCTTGAATCCGGAATCTCTTCAATATGAGTTGGGCAAGAGTAATTTTAAGTTTGGTATTGGCAAGCGGTATGATTCTAAGTTCAATTATCTTATTGCCAAGAAAGGAACCGGTATGTCGGTTAACGAATTTGCCGTGAGAGTATATAATGACCTTCCTGTAAACTTGCAGGATATGGGATATACCGACCAGGATGTTCGTAATGCCCTTCTTGATATGTTCAAGTCTTATGACAGCGTGAAGGAAATGAGAAATGTGGCTCTGATGAACCGCATAGCTGCTGCAGAAGATGAACTTTCAAGCGAGGAAGAGTTTTATGAGGCACAGAAAGAGCGAGAAATTATCGAAAGACAGGTAGAAAATCCAGATTATTATGCTTATCTTGAAGATAATTCTGTACCTTTGCCGACTGAAAATGAACTCAACCAAATTGCAGGTATGGAATATGACCGCATGATGGAGATTGAGGATCGTGAACGAGAGTACAAACAATATGTTAAATCAATTTTACCAGAATTAGCAGATTATGATGACAGAAGCAATGAAGAAGGATATGGAGGAGGCCGTAGCCTGGGTAGCGACTCTTCACGGAGAGGAGTTGATGAAGGAAATCGCAATAGCCAAGAAGGTGGTAGCAGAGAAGCATCTGCTGAGGCCGAGGCTGGAGCGTTACATAATAGCACAGGCGAAGGGAGACAAGAGATTAGCAGCTTGGCATCTGGCGAAGGCTCAGCTGATAGAACTCCACATCTACCGCAAGAAGCATCCTTCGGAGAACGTTTAAAGAGTGCCATTTCCGAGACTGAGACCGAACCAACAGAGGCTCAGAAGAAGGCAGGAAACTACAAAAAGGGTCATTTGTCCTTTGGTGGCTACGATTATACCGTAGAAACACCAAAGGGCGTGACTCGTAGCGGTAAGGACGAGCAGGGCAAGCCTTGGAGCGTGACCATGCATGATACTTACGGCTATATTCTTGGTAAAATTGGCGTGGATGGTGACCATATTGATATGTTCATCAATGATGCCGCTGACCTTGATACTTTTGATGGTAACGTTTATGTTGTTGACCAGGTGGACCCAGAGACTGGAGAGTTTGATGAGCATAAGGTAATGTATGGCTATCCTGATGAGGCGGCTGCTACTAAGACTTATCTCAGTAACTACTCTAAGGGCTGGAAGGGACTTGGTAAGGTTACTTCTGTGCCTAAGGCTACCTTTGACAAGTGGCTGGAGTCTTCTGACCGCAAGACTAAGCCTTTCCGTGAGTATGCCATGATTCAGCATGAGGAGGCGAAAAAGGCTAAGCAAGCAAATGAAGCTCTTCCTTTTGATGCACCGATGAGTATGGATGATCTTCCTTTTCACCGCGATGTGAAAGAAGTGAAGCCGGAGAATCTGACGGAGGCACAGAAGGTGGCTTATGATGCTGTATCTACTATGCTTAAGAAGGCTGGCATTCCGGTGAAGGTGGTTAGCAATGAGGATATGGAGAAGGTGGCTGAGGCGCAGGATAACCTGAATCTTGCCATGCTGCTGAATCAGCCTGAAATGAGATTTAAGATCAAGACACCGGAGGAGAAGCAGGCTGCCGAGAATGCTTATAACTTTGCCAAGGAGTTGCGCCCGGATAAGAGGAAGCAGTATGCCGTGGTGGATATGAGCAATCCTAACAAGATGCCGGAATACTTTGAGAAGCAGGAACTGGCTAGAAAGGAGCGTTCTTACTATAATAAACTTATGTGGGGTAACTACAAGGTTTTCAATCTTGATAAGAGTTTTGAGGACAATGTGGCTGGGCTTACTGGCTCATTCCCTTCGGAGTTTGATCCATATAAGATAGATGAACAGACTCGTAAGAAGAATGAGTTGAAAAAGCAGATTAAGGAGATTGAGGATGCTTATAACTCAACTGGGCAGGAACGTAATAATTATCAAATTCAGCTGATGAAGGAGTACATGGATGAGCATGGACTGGATTCTGAAAACGATATTCCTGATGATGTTTGGAATGATTGTAGGAATAAATCCTTTGAAAAATATCAAGATAAACTTGATTCCTTGTTTGCTAAATATAAGGATTTGGATAGACAGTTGAAGGCTATTGCTGAGCCGGGAGTGCAGTATTTGAAGGGCAAGGGTGTGGTTTATGGCTACACTGATGGCAAGGAGATAGTGCTGAACCAGGAGCATCTGAATCCTAATACTCCTATCCATGAGTATCAACATCTTTGGCGTACTGCTGCTAAGAAAATGAATCCGGAACTTATAGAGTATGGTGATAAACTCATCATGCAGACCCAGCTATTTGACGATTTGAAGCAGGATCCTAACTATAATCATCTGACAGATGAGCAGATTTGCGAT
>ERZ1034878.423-NODE-423-length-20170-cov-10.939796_pt1 | contig 20170 bp, 18 predicted proteins | sample MGYA00520593_ERZ1034878 | MGnify/ENA primary metagenome ERZ1034878 (study PRJEB33766, sample SAMN09781724) | gut metagenome | biome: gut microbiome | host: Homo sapiens | place: Madagascar | study: EMG produced TPA metagenomics assembly of the PRJNA485056 data...
CGATTAGTGAGCATATAATATTCTTGCTATTCAGAATCTATTTTATTTTTCATATTTACATTGTCGGCATAGCAATGCCGACCTACTGAACTTTTGCGAGCATTAGAACTTCGGGAGAGGAAGCGTACTCTTCCACTACTCAACAGTAACAGATTTTGCCAAGTTTCTAGGTTGGTCAACGTCTTTGCCCAAGAACTCAGCGATATAATAAGCTATCAACTGCAACGGAATCATTGCAATAATTGGCGAGAACAACTCTTGAACATCAGGAACTCTTATAATATTCTCGAACAAATCATTCAATTTTTCGTCCTTTGAGTTTGTCAACGCAATCATTCTTGCATTACGAGCCTTAGCCTCTTCACTGTTTGAAAGAAGTTTTTCATAAACTGAACCGTTCATTAAAATTGACAATACTGGCATTGTTTCGTCCAACATCGCAATCGGGCCATGTTTAAGTTCTCCTGCCGGATAGCCTGTCGCATTGATATAACTGATTTCCTTTAACTTCAAAGCACCTTCCAACGCTGTCGGATAGTTAATTCCTCTTGCAATATAGATAAAATCTTTTGTATTTGCATAAACTTTTGCAACTTTTTGAATATCTTCTTTGTGCGCAAGTATTTGTTCAATTTTTTGCGGTAAAATCATTAATTCTGCCTTTAATGAAGTCAAAGTTGAAGTATCTACACTTTCTTTAATTTCAGCCATATACAATGACAATAAATAAAATGCCATCAATTGTGCAATATAAGATTTTGTAGCAGCGACAGAAACCTCAATACCGGCATTTACGGGAACCAAGCTATCTGCTTCACGAGCCATTGCACTATCCGGACGATTCGTAATAATCAAAACATGAGAACCTTTTGCCTTAGCTTGTTTAATTGCTGTCAATGTATCAGCTGTTTCTCCAGATTGAGAAACACCTATTACCAAAGTATTTTCATCTGTAACTGTTCTACGATAAATATATTCACTTGAGGCTTCAACATCAACCGGAATTCCACAAAAACTTTCAATCAAATATTTTCCAATCATACCCGCATGAAGAGATGTTCCGCAAGCAATAATTTGAATTCTATTAAGTTTTTTAAGTGTTTCTTTGTTCAATTTCACTTCATTAAGCACGATATTTTCATCAGGAGCATGAAGTCGACCGACCAAAATATTTCTGATTACATCAGGTTGCTCATGAATTTCTTTAAGCATGAAGTGTTTGTACCCCATTTTACTCAATGCAACCGGCTCCCAAGGAAGAACTTCAATTTTCGGTGTTAACGTTTTTGCATCACTATCAATTAATGTCATTGAATTTGGAGTTAATGTCGCAATCTGGTTATCTTCCAAGTAAATCGCCTTGTTTGTATGTTTAATAATTGCCGGAACATCAGATGCTGCAAAGTATTCGCCTTGACCAACACCAACCAACAATGGAGCATTTCTCTTTGTTATTACAAGAGTATTTTTGCAATCATTATGCATTACGCATAGCGCATAAGCTCCGTCAATCTCTTTAGACGCAAGCCTTACAGCCTCTGTTAAGTCTTTGCATTCTGCATATTTTCTTGCAACAAGGTGTGCAACTGTTTCAGTATCTGTTTGAGATTTAAAAACACAACCTTCTGCTTCAAGTTTTTGTCTGAGTTCTTTGTAGTTTTCAATAATACCATTATGAACAACAACCAACCTTCCACAATTGCACGTATGCGGGTGAGCATTCAAAAGTGTTGGAGCACCATGGGTTGCCCAACGAATATGTCCGATACCCATTGTTGATGAATTAAATTCTGATTCATGACCTCTCAAAGTGTTACGAAGATTTCCTAATTTCCCAATTGCTTTGTAAACTTTTATATCATCAGGACACATAACAGCAATTCCAGATGAATCATAACCTCTATATTCAAGCTGTTCCAAGCCGTCTACTAATATATCAACTACCGGTTTATTACCCACATATCCAACTATTCCACACATAATTATTACTCTCCATAATCTAAAACTATAAGTACATTATAACATTGAAAAAATCAAATATAAAAATCCTTACAAAAATTTTACATCTCTTGCCAAAATAAAAAAAATATAGTATTATTTTCACGAAAGGGATAATGGAAATATTATGAAAAAGTTTTTAGTATTATTGGGCTTAATTGGAGTTCTTTTTAGCGGAACATGTACAATGGCAGAAGAAGTTGTACTTATTACGGGAGTGAATTTACCTAACTTTTGGAAGAAAAAGGGAATTGACCAGGAAAAAGTTTTAGCAGTCGGACAAAAAATACTTATTGACAACAAAATTCCAAAACGTGTACCGATTTTTGTACTTTATAATAATAAAGAACTTAATGCATATTCAAGAACTTATGACAAATGTGTTTACATATATTCGTCATTATTTTCATATATGGACAATGATGATGAACTTGCGGCTGTTTTGTCACACGAAATTGCACATTCAGTTGAAGCATACGGCGGCATGACAAAATACATTGCGATGCAAGCAAATGCCAAGAAATACGAGCAAAAAGCAGATCTTAACGGAATTGATTATATGGTAAAAGCCGGCTATGACCCGATTGCAATGATTACAATTCTAAACAAGATTTCAGGTGAACCTGTTTGGGATTGGGGATTTACTTATAACCACCCAAAAGGTTCAAAACGATTAATTGACGCATATAAATATATTTATGTAAAATATCCGCAGTATTTAAATTCGCCGCTTACCCAAACTGCGTCTTACAAAAACTTTGAATATTCTATGTCAAAAGAGATAAAAGAATTTCAACAAAAACAAAAAAGACGTCAAGCAAAAATTCAAGGTGATTTGTAATGATTAAAAACTTATTTGCAATTTGTGTTTTATTAACAGGTATGAGTGTTATGGCAGAGGAAGTACCTATCGCCATAACACCTTTACAAAGAATTTCAACAGGTGACAAAACCTTGCACGAAGGCGATGTTGTCGAGTTTAAAGATGTAAAAACAAACGAAGAAATTACAGGTATTATTGAGGAACTCAAACCAAATGGTTTTTATGGGGAACAAGCAACTCTTTATATTTCAAATTTTAAATACAAACATTCAGACAAACCGGTACTTGGGAGCGTTTATCTAATAGGCGGAGAGCACAAAAGATATCAAGACCTTACAAATTATGGAATTGCACCGGTATCTGTGTTTATTCGAGGCGGAGAAGTAATCCTTAAACCCGAAAAAACAAAGTTGATAGTATTTTTCTCTGACTACATAAATTCAGAAACAACGCCTATAAAAATTAAACCAGCACAAAAGATATCAACTTGCTTTGATGAAATCGAAATCGGCGACAAAATTAACTTTATAACAGCTAAAGATGTTTATAAAAATGGAAAACTATATATCGAAAAAGATACCAAAGTCGAAGGCATAGTTGACTACGTAAGTGACAACGGCTGGGCATCAGACAATGCACAAATAGATTTTAAAACATTTAAAACAACAGACGTTGATGGAAAGACTGTCACTATCACAAGCCCTATGTCGATAAATGGTTTTGAAATTTTGAAATACAAATCAAACCGTCCGGCACAATTTTTCAACTATTGCGGAGTCGTATTTAGAGGAAAAGAAGTCGAAATTAACCCAAACAAAGACAATATTGAGTTCAATATTTGGCTTAACAAATAGTTGCACGCTGACTTGGCAAGATATAGCTAACGGGCGTCGACGCACTATTTTCGTTCTCGTTTTAGCACAACTCCTAAACGAAAATTTCCAACAACAAACGAAAAACGTTTCAGAGCTCGATTTTCTCTTATCAACTTGTTCAATCCGCCTTTTACGGGGTGATAAAGTTTGTTGTCAAGACTTTCAAAAACTCGACTTTCATTCAAGTCATGATTGATTATTGAAAGATATTGCCCATCAAGTTTTTTGCACTTATAGCCACCATTCATCAACTCTGTTGGGACGAACATTTCGCAATAAATCCAGTCATTTTTAAAATGAGGAATTTTTGAAAACAATTCTTTGTGCGCCAATCTTCTTTGGTACAAAAAGTCAGTCGCAGCACCACTTAGCCTTGCAACAGGGAAGAAACTCTTGTATTTTTCGACATTTTTATAAGCCCAATCAGAATTTTTCAACCAACACCAATCTGGCTCATTTTTCAAATTGTCAAAACAATCTACAATCAAGTCATCATCTGAGTTTTCAAACTCTTCAAAGAATTTTTCATATTCTCCATTACAAAATACGTCAAACTCAAATTGCCAGTAATACTCATAGTTTGGGAAAGCTTTTCTGAGTAAATAAAAAACATAATCTGCACAATGCCACATCTCATTTACAATATTCTTCTGCATATTTTTTCGAACAAACAGTGGCAAATCCAACGTTTCAAATATTTCTTCATCAAAAAGAAAGCAATCAAATTCTTCATCAAAATCCAACAACTTCAATTTTTGATATCCGTTTGGCGAATTTATAAAATGAGTGTGGTTATCTATAAAAAGAACACAATCGCCACAATTAGAGTTTTTCAGCTTCAAAAATTCTGAAAGAACAGCTTCTGTAACAATATGCGTTCTCATAAAAATTAGCGTCTTTTTCATTGGCAACGAATCTTTTATCCTCTAAATAACAGGAACATCAACCGGATCTACCAAAATTACATTTAATATTTCACCTTTTTTAAGGTCTACGTCTTTGCCTTTTCTAATCATATCTGCAACGCCGTCATAAATATAATATGCTCCGCCACCGATTGCTCCGCCAATTGCACCTACACCTGTCATTAGCTGATCTGCGACCGGAACGTCGTCAAATACATCTCCACCCCAACTTGTTGCGTTTGAAGTAATTTCTTTTGTCTTTTTCCAATTTTCCTGAACAGCTTCTTTATATCCGCGACAAGATGTAATTCCGCCATCATACGTCATATCTTGTCTTCCCACAATTGAGAAAGTCAAAGGTAATTGTCTGCCGTTTGGAGTTACAACATGGTCAAAATCCAAGTACAACACAGCGCCTTTTGAAAACCTTTTAGACGGCTCTATTCTTCTGATAGTTCCTCTAACAACTGAACCCATAGGCAAAATCACGTCAGAATCAGCGGTTTGATCGTTCATCATTATTGCAGTAAACTCAGTTCCTTCAGGATTTGTTGTAGACACAGGATTTGTCATCTGCAAGGCAAATTTTGTGCCGGCAGGAATTCTTTTAGTCTTTGCATTTCCGCTCAATGGAGATGCGGAAACCGTTTGTGCAAATAAAAATAAAGATAATATTATAGTTAAAAATTTCATTTTTCCCCTTTCAAATCTATTCTTTGGGCTTTTAGCAAAACCTCTTGAATAACCGTCCTCTAATTATATAAAACTTTTAACATTTTTGCAATATCTTAAAAAAGCTTTATAATAAAAATATGTCTAAAATTGATAAAGTCGAAGAATTACAAAATATACTTAAAGAAGATGCCTCTAATTTTCAAGCCAGAAGGCAGTTAGCAGTCTTGCTATTGGATATGGGATATCCGGAAGAAGCTAAACAACACTTACTTTATCTGTCAAAAATCTTTACAGACGACAGTGGAATTTTTTACAATTTAGGAATAACTTACGAAAAACTAAAAGACTTAAATAGTGCTGAAAAGGCTTATAATAAGGCGATTGAACTTGCTCCTGACGAAATTGATAGTTATTACAACTTGGGACTTGTTTACATTGATAAAAAAATTTATGACAAAGCTATTGATTGCTTTGAAACTGTTTTACAAAAAGACAATAACGACTCAAACGCCTATTTTTCAATTGGCTTGTGTTACTTTAAAGAAGGCAAACTCGATGGCGCAAAGTACTATTTTCAACGGACAATTGACCTGAATGACGAAGATATTTATGCACAATTTTACATTGGAAATATCTTGAAAGAGCAAGGTAATAATGATGAAGCAAGAGAGAAATTTCATAAGGTTTTGGAGCTTTCTCCTGATTACAGCTGGGCGTATTTTAATCTTGCTGCCATTGATTATGAAGAAGGCGACACCGATTCGGCGATAGAAAACCTTGAAAAAACGCTCGAACTCAACCCAAAAGACATAGACGCTTACGAAACTTACGCAAAAATTTTAACAAAAGCTAAAAAATACGACAATGCCGCTGTAATAATTGAACAAGCACTAGATAATTGTGGGGCAAACGGGGACTTGTTCTACATTTTAGCACAAATCCAAAAACTCAGAAACGACAGAGAAGAATTCGTCAAAAACATGACTGAGGCAATGAAATATTACACCAGCCTGTCTGTTTCTCCAAAAGCTGTAAAGAAAGAACTAGACAAATTTTTGAACAAATAAAATTCTACGGAATTTGCGAGCAAAACTTTTTCATGCTAAAATAGACTCATAAAAAGATATGTGAGGAATTAATTATGAAAATGTCAAAAATGTTTGTACAAACCCTTAGAGAATTTCCTTCTGATGCAGAAGTTGTTTCTCATAAAATGCTTGGAAGAGCAGGCTATATCAAAAAGCTTGCCCCTGGGGTTTATACATATACTCCTTTGATGTGGAGAGTTTTGAAAAAGATTGAAAATATTATTAGAGAAGAATTGGATAAAGCAGGAGCACAAGAGCTTTCTATGCCATTTGTTCAGCCAAAAGAGCTTTGGGTTGAATCAGGCAGATGGGAAGTATACGGCAAAGAATTAATGAGAATGAAAGACCGTCACGACCGCGAAATGTGCCTTGGACCAACACACGAAGAAATCATTACGTCTGTTGCAAGAGATGTTCTAAAATCTTACAAACAATTGCCTGTAAACCTTTATCAAATCCAATTGAAGTTTCGAGATGAAATCAGACCTCGTTACGGGCTTTTAAGAGGTCGTGAGTTCATAATGAAAGATGGTTACAGCTTCGACTTAGACGAAGAAGGCTTGGACAGAGAGTACCAAAACATGGCACAAGCTTACAAAAAAATCTTTGACAGATGCGGACTTGCAACCAAAATGGTTCAATCAGACTCAGGTGCTATCGGTGGAAGCGTTTCGCACGAATTCATGGTAATCACAGACACAGATGCAGGCGAAAACGACGTGTTCTATTGTAATGATTGTGACTATTCTGCAAACTCAAACCATGCAATTTCAAAACTTCCACAAGCTGTTGTTGATGGTAAAGAATATTTTGCAGAAACAAAAGTTCTAGACACTCCAAACACTCATTCCATTGAAGAATTGAGTAAGTTCTTAAACATTCCATCAACTTTGATTTTGAAAACACTTGTTTATATTGTTGATAAAAAGCCTGTTTTGGCATTAATCAGAGCAGATAAAGCCGTTGAAGAAACCAAATTGATGAATGCAGTTGGCGGAATTGATATCAGAATTGCTTCATCTGCAGAAATTGAAGAAGTTATGCAACAACATGGATTTAATGCAATCCCTGGTTTTATCGGACCGAAAGGAATGAACGACCTTACAATCGTTGCTGACGAAACTGTTCGTGATATGAAAAACTTTGTTGTTGGAATTAACGAAACTGATAAACACATGGTTGGAGCTAATTTACAAGACTTAGGCATTGCAGAAATTAAGTATGCAGACATCAGACTTGTTGAACGTGGGGAATTTTGTCCACAATGCGGTAAACCGCTTCAAATAACAAAAGGTATTGAAGTTGGTAATATCTTTAAGCTAGGTACAAAATATTCAAAACCTATGAACGCTGTTTATACAGACGTAAACGGGAAAACTCACCCTTACGTAATGGGCTGTTATGGAATCGGAGTTACAAGAACCGCAGCTGCTGCTGTTGAGGCTCACTACGACGAACATGGAATCAAATGGCCGCTTGCAATTGCTCCATATCACGTTGTAATTGTTCCAGTAAATATTAAAGACGAATTGCAAATGAAAGTTGCAAACGAAATGTATGAAAAATTGCAAAATGCAGGTGTTGAAGTAGTTCTTGACGACAGAGATGAAAGAGCAGGCGTAAAATTCAAAGACGCAGACTTAATCGGCTTCCCATACAGAGTAACAGTCGGAAAAACAATCAACGACGGCTTTGTAGAATACAAAGTCAGAGAAACCGGCGAACAAGAAAAATACACACCAGAAGTTGCAGTAGAAAAACTTATTGAAATTATTAAGTAAGTTTTGAATAAATAAAAAACAAAAAACGACGCTACCGAAAATAGCGTCGTTTTAATATATAAGAATATATTAATAATTCATCTTCCAACCGTCTTTGAGGATTCTCTGAAAACAAAAACCATAAAAGAAAGCATACGTAGGATCTTGATCTCCGCAAGAATCCAATATAAAATCAACTTCAGAAGTATCTCCTAAACCACCAATACCTTTAGACGTGTAACCTATAAAAAATCTATCTCGCCCCCATTTATTTGGTTTTTTATCACAATTTACATCAACATATAAACCCATCGCACTAATCCAACCCTGTCCATAACTTCCAGTAGTTGCAAGACAAGAACCATCATTTAGTGTAAATGTCTTTAACCAAGGTTCTGCACCAAGTTCAGCAGCAGATTCTTCAAATAAAGAATTTGTTTTATTAGGTTGTAATTTAAAATACTCACCATATTTATCTCCATATAATAGCAAAGTATTCTGTTGAACTAGCATACTACCAGTACAATCTACAAAATCAGTGTTGCACAAATCATCAACACCTTCATCTGCCATAATTTTTTCAAAACTATTAGCTATAAAAGAATAATCTTTTTTCAGTTGATTAACCCAAACCGTTTTTTGATAATTTGCAATAAGCGTCGGCAAAGTAATTGCCGCAACAACACCAATTATGCCAAGGGTGATTAGGACTTCGGCAAGAGTAAAAGCGACGCGTTTTAATGCTGTAGGTCGGATTTGCCAATCCGACAACGCAACTGTTTTAGATGCAAAACAAGTCAAGCCTTCGGCTACACGTGCTTCTTCGCGATTGCCCCCCCCCCGAGGACTCTTCTAAAATCAAAATTTTTCATAAAAATCTCCTTATCATATTGTCAGGCAGTGCCTAATCTACTTCCATATATATACAATACAATTTTAACATATTTTTCAATATCTTTCAAGTCAAATTTAACAAAAATTTTACTTAGCCCAACGAACTCAAAGCCGATGTATATATTTGCATAAACGCAATTAACAAAGCTCCTACGCACAAACCCAAAATAATTATTATTGTCGGCTCAAAAGCCTTGCTCAAAGCTTCCAGCACAAAATCAACTTTCTTGTCAATCACGTCAACCGTTTCTTTTAACATTTTTCCTAATGATCCGGATTTTTCACCGGTCGCAATCATTGACATCAACGGAGAAGGGATTACTTGAGAGGTATTAAAAGCTTGTGTCAGGCTTTTTCCACTTTTCACCATACTGACAACGCTTGATAATTTTGCCTTAATTAAAAGATTTCCAACAGTTTTTTGTGCAAGTTCTAACGCCGCAACAATCGGAACCCCAGCATCATAGCTAATATGCAAAACAGTCATGTAATTTGCAAGATTTATATAATTTATAAATTCTGATAACTTTGGTACTTTCAAAACAAATTCGTCTACTTTTTTCTTAAATACATAAGTTTGCATCAATACCTGAAAGCCGGCAACTCCACCAGCAACCAAAACTATAAGAAACCACCAAAAATGTTGTACAAACGAACAAAAACCAATTACCAATTGTGCAAAAAACGGAGCTTCTCCGCCGGAAAACGTAACAACACCCATCAAATTCGGAAACACCAAACATGAAAACAAAATTATTAAACCCAACATCATTGCAATCAAAATACATGGATAAATTGAAGCATTTTTGATTTTATCTAAAATTTTCTCCTCTTTATCCAAAATAACCAACATTCTTGCAAGAGTTTCGTCCAACTCTCCTGCCGCTTCACCAGCTTTTACAAGCCCAATATAAACTTGCCCGAAAACATTCGCATAATATTTTTCCATGCTTTGAGCAAACGTAGCACCCGAAAAAATAGATTGTCTCAAATGATTAGAAATAGATTTAATTTTTAAACTTGCGGAATTTCTTTCAACGCTCTCTAATGCTTCTATAACAGAAATTCCGGCACCTAAAAGGGTTTGCAACTCCGATGTAAACCATATTTTTTCATTTAAAGACAAGCGTTTTACATTTTGTATATGCCCAACTGAAACATAACTTTGCTCAGCATAACTTTGTTTCTCCCCACAATATTCAGTGTAAACCTTTGTTGGCAGAAACCCAAGTGCTAATATTTTCTGCCTTGCCTCTCGAGGACTATTAGCTTCAATTTCGCCCTCTACGAATTCTGTTTTATTTTTTAACGCTTTATATTGAAACTTTGTCATTACCAACCATTCCTAAAAACAAAACTACACAGCCAATTCTATCACTAAATCTTTTATAACACCGGCAAGCTTATAGATTTTCTTTATCTTTTGCGTTTTTACCCTAAACAAGACTAAAACCGAATAAATAGCAATCGCAAAAACAATCTTTGTAACAAATTGCTCATGCTTTTTCTTAACATAAGCGATAACATTTTCAAAAGAATTTTTAAACGTTGCAACAATACATCTTCCATATTGCATACAAGTTTGCAACAACGGATTAAAGGACTCTGTGCAAGCGTTGTAGTACTGCACTTTCCGATCCCACTTTATTAGATTTGAAATAATAAAATGGGCTATTATTAATTCTGCTATAAAAATTATTCCGATAAATATATACATTTTTCCTGTCTTTTGTATTATATTATAATATGAGAGGAAAATTTAGAATACGTCTAAAGGACTATTTATGATTAGGATATTGAAATTTTATTTATCACTTATAATCGCACGTTGCGCATACATTGCGATAAAACTTTTAAACCGTTCATCAGGCACATCTTTTGTTGGCATGATGACACTTAAAATCTGCCCAGACTTTCTAAAGTTTTGCAGAAAATACATAACCAAAGATGTCATAACAATCACCGGTACAAACGGGAAATCCACGACATCTGGGATTATTGCACATATTTTAGAAACAGCAAACCAAAAAGTTATCCACAACTTAAAAGGCGCAAATATGCTCACAGGCGTTGCAAATGTCTTTGCGCTCAACATAAAACCTTTTAAACGCTTCAACTATGCTGTAATAGAGTCTGACGAAGCTTATTTGACAAAGCTTTATGACTACATGAAGTCGGATTACCTTGTTGTGACAAACCTTTTCAGGGATCAACTTGACAGATATGGCGAACTTAACACTACAGCCGGATTTATCCAAAACGCGATTTTGAAAAATCCAGATTTAAAACTTGTCTTAAACGCAGACGATCCGCTTGTGGCAACATTTGACAAAACAAAATACGCTGTATTTTACGGATTTGAAAATGTGGAATTTGATTGCAATTATGAGCACAAATCTAACGCTCCGGCAGAAGCCTTCAATTGTGTTTGTGGAGAGCCTTTGCAATATTCAAAACAATTTTTTGCACAAGAAGGACACTATTATTGCCCGAAATGCGGCTACAAACGACATACTTGCGACTATCCGGCAAATGTAAAAGTTTTCAATGACCATTCAGTTATTACTGTGAAAAATAAAGGTCTTGATTTTGACTTTACAGTAAATCTTGCAGGACTTTACAATGCATACAATGCGCTTGCAGCAATTGCTTTAGCTTTTGAAGAAGGTCTTAATCAACAAGAAATTCAAAAAGCACTAGATTCATACCACGCGATTTTCGGCAGAACTGAAACAAGGCTAATAAACGGAAATTCCACAACTATCCAACTTATAAAAAACCCGACAGGTGCAAGCGAAGTTCTAAAAACCGTCAACTTAAATTCCAACATTGTCATTGCCATAAACGACAATTACGCAGACGGCAGGGATATTTCTTGGCTTTGGGACAGCGATTTTGAACAACTTAAAGGAGCTAAAAAACTTGTTATTACATCTGGAATTCGTGCAAATGATATGGCAACTCGTCTTAAATACGCCGGAATTCCCCAAGAAAAAATTATTATCGAACCAAACATAAAAAAAGCCATCGATATGGCTACAAAAGACGGGAAAACAACGATTTTACCGTCGTACACAGCATTATTAAAAATTAGCAACGAAAAGAGGTAAAAAATGTTATTAGGAGTAAATATAGATCACGTAGCAACACTTAGAAATGCAAGAGGCGGAGTAGAACCTAGCGTTGAGAAAGCCGCTGAAATTGCTGAACAAAACGGCGCAACATCAATCACAACTCACTTGCGAGAAGATAGACGCCACATTAAAGATGAAGATGTTTATGCACTCACAGAGAGCTTAAAAACTCGCCTAAACCTTGAAATGGCAATGGCAGACGACATTCAAGCAATTGCACTTGATGTAAAACCTTATTCCATCTGTCTTGTGCCTGAAAAACGCCAAGAAATCACAACAGAAGGCGGGCTTGATGTTGCAGGACAACTTGACAAAGTTACAGAGTTTATAAAACCGCTGCTTGATGCCGGAATTATCGTAAGCCTATTCATTGATCCGGACGAAGAACAAGTAAAAGCATCTGCCAAAACAGGTGCACAATTTATTGAAATGCACACAGGTGCTTATGCTGAAAGTTTTGGATATAAAGAAGAGGAAGAAGAATTTCAAAAACTTAAAAAATCAGCTGAACTTGCTCAAAGTCTAGGTTTAAAGGTTAATGCCGGTCATGGCTTGAACTACGAAAATGTTCACAGAATGCACGAAATCGAGGGTTTACATGAACTAAATATCGGACACAGTATCATTTCTCGCGCTGTATTTACAGGACTGGCAGAAGCTGTTGGAAAAATGAAAAGTTTAATCAAGTAAAAGGTAAAAAAAATGACACAAGAAAAATCAGAACACGAAATAATAGAAGAAATGTCACAAGTTGTTGAGCAAATGCGAATTGACGATTTAGAGGACAATCCAGATATAGCCGAAGAATTTTTTGACTGCGACTGCTGTGGACAGAATAAATGTCTTGCTGGTTCAATTGAATATGAAGGGTATAGACTTTGCAATGACTGCGTTCTTCTTGCAGAAACAGGCTTTGCTTTGGGGAAAATCCAATCAGTGACAGAACTTATCAACTCGATCGAAGACAAACACCTTGAAGAACTTGTAAATTTCGTCAAAGAAGAAGAAAAACGCACTAACAACTAAAATGAGTTAGTTCTATATGCTAATATTTATCAAAAAACTAATTCTAAAGAATTAGTAATATTTCGTTACATATAGTTATAAAGAATTAGTTTTGTGGCATATTAATAATATAAGAGAGAGCTCCTGAAGAGAGAATTAAAACCAACAATACATATATAATTCATAAGCGTGACGGGTTTGAATCGCAACCCCGTCATTTTTCTTTACAAAAGTATTTCCAAAAGCAATTTTACATAACAAAAAACGTTTATATAAGTGTAGGTCAGTTATATATAGTTTTGACTTTTATTGTCAAAACAATGGTTAGGTGTATGTTACAAGGAGTTTACTCTCAAAACAGAATAAGGCAGAATTTTGCGCCTCAGCAAAATCTCGGAATTATAACGCCAACGCGTGCACAATATCCGCAGTTCAAAGAAATTAGCCCAGAGGCGAATAGTGCTATTTGTGCCTATATGTCACCTGTAATAAATCGAGATACAGTTCCTCAAATCCCTCTCAAAGCGATGATTAATCGTCTCAAAATGCAAGGGAAAATTGAAGGGAAAGATTTTGGTATAGATAAAGCTATAAATGGAAATCTGGTTCTCTCAATAAATAATAAATACGGTCTTCCTGAAAAGGAAATCCATTATGACAATAAAGATTTTGATCATTGGAGTTTCTGTGATGAGTTTATTTATAAAGGAAATAAACGTATACGTTCATTGACAAAAAATGATAGAGGTCAAACTTTATCCTATTCAAATACTTATTATAACAATGAAATTCCTCAAGAAAGATTTATGTCGGCAGGTATGGCACAATCGAATTCCCCTGAAGATTATATAAATTATTTAAAAGATAATAATATTAAATATTCAGCGAAAAAAAATGGTAATAAATACTTTATAGTTGAATTTGATAAACAAAACAAGCAAACACAATATTCAAACTGGAGCAATGGTAGAATTATTGATATAAATAAGTATGATGAAAATGAAAGTCGCACTCAAGTAATAGATTTTCAACCACATCGAACAATAGTGCGTAATTATACTAGAACACGTATTCCTGTTGGACATTTCTCACGAAAAAAATTCCCACAAGAAAATTTTACAGATGAGAGAATTACGTATGAAACAACGCCACGTGATTATGTAAATTACTTAAAGAAAAATGGTGTAAAATATAAGGCAACAAAAGTTGATAACCATGATGAAAAATGTATTGTGGTAAAAGAATTTGATAAGGATAATAAAGAAAAGGCGTGGACTATATGGTCTTATGAATTAAATTCTGACATGTTAATAGGAATTCAACATGAAGTTAATAAATCGAACGGAAACGCTACTCGTGTAGTTATAGAAAAAGATAAAACTTTTGTAGAGAAAATAGAATAATGAAATAGATTTTATTATTAACTTTTGTAACAAAACACCCACTTGTTGAAATCCGAACTTTTCAAAATTGTTTATATATGTACAGAGAGTATAAGAAGAGGACAAGAACGATGGCTATTTCAAACATTCACGAAACATTGTTACTTTACACAAAACAAAAAGCTTTAATCAACGACAAATTGTCCACTAATATGATGGACTTGTTGAACTCATCTAAACAGACTGCGCAAGAACAATCTCTATACAACACCAAGATGGATAACATTTATTACAATTATTATGAAGATGATCAAGACACTTACGAATTGTTAGTAGAGCAGTTACAACAAGATCATGAACTTAAACTTGCAAACCTAAATTCTTGGGAAAGCGAGTTGGAAGTAGAAAAAAACAACCTTGAAACTCAATTAAATGAAATTTCAACTTTTGAATCAACTTGGACTAAGTTGCTTCAAACAAATATCAAAAACGACTTCTCTTACGGCGGAGTTTCTCAATAAGGAGTCTAAACAAATATTTAAAAAGCAACCTTCGGGTTGCTTTTTTGTTGTATTATTAATGTATGCTAAAAAACGGTGAAAAATTGGGAGCATTTATTGTTCCAACAGGAATTGGAGCGTCAATTGGCGGATACGCCGGCGATGCAAGCTGTTATGCAAAAGAATTTGCAAAAATTTCAAAACTTATTGTGAATCCAAATGTCGTAAACGCAGGTTGCTTTTCCGGCATAAGCGACAATATGCTTTATGTTGAAGGATATTCTATTGATGAGTTTTTCAAGGGAAATATTAAGCTTGCTCCGTCGCAGAACAACAAAATCGGCATAGTTTTTGACAAAGCAATTCCACAAGATGTTTTGAATGTACATTTAAATACAATGAATGCCGTAAAATGTGTATATGGTATAGATATTGCAGCTTACAAAGTTACTGACGAAGAAGTCGGTGTAAAATTCAATGTAGAAGAAAGCGGAATTTCAACGGGCACACTCACAAATCCACAAACTCTATTAAATACGGCAAAAGCCTTATTAAAAGAAGGTTGTAACGCAATTGCAATTGTTTGTCTTTTTGAAGAACCGGAAGATGATAACCCAAATTATTCACAAGGACTTGGGGTTGACCCTGTCGGAGGCGTTGAGGCAATAATTTCTCATTATATTTCAAAAGAATTACAAGTACCATGTGCACACTCTCCGGCATTCGTAGATTATCAAATATATCCTGATTTGGTTGATGGGAAAGCAGCATCAGAATACATTACACCAACGTTTTTACCATGTATTTTAATCGGCTTAAACAATGCACCACTTATTTCTACAAAAGAAGAAATTTCAATAGCCAACTTAGACTATCTTGTAATGCCTTATGATGCCTTAGGGTCTACTCCTGTTTTTGAGGCAATCAAACGAGGAATTAAAATTTTTGCAATCAAAGAAAATTCTACAGAATTAAATGTTTACGCAAGCAAAATTTCAGACAAAATCATTGAAATGCCAACATACAAAGACTGTTTAGACTATATTGTAAAAAATTGTTAATATTTATCAAAAAAAATTAAAGATTTCACTAAAACTGCCGACATATAAAAAGGTTCGTGTGAAAGAAAGGCAGAATTTATGAGTGAAAATCCAATAAGAATAACAGGAACACCAAATCCAACACAAAGTTTCAGCTCAAATGGAGTTACTTTAGAATCACTGAAAGACAATAAACTTTTGTTTGATTTTTTCAAAAGCAAAGGTTATAAAGAAGATGCTATAATTTTTTCAACCGACATTGAGAAATTAACACAAGAAGCAGATTCTAACGACAATAGCAAATTATCAATAAAAGAAGCTCGTGCTATGGGACTTGAAGGTAATAGACGAGAAATTCGTTCTGCCTTAAAACAACTAAAAGAAATTAAAAACACAGAGCTTGCCGCTACTGTAGATAACACATACTCTGTTCAAACAGGAGATGGAGAAACTTCAAACTATACAAAGGACGGAACACTTAGAGGTGAAATTTCACAACTTGAAGATAATTCCACTGAAGAAACTTTTTACATAAACGGAGACAAAGCCAAAATTGATAAAAAAGTTAAAACTTCTGCAGACAAACAAACCACAGAAGAAACAACTTATTTGAATGGAGATAAAAACACACCATATAAAACAACAATAAAAAAAGGTAACGATGTAACAACAACTTCCTATGACTGGTTTAATGGAAATTTGAACTCAAAAACAACTACTCATGGAAATGATGTTGAAACTACAATATATAAACAAGTTATGGGGAAAGCTGTGCCACAAAGAGTTGTTGAATATTTCAACAGCGATCCGAACTCTTGCAAATCAACAGAATTTCACTATAATGACGATAATAAGGTTTCCGGTCAAACAATTGAATATACCGGAGCCAAAATCAAAGATAACGTTATAACAGAAGAAATCAGACTTAATCCTGAAACAGGAGAACCGTTGACAAATGAAAAGACATTAGTTGATGGTTCAAAACAGTATTTCCAAAATATCGATGGTAAAATGCAACAAGTTGAAAAACTGCCGGAAGAACAACCTTCTGAAAAGGAAAGTGTTCCAACGGCAACTCAACCACAAAACGAGCCACCAAAAGCTCATGTCAACACACCCAAGCCTTCCGGCACAGTTGCCCCCCCCCCGAAAACAAAAACACAAGCAACTAAACATAATCCACAAACTCACACTACCACTAAGAAAAGTAGCGTAACTTCAGCTAAAAAGAAATCGGCACCAACTACTATACCTAAAGTTAAAGCGAAACCTCAACCACAAACACAACCGGCTAAAGCTAATAATGCCCAAGTGAAGCACACACAACAAACTACACCATCAGCAAAACCTAAAAAACTTAAACACGTAAATTATTCATACAGAGTTCCAGGAAACCAATCGGAAGCACCTGCAAGGACTGCCAACGGAGCTGATGATGCAAGAGTACTCGTAAAAAGGAGTAGATTACATAAAACTGCAAATATTAAAGCTCTTACATATAACAATATCAGAAATACAATGTGCTACTATAACAATGAACATAATTGTACATTACCTTCTGCTTTGCTTAGACAGTATTCTAGAACTGACAAAAATATATACGGACACTCGTATACATATTCTGATCAGGATATACTTGCAGATTTAAGATACGTAAAACAAGAAATTGAATTAGCAAGAAGTGTAGGAATTAAGATTCCTGCCAGCCTATATGCTTATGTTCCGCCATACAAAAATGCGACTCCGGAAAGAATCAGAAAAGAAGTACTAATGTACGAAGCTGTATTTGGCAAAGGTTCAGCCCACTACCAAGTTAGTTAGTTCTGGTAACTTGTCCAGCTTGTAAAATAATTCTGATGCAACTTTAAAGTTTTCAGGCTCTGAACTGACAAAGAACTTTTCATACTCAAATTTGTCACCCAACAAACCATTCTTTGTCAAATCGTCCTTAATATTTTGTGCAAAGAACAATGACGGATCAATAAATTTTTCAACAGGCATAAATTTTTTCAAGACATCTAGCAAATAAGGATAATGCGTACATGCCAGCACAATTTTATCCGGCTTATATTCTGACATAACCTCAAGAATTTCCTTTATCTGCTCAATACTTTGAGGTTCGTGAATTCTGTGTTCTTCAACAATTCTAACCCACTTCGGAGCAGCAAGTTCAAGAACCTTCATATCAGGATTATATTTTTTAATTTCTTTTGAATAAGCATGCGAATTAATAGTCGCAGGAGTTGCAATTATTCCAAGATTTTTTACTCCATCAAGATTTGCCAAAGATTCACAAACAGATTGAATAATAGGGTAGATTTTGAAATTATAATTGTTTTTCAACTTTTCATAAGTCACAGCAGACGACGTATTGCAAGCCATGACAACCGCTTTCGCATTTTTTTGTTCAAAGAAACGAAAAATACTATCAGCAAATCCTATTAACTGCTCCTCAGATTTTTCTCCATAAGGCATGTTTTTGGTATCACCAAAATACAAGTAATTTTCGTTGGGAAGAAGTTTTTTCACTTTCGAAAAAACGGTTAATCCGCCGACTCCTGAGTCAAAAAAAGCTATTGGTCTATTATCTGTATCTGTCATTTTCTATTTCTACTTCTGCTTAAAATAATTGTCTATACCGTCAGCAATTGATTTTGCCGTTGCTTGCTTGCGTTTTTCACTAATAAGTTGCGCTCTCTCATTAGCATTTGAAATAAATCCGATTTCTACCAAAATCGCAGGACATGTAGTATGATTTATAACATAAAATTTGGATTTAAACAAACCTCTGTTTGGAGATTGCACCGCACTTGCAAATGACGAGTGAACAGTTTGTGCCAAAGACATGCTATATTGGTGGTAATAATGAGTTTCCACCCCTGTAATTTCAGGACGAACACTTGAATTTACGTGAATACTTACAAAGATATCCGGAGAATAGTTTTCGCTAATCGTCACCCTATCTTGCAATGAAACAAATTTGTCATCAGGTCTTGTCATTACAACCTGATACCCGCGCTGTTTGAGTATTGCCTCAACCTTTTTTGACACATCGAGGGTAATATTTTTTTCATATATTCCACCACCTGTTGCTCCAACATCTGTTCCGCCATGACCGGCATCAATTACAACTTTATGTTTGCCGGAAGTTGATCTATTGGTTGTTGTTTTCGGCGGATTTAAAATAACCGGCGTTGTATGCTGGGGTTGTTTTTTTACTACCGGAGTAGTTGTCGTAGTAGCCTTTTTAGCCTCTTTTACTCGAATTTTTAAACTTCTACCATCGGCACCGATATAAGTTGATGCCACAGCATCTTGCTCAACAGGAATTGTTAACTTCAAACCGATTTTCGGCATAAGAGTAACTTCTGACTTATCAAACAATGTCCCTTTTATTGCTACCTTAAAGTTTTCATCATTATATTTTGCAACATTATATAAATACAAAATTATCTTGTCGTTATATCTGTCAATTCCATGAACAAATGTAGAATCAAACTTAAACACCATTGAATCGGTCAAAGAATCGATTTTTTCATGCTGATAAGATACCAGATTTGTAGAATTATTATACAAAGTTGTATTATTTGTTTTCTTATAATTTGCCAAGATTACAGACTGATTGTCGCTGGAATAAATTGGAATATAATCCCCAACATCTTCTGTCGTAATTACAATTCGCGCTTTGTTTACAGAAAACTGTCCGATTTTAACCGTTTCATCTTCACTAATTCTATATTCCTTATTGCGCAACTTTGTATCTACAAGGGTGTTTGGAAGATCATAAACAATCCTGTGCGGATTTGACAAAATCATCGGACGTTCCACCGTAATAGAACCAAACCCATTTAAAAGAACACCATTTTGTTTTGTTGTAACAGAATTCAAGTAATATTCTGTATTAAGTTTCAATTCTTTTTTTGCACGAATTTCTTGTGTTGTTGTATTAAACGCATCTTTAATTTGCCCCACAATAGAGTCATTCGCCTGAGCCACAGGAGTTGTAATAGTTAAATATTCATAAAAATCGCTTGATGAAGAATGTTCATCTCGGTAAGAATTCTGATAAAAATAATGATCACTAATATTAC
>ERZ1034878.424-NODE-424-length-20146-cov-4.636155_pt1 | contig 20146 bp, 30 predicted proteins | sample MGYA00520593_ERZ1034878 | MGnify/ENA primary metagenome ERZ1034878 (study PRJEB33766, sample SAMN09781724) | gut metagenome | biome: gut microbiome | host: Homo sapiens | place: Madagascar | study: EMG produced TPA metagenomics assembly of the PRJNA485056 data set...
GTTCTGCATAAGGACCGTGAGGCATTTCACACAAATATAGAGCCGAGGACCGATATAGTCAAAGCGACAAAGCGGCAGCTTGAAAACGAAACGATAACCGGGAAACTCATTCACCTTTGTTTTACTTGCGACCCATACCCGACAGGTTACGACACAACACCCACACGGGAGATAATCAGAGCCATTAAGGAACACGGGAACAATGTTCAGATACTCACCAAAGGCGACGGAAGCAGAGATTTTGATTTGCTCGACGAGAACGATTGGTACGGTATCACCCTTGACGGTATCGGGAACGGTCTAAACCCGTTATGGAGAGCAAGAGTTGACGCTCTCGCAGAGGCACACAGCCGAGGAATTAAGACTTGGATTTCTTTCGAGCCTATAACGAACGAAAGAGAGTTTTTTATCAATCTGCACTTGGTAGCGGCGATTGCCGACAGGGTAAAAATAGGGAAACTGAACTACCACAAGTCAGATATAAATTGGGCGGAATTCGGAAGAAAAGCCGAGGAACTCTGCCAAAAACTCGGACTTGACTACTATATCAAAGAAAGCCTACGGGCGGAAATGGAGGCAAAGAAATAAAAAATGCACAGCTTAGAAGATATTTTTTACGATATGATAGCCTTATGGATTACCATTATTCTGTTTTTAACGGCACCGTTGTGGGGTGTTCCGTATCTCGTTTATAAGGAAATCAAAAACAGAAAGGGGTAAATATGAGTTTAGGCAACGGAGAATGGGCTAACGGATATTTCGTTACAGTTACGACGAGCCTTGAACAGATATATGTGCAAGTCCGCCGATATAAACCCGGAGCGTCGGTAGAAGAGCCGCCCGACCTCGACAAAACCGCAAGGCTCAAAAATAGCGAAATCAACAGGCGCTTTGTAAAAGCGTACAAAGGCACTCTCGCCGAATACATAGCGCAGTTGCCAATCCCGGTGGGAGGATATGCGGTAATACACCCGCAGTTTACGGATTTTCAAAAGAAATTGTTGGAGGAATGACTATGAATATGACAGATAACATTCAGAAACTCGTTGACCTTGCAAAAGAACACCCGGACCTGCCTATCGTCGCAATGGTAGACGGAGAAATCGTCGGCGGTGACGACTACGGGCGTTGGCTGGGTAGCATCGGAAATGTGGAACTCGGCGAATATGTACTGTTTGACGACCGCTTTATCGACGACCGCGAGGAATTCAAAGAAAAGTATTACGGCTACAACGACGACGAACTCTGCGAGAAATTCGGATATGAGCCGGGTATCAATGAATACACCCTCAAAAACGGGCATTGTACGAGGAAGCGGTACGAGGAAAACAAGGAAAACGAAAAGCACCTCGAAGCATACCTCGACGAAGTGGCAGAGCGGGCGTTCAAAGCGGCGATTATCGTCAACATAGACCTCCCGAACGATATTGAACAATTCGAGGAGGGCGTACAATGAGATGTGATTGTTGCCCATTATGCCCGTCAGCCGAAGATGATGTTTGCCCCGAAAGCGAGGGCAAATACGGCATAGAACACGCAGACGGTATGTCGGGCTGTAAACACCCTTACAGTTGGGTGAAGAAGCGTGACGAAGAATACACCGAACATTTAGGCGATATGGGAACGGATATGGGAATTGAAATGACCTTTACTTCCGAAGAACTCGACAGAGTAATCGAAATCTGCAAGCATACCATAGGTCTTGACTACAAAAACCCGTATCACCGTAGCGGCAAGGCATTTTACAAGCCGTATCGCAATTATTACGAATCGCCTTTGCCCGGAAACCCTCTTTTAGACAGACTGCCGCAACACTTTATCAAGGCAACAAAAGGCAGTTTGTCTATGTGGTATGAGTTGACCGACAGCGGATTACGGTGGTTAGGCGTCCGACTCAACATAACGATAAAGCAGGAGGAATAAGGAATGACAAACGAAAGAGCCATTGAAATACTCGACCCGGAACACCGGGAGCATTACGAAAGCATAGAGCCTGTAAACGAGGCTTGCCGAATGGGTATGGAAGCCCTCAAAAAGCAAATGCCACAAAAGCCTACTATCGACGAGTACGACGACGGGACCTACTCTTATATCTGCCCGTGTGGGGCGGAAGTTGAAGAAAATCAAGCATACTGTGACATTTGCGGACAGGCACTATCCTTTGAGGGTATGGGTATTCCGCCGAAACGGAGGTGAAATCGTGGCAATTTTGATTGGAATATCGTAGAGCGGCTCACGAGGGCGTTTCCCGGCAGCTTTATAAACGGGCAGGGCGAATTTATAGCGCACGAATATGCCAATGAGTATTTTATCTTGCGAAACTGCGAAACAGAACTTGACATTAAGTGCAAGGTGTTGGAGTGGTTTTCGAGAGGCGCATATAAATCAGAGCCGTACAGAAGCAAGAAGAAAAACGACGAATTTCACGCCTTTATGCTCAATGGTATTAACCGCTTTCTCGGAACACGCTTTATTCAATCGGATATGGAGTTTATTTACACATACCTCGGAAATGCGATAAAGCACGACAAAACGGTGGAATTCATCACGCAGGCGAATTACAATATGGGATTTTTCAGTCAGTTTAGAAAGACGAATTCATAGGAGGAAACGATAATGTCAAAAATTAAAATCACAGCAGAAAATAACATTCAGTTTGAAGCGGAGGGCGAAGACCGTTTCGTGCAGGAAGAACGCAGAGCCTTTATTGAAATGCTCGCCAACAAAAACACGGTCAAGGCGGTTAAAGCGGTACAGGAAGCAATCACACCTCGCACGGTCCGCCCGGACGGGCTTGCAGAGGAAACGGTAGTCATTTACGACGACTACGGTATTCCCTCGATTATGAGGAAAATCAGCAAGGTAACGGACGCAGAATTATTCGGCGGCGCAAACAAAACACACCCGGCGTTTATTATCGACGGTGAGGAATACGACGAGATTTATATTTCCGTATATCCGAACTGCGTTATCAACGGCCGTCCCTATTCTCTGCCTTATATGAAACCGTGGACGGATCTGACAAACGACGAGGCGGCAAGGGCGTGTTTCAGCAAGGGCGACGGTTGGCATTTAATGACGGCGGCAGAATGGGGACTCGTAGCGAATATCTGCAACCGGGACGGCACTTATCCGCACGGCAACACGAAACACGGCAAATATCACGCAGACCCGTCCGAGGAGGGCGCTACATTCGACGGAGGCACAGGCAAAACCCTCGCGGGAAGCGGGCCAGCGACGTGGACGCACAATCACAAGCCGGACGGCATACACGACCTCTGCGGCAATGTGCGGGAAATGATTAGAGGTCTCCGCATTATTAACGGAAAAATCGAAGTCGCAAAGGACAATAACGCCGCACTTGACATTGACCTCACCGAAGCGGGCGACGATTGGCAGCCTCTCACCGCTCCGAACGGTAAGCCGATAAATTTCTCCGTAGGCGACGATTTCAAATTCACAACGGACGAGCCGGAGGACGGCTACAACGGGACCGAATGGGAAAATGTTTACTCGGATTTCGGATTTTCGGACGAACTCAAAGAACTTGCACTCTACCCCGGAGAAGACAACGCCTATCTGTATGTAGATAGCACCGAGGGCGAATATCTGCCGTATCGTGGTGGCTTTTGGTACTACGGGACTTATGCGGGCGTGTTCTGCGCGCATTTGAATGACGGGCGCACGTATGCGGGCAGCGGTCTCGGCTTCCGCTCCGCTTATTTCAAAAAGAAAGACTGACAACTGATTACTGAAAAACTGTCGGGGCGGTCGAAAGACCGCTCCACAGAGAAAGGAAACGATATGCCCGAAAGAATTTATACAGCGCCGTACACTTGCGTATCGTGCGGCGGACCGAAGACAAGGACGGAGGACGACCTCTGCCCCGCTTGTATCGAAAAGGCAAAGCGGAGCGCGGAAATCAAAATGGACGAGGCAACCCTACGCAGAGCAATCGCCGCATACGGTAAAAGCGCACAGGTGGATATGGCAATAGAGGAAATGAGCGAACTGACAAAGGCACTATGCAAAGAGCGGAGGTGCGAACTCGTAAAAGGAACACACGCCGAGGCTCACGCAAATGTTATCGAGGAAATTGCAGATGTGCTGATTATGTGCAGGCAGCTGCTCATTATTTTCGACCGGGACGAAGAAATCCAAGCCGAAATCAATTACAAAATTCAGCGCCTCAAACAGAGGCTCGACAAACGAGAGGAGAAATAATCTATGAATATGGTTGTTTTGGTAGGAAGAACTACCACCGACATTGAGTTAAAGACCACACCGAACGGCGTTTCGGTTGCGACGTTCGTATTAGCGGTTGACCGCAGGACAAAAGAGGACGCGGCGGACTTCCCGACCGTGGTGGCGTGGAGGCAGACGGCGGAATTTGCCTCGAAGTATATCCAAAAGGGGCGCAAAATCGTCGTACAGGGCGAAATCCGTACCCGCAACTATGAAGACCGGGACGGAAAGAAACGCAAAGTCACGGAGATACACGCAACGAATATTGAGTTTGCGGATAGCAAGCCGACCGCAGGCAACGGAAACAGCACAACGACCGCACCGGGACCGGCAGAGGGCTTTGACGAAATCCCCGGCGACGAAGATTTACCGTTTTGATTAAAAAAGTAAAACTCACGCCGGAGGACAAAAGGATATTCGCAACAGAGGTAAAGAAACTCTCCGCCCCGGAATTCGTACAACTGACAAAAGAACTTGATATTTTCAAAGAACGATTTACCGCCGAGGATTGGAAATATATCTGCTCGCACACAGGACGGAGAGCGGAGCGGCTGTTGCGAAATGTAGCCGAGCATTATAGTTTTGACGATTAGGAGGAATAACACAATGGCAAAGAAAAGAAATTGCAGACGAACCCCGGAAGAAATCGAAATTCACGAGGAGGCGGTAAAACTGCGTAAAATGACGGACGAGCAGCTTGTAATGGCGTTCAGAGCCTCCTCTGCCTCCTCTCGTGGCGTTTCGGAGAAACCCATAGAGAAGAACACGGACGGAGTGAAAACGCTGATTGAGGGGCTTTCTCGTGGCGATTGCAAGGGCGTAAAGGGAGCGACCGCATACAAGATTGCGGAATATGCCGAAGAAATGGGGCTGATGTAATGGACGCGAAGCGACACCAACACACCATACAGGGGTACAGGAACAAATACAACGGGCAATTATTTGAGAACATCATCACCGCCTCTTGCCACTATTACTATCAGCAGAAAAAGGCGCTTATAATCAAAACGCCCGAACCTATGAAACCGTTAAAAGACCTCGGCGGTGGAAAATTTGTCGCATATTACGAGAAACACGCACAGCCGGACTACAAAGGGACATTCAGCACCGGGCAAACGGTTATTTTCGACGCAAAGCACACCGAGGAGGACCGTTTGAAGCAGTCGGCGGTAACCCCGGCGCAGACAGAGTCGCTGAACAAGCATTACGATTTTGGGGCGCGTTGCTTTATAGTCGTGTCATTCGGTTTTCAACAATTTTTCAATGTCCCGTGGGAAGTTTTCCGGGAAATGAAAGAGCGATACGGACGAAAGTACATAAAGCCGGAGGATATTCCCGAATACCGGGTACAATTCGACGGAAACATAGTAAAATTTTTAGGATAGGAGGAAACACTATGAAACTGTTTCAAAAATGGCGTATCAGAAAGCACCGACAGGAAATTGAGGAACGCATAGAGGAATACAATACTGCGCTCGCCTCTCTTTCGGAAGCAGCCGCCGGACTGCTGAAAGTCGCCGAAAGCTGCAACATCTCCACCGAAACGCTACGGCAGACGGTTGAGCAGATGAAAGAAATCGCAGAGAAAGCGGCAATCACGCCGGAGGACCTGCAGAGAGGAGGAACAAAGCATTATGGGAAAGAGTAAATCCGAACTCGAATTGCAGAACATAATTCAGACGGCCGTAACAGCAGCTTTTGAGGTTGCAAATCAGAATATCGAGGAGAAATTGCAGAAAGCAGTTGAACTCGGAACGAAAATAGGCGCAGCCGTCGGAGCGGAAGTCGGAGCGAAAGCGGCGGTAAAGGCCGTGGAGCGCGAGAAAAAGAGAGTCAGAGAAAGACTGTACGACAGACGCTATCACAACACCAAACTCCTCTTGCAGAATTACAGACACCTCAATGAGCATTTCAAGAACGCTATTTTTGAAATAGAGCAGGCAGAAGAATTCGACGAAACATTCTACGACATTATGGAATGTATGAACAGCCGAGGATATGACGACGAGATTTATGTGGAGGGCATTAAGCAAAGCACTATCCGCACGAAAATCATAATGACGCACGTAAACCGTATGCTCGACATCTATGAGATTATGTGCGAGAGGTCGAGTCGAGAGGACGATAAGCGTCACTACCGTATTTTGAGGGCAATGTATATCGACGAAATACCCACCACGGCGCAGGCAATAGCCGACCGGGAGAAAATCGACAAAAGAACGGTATACAGGGACATTGACGCAGCTACGGCCTGCCTCACCTCGCTACTTTACGGCGCAGACGGCCTCGACAAAATGAAATGACCCGCTCCGTGTCACAAACTCGCCATTGACGTGTCAATATGGCGTGTGGTATAATGTAAACTGTAAAATTACAGATACGGCCGCTCGGCGAAAACCGGGCGGCTATATTTTTTACCTTGCAATGCCCCGATTTGGGACAATTCAAACAAAAGGAGGTGCGTACCTATGGAGATACGCAAAGTTAAAGTAAGCGATTTGCGGCCGGCGGAGTACAATCCGAGGCAGGACCTCAAACCCGGTGACCGCGAATACGAAAAAATCGCTCGCTCTATCGACGAGTTTGGGTATGTAGAGCCGATTGTGTGGAACGAAACAACGGGAAACATTGTAGGCGGACACCAAAGGCTCAAAATCCTTATTGAGCGAGGCGAAACCGAGGTGGAGGTTTCGGTCGTAAGACTGAACGAACACGACGAAAAGGTGCTGAATGTTGCGCTGAACAAAATTACCGGGCGTTGGGACACCGGGAAACTGACCGACTTGCTGAAAGAATTGCAGGCGGAGGGCGCAATGGAGGTAACGGGCTTTGAGGATTGGGAACTTGACGCATTGAGTATGCAGTACGACCATATCGACGATTTGCTCAATGAGGATTTCTCGGAGTTTGCCGCCAAAGAGCCGAAAGACACCTTTACAATGACGTTCACCCTCCCGGAAGATGTAAAAACCGCCGTACAGGAATATATCGAAACGACACCGAACGCAAAAGCGGAACTCGCTACGGCGATTATCAACAAGGTTAAGGGGGTGTCATAAATGATTATCGCAAAGAAGCGCATAGACGAAATGGACCGGGCGAAGTATAACCCGCGAATTGAACTGCGACCGGGCGACGACGAATACGAGAAGCTGCACGGCAATATTCTCCGTTTCGGAATGGTGTTACCTATCGTATGGAACGAGAGGACGAACACGGTCGTCGGAGGACATCAGCGCCTCACCGTTTTGGAAAACGACGGTGTGGAGGAGGTTGAGGTATCGGTAGTAAACCTCGACGAGAAGCAGGAAAAGCAGCTTAATATCGCCCTCAATAAGACGGGCGGTAATTGGGACGAGGCAAAACTCACGGCGTTGCTCGACGAACTCGGCGACGACGCACTCGAAACGGGATTTAGCGAAATGGAAATTGAGGCGTTACAGAACGACATTGACGACCTCGTAGACGGAGGATTTCTGAACGACGAATTATCGACGCTCGAAAAACTCTTTAACCTGTCACTCACATTCAATTCGGCGGACCGTGCGGACATTAACGCATATATCAAGGACTACGGAAAAGAGGACCTTGTGAAAGTGATTATCCAAAAAGTGAGAGGAGAGATATAATGGGGTGCATTTGCGGAAGCCAAGCAATCCTATGCAACCTACCTATTCGCTTTGACACCTACAAGGGGTGTAGTCACGGTTGCCGATATTGCTTTGCACAGAAAAAGCAGGACATAGCCAAAATCGGAAAAGGTGAAACGGCGGAAAGCCTGCGGAATTTTATCGAGGGAAAGCGCACCGACACGACGAATTGGTGCGATTGGAAAATCCCCATTCATTGGGGCGGAATGAGCGACCCGTTTCAGCCTATCGAACGGAAATACAGAGTATCGTATGAGTGCTTGAAGCTGCTCGCCGAAACGAAGTACCCATTTGTCGTAAGCACAAAGGGCCGACTTGTGGCAACGCCGGACTACATAGAACTGCTGTCGAAATGCAACTGCGTCGTACAGATTTCTATGGTGTGCAGTAAATACGACAAACTCGAAAGAGGTTGCCCGCCTTATGAGGAGCGCCTCGAAATGGTGCGGAAACTCGCCCCGAAAGTACAGAGAGTCGTTGTCAGAATTCAGCCGTATATGTTGGAAGTATTCGACGACGTGATGAAAAACATTCCCCGCCTCGCAGATGCAGGCGTATACGGAGTTGTCGTAGAGGGAATGAAATTTTTTAAGGCAAAAGAGGGTATGGTGAAAATCGGAGGCGATTATTGCTATCCTCTGCCGCGTATCCGCAGAGATTTTGAGGCTATCCGAGCGGAGTGCCACCGAAACGGCATTAAATTCTACGCGGGAGAAAATAGGCTGCGCGCAATGGGCGACAATATGTGCTGTTGCGGCATAGACGGCCTGCCCGATTTCAAGGGAAACGACTACAACCTATGTATGCTATTGAATGGTAAAAACCCACAGCCGACGGAACTTATGAAAACAGTCGGGACCGGCGGTTGCTTCAAGGCTCTTAATCAGAGCGCAGGAAGCAGCAGAAAACTCACGAAGCAGTCTTTTTACGGGCTTATGCAAGAAGAACTCGCAACAAAACTTGATTACCATAGAAAGGTGTTCGGACTTGACGAATAGCCTCACCCCGGTACAAGAAATAAACGGACTGCTGATGAAGCGTGAAGACCTTTACGCTCCTTTCGGGAGAGGAGAGGTCAACGGAGGAAAACTGAGGCAATGTATGATGTTGACGGATAGCGTCCTCGCTGCCGACAATGGCGTACAATGCCTCTTTACTTATTGTAGCATACATTCACCACAAGCGCCGATAACGGCCGCCTCTGCCCGTTCTCACGGCTTGCCCTGCTACATTGTATACGGAGGAGGAAAAGCAGAGAATGTTAAAACATTGCCTATGCCGCGATTGGCAATGAAATACGGCGCTCAAATAATTATCGGAGCGAGGAGCGGGCGGCATAATGTTCTTTATGCGGCTACGAAGCCTCTTTCCGAGAAAAAACGCGGATTTATAGTACAATACGGCATTAACCTCGTAGGCTATGGTGATGTACTTCTCGACGCTGTATCAGCACAGGTTGAAAATATCCCGAATGAGATAGAAAATCTTGTTATGACTTGCGGAAGCGGAATAACCGCCTCCGGCGTAATGATAGGACTACACAAATACGGGAAAAAGGTCAAGAATGTTCACCTCGTAGCAACCGCCCCAGACAGACGAGCGTTTATACACGCAAATTTAAGGCAATACGGAGCGGACAGAGAATTTCATTATCACAGTCTATTCCATACGCCCGGATTTGTATATGAAAAAGGCGCAAAGGCGGTATGGGGGGGTCTAACGCTTCACCCACATTACGAGGCGAAGACAATGCAATGGTTTATGCAAAGCGGACTCAACCCCTCCGACACCCTCTTTTGGATAGTCGGCGCAGAGCCGTCGAATAGAGCGTAAAGGAGGGAGGAAAATGCCAAGTTATACCAATAGCACAGCCCCGTGGGAACGACAAAAGGGAGAAAGCGAAAAGGCATACGAGGCGTTTTCCTTGTATCTCAAATTAGGGGCGGAACGCACAATTTCGGCGGTGGTAAAAGAGTTAAAAAAAAGTAGGAGTTTAATCGACCGTTGGAAAGACCGTTGGGATTGGGAAGAAAGAGTACGCGAATACGACAACGACACCGAGCGGAAAGCAAAAAAAGAAGCGGAAAAAGGACTGCGGGAAATGTATACCCGACAGGTCAAGGTCGCTATGACAATGCAGGCCAAAGCGCTGAAAGCGTTGGATATGCTTGATGTTGAGGCTATGTCGCCGAAAGACATAAAAGAGTATATCAAGATAGCGACGGACCTTGAACGCCTTAACCGCACTATGAGCGCAGGCAAGGCAGACGAAGCGGCGCAGAATACCGAGAGCATAGCGGATATGATAACCTCCGCTTATGAAAAGCGCAAAGGAGGCGGCGGAGTATGAGTATGAGCCAAGAGGCGATTTTATTTTATGCCGACCACCCCGTAGAGTTTGTAGAAGACATTCTACACGCCAAGCCGGACGAACAGCAGGCCGCAATCCTGCGGAGCGTTGCCGCAAATCCTATGACGACGGTGCGAAGCGGACACGGTATCGGTAAATCGGCTGTTGAGGCGTGGATAGTCATTTGGTTTATGATTACTCGCCCTTATCCGAAAATACCTTGCACCGCACCGACACAACACCAATTATTTGATATTTTGTGGGCGGAAATAAGCAAGTGGAAGCGTAACAACCCGGTACTCGAAAAGGAACTGATATGGACGAAAGAGAAAATCTACCTCAAAGGACACCAAGAGGAATGGTTTGCAGTCGCCCGAACAGCAACGACCCCGGACGCTTTGCAAGGCTTTCACGCTGAAAATGTGCTTTACATTATCGACGAGGCAAGCGGCGTAAAGGACGCTATTTTTGAGCCTGTACTCGGTGCGTTGTCAACCGAGGGCGCAAGGCTATTGATGTGCGGAAACCCGACGCAGCTTCAAGGCTTTTTCTATGAGAGCCATACGAAGAACAGAGCCTCGTACAGCACCTTTCACGTTGACGGGCGAAAGAGCAGCCGCGTATCAAAGGAATATGTTGACCGCATAATCCGAATGTACGGCGAGGAGAGCAATGTTTTCCGTGTGCGTGTCGCCGGGGAATTCCCACTCGCCGAGGACGACGTGTTTATTCCGCTTTATCTCCTCGAAAAGTCCATTATGACGGAGTTTTCTCCCCGAAAAAACCCGAATATCCTCCGAATAGGTTGCGACGTAGCCCGTTTCGGCGACGACAAGACCGTAATCGGGACGAGAGTTGACGAAAAGGTTACTTTGGAGAAGAAGCGCAACGGGCAGGACACTATGAAGACGGCGGACGACATTGTAATGCTTTACTACGACCTACTGAAACGCTACCCGAACTACAAGGGCAGTATTATTGTCACGGTGGACGACAGCGGCGTAGGCGGCGGCGTTGTGGACCGTTTGAAACAAATGCAGAGGAACAGCCCCAAGCTGCTCGCTCAAATGCTCGTCGTTCCCATTATTTTCGGTCAGCGGATAAAACACAAATACTATCACGACAGCACCACCTATATGATGTCGTGCGTAAAGGAACTGTTATCACCGACCGACCAAGACGGCAAGGAAAAGCCGATAGAACTGATTTTACCAAACGACGACGACCTCGTGGCTCAACTGTCGGGCAGAAAATACGCCCTCACGGAAAACAGCAAAGTCAAGGTCGAAAGCAAGGACGCTATGAAGAAGCGCGGTATGCCCTCCCCGGACGAGGGCGACTGCGTATTACTGCTTTGTGTGCCTGTAAAGACACCGAAGACGAAAGGAGTACAAGCAAAATGAAACGAATATTATCAATTCTTTTAGTGCTGATTATGCTGTCGCTCACCGCTTGCGGCGCGACACCGAATAAGCAGACGGAAGCAGACCCGCCCGACGGAGAGCGGACGGAGGAATACGAAAGCGTATGCGTCGATATAGGCGTACACGACGACGGATATTATGGCTTAATGGCGAATGTATCAATCCATTACAACGAGGACGGTACGCTAGGTTGGATAACCGTGCTTGACCCGGCTCTGCTCGCCTTTAATGTTTCCTCTACGCTCGGCGGAGGCGTTTATATTATCAACCTCCCGGACGGAAACAAGGCTATCGACGAACTATCCTCTGTTTCGGAGGCTCTGAAAGCCGCAGGAATGACCGATTATGCAGAGCGGATAGACGCTGTTATTGCTATTATAGGCTCACCTATTACGCAGGCAAGCACATAAGGAGGGCGGCAGAATGAGCGAAAAGAAACTACCGAGGTACGGCGTAACGATTATAAAAGCGACGAACGAAAGCCCGGTAAAGAAGTCAAACAAAAGCGAGCAGCTTGACGCGAGAGAGGAACTCTCGGCGGCGGATTGGATTTCACCGCCGATTGACCTTATAGGGCTGAAAGAACTTGAAACAGAGTCCTCTATTCTGCCGCAATGTATCAGAGCCTACAAAAATAACATTGCGGGCTTTGGTATCGGCATTAGGTACAAAGACGACATTGAGGAAACGACCGAAATGGCGGCGGAGTACACGCGAGCGGAGGACATCATTCAGTTGCTCAATTTGGAGCAGGACACCAAAGAGGTATTCGAGGACTTGATAGAGGCCCGCGAAACCTACGGTATCGCATATCTCGAAGTAATCAGAAACCTCGCAGGCGAAGTTGTGCAGATTGAGTTTGTCAAGGACACCCCGACCGTAAAGAAAACAAAGCCATTAGAGCCGTATGTTGATACGGCGTTTTTCTATAAGGGCGAGGAAATTACCCGAAAGCGGAAATTTCGGAAGTATTGCCAAGACATTAACGGCAAGACGGTCTATTTTAAGGAATTCGGCGACCCTCGTGTTATGGATAAGCGCAACGGAGAGTATGTCGGAGAGGGCGGGACCGTTGACCTCGATAATCAAGCTAACGAGATTATGGAGTTTGCAATCGGCACAATGCCATACGGCGAGGTGCGTTGGATAGGACAGATACTCGGCGTAGACGGAAGCCGCAGAGCCGAATATCTGAATAACAACTATTTCAAGAACGGCAGGCATACGCCGCTGATGATACTTATTAAGGGTGGAACGCTCACGGACGACTCTTTTACCAAACTCACGGAGTATATGAACGGTATCAAGGGCGAAGCCGGACAACACGCCTTTATCGTACTTGAAGCGGAGTCGGTAGACAACCGGGCAGGCTTTGACGACGAGCAAAAGCCAGAGATTGAGGTAAAGGACCTTGCCTCTATTCTGCAAAAAGACGAATTATTCCAAGACTACCTCGACAACAACCGCCGCAGGGTGCAGTCCTCTTTTCAGTTGCCCGATTTGTATGTCGGATATACAACCGATTTCAACCGAGCGACCGCACAGACGGCAATGGAAGTCACGGAAAAGCAAGTATTTCAGCCGGAGCGGAAAAGCCTTGCGTGGGCTATCAACAACCGTCTGCTCAACGGCTACAATTTCAAGTATGTTGAAGCGTACTTCAAAGAGCCGGACATCAACAACCCGGACGATATGTATAAAATCCTCACCGTCGGCAACAACGCAGGCGGTCTGACACCAAACAAGGCGAAAGAGATTATCTATTCTTTGCTCGGCGATAATTACGAGCCATTCGACGAGGAGTGGGGCGATATTCCCCTCGCATACGCAAAGACGCAACAGACGGCGAATTTCCCCGACCTCACGGCGCAGCTTGAAAAGCAGATAAAGAAAGCCGCCGGAGCGCAGGACGACGCTATCGTGGCAGTAATGAAAGAGGTGCGCTCCCTGCTCGTAAAAATGAGCGAGGAGGCGGAGTGAGTATGTGCAACTGCGAAAAGCTGCTGAAAGCGATTGATAACTATATCGCAAAGGCGGACGACGATCTCAAAGACGCTCTAAAAGACGAGGGATATGCCGAGCCGGGAAAGACGGTAAAACGCATATCTGACATTGAGGACGCTATCGCCGAGGCTTTGGAGGAAGAAAGCGACCTGTTTATTACCAATGCGAACACCTGTATCGACGTCGAAACATTCGCCGCAAGAGTGTGGCCCGGAGTAAAACTCGACGACCGCACGGCCGAGAAAATACGGGAGATTTTCATTGAGCAAATGCAGGAGTTTTTACCCGACCTTGTGAAACCGTACCTCAAACGGACGGACAAGGCGCTCACGCTCACGACCATTTCAAAGCGAACCTCTGCGTGGGTGTCGGAATGGGGCGACCAACTCGGAAAACTGATGAAACTCACCTCGCATACGGAGTTGGAAAAGATACTCGACAAAAACCTCAAAGACGGCAAAGGCATACAGGACTTTATATCCGACATTCAGAACAGCGGTATTCGCAACGAGAGATACAGAGCGAGGGCGACCGCCGTTACAGAGGCTTTGCGGGCGCACAGCGTAGCGCAGGAAGAAGCGATACAGCAGTCCCCGGCTGTCGAAGAAAAAGAATGGGTACACACCGGGTCGTACCGAAACGACCCCCGACCAAATCACGAGGCAATGAGCGGTCAGACCGTACCAAAAGGTCAGCCCTTTACCCTATATGGAGCAGACGGAGGCGTATATTACCCGCAATACCCCCGCGACTCTCTGCTACCCGCAAGCGAAAGTGTCAACTGCCATTGCATACACCGAGGCATTATTTCGGAGGATATTCTCGGTTTGCCGCTCGCCCGCAGAAAAGAACTGCAGGCCGAGGCAATCGCCGAAATGGACGACGAATGGGAAAAGGAACTCAACGCCCGGAACAAATTAAAAGCAGGGATTTTATAATCCCCTAATTCACGGAAAAAGCGGCGCTATGCGTCGTTTTTTTATGTCGTCCTACGGGACGGCTTTATAACCTTAACACGCACAGAGAGGAGGTGAAAGAAAATGAATAACGTGCAAAAGGCAATCGCAATTACCGACGCGAGAATATCGTTTGTGTCGCTCGTAGACAAGGCGGCCAATAAAAGGTCATTCCTCATTACGAAAGCGACAGACGGTAAAGCGCAATTCTCCACCTACGGCCGAATTATCAAAGCCGACGCAGAACATCACTTCATTACGGGCATTGTGTATGAGCCGAACACCGAGGACGCTCACGGCAATTTTATGACCGAGGAAGAAATCACCAAAGCGGCATATTGGTACGCAAAGAACGGTAACAATGTGGACCTGCAACACGATTTTGAGGCGCTCGAAAACGCCGATGTTGTGGAAAGTTGGGTAGCAAAGGCGGATTTCAAAATCGGCGAGGAAACCGTGAAAAAAGGAACTTGGCTAATGACGGTCGAAGTAACTGATGATGATATTTGGGACGCTGTTCAGAAAGGCGAAATCACAGGCTTTTCTATGGGCGGCGTTGGAAAATACGATACGGAGGACACGGATTTGGAGAATGTCGAAAAAGGCGGCACACCCGCCACAAACGAGCAGGCCGAACGCAAGGGCATTTTTAAGAAACTCGCCACTATGTTTGGCTTTGATGTCGTCGAAAAGGGCGAAATGAAAGACGAATACGAGAAGCGCAATAAGGCGTCTTCTTTTTGGAACGCCTTTTATACCCTCGAAGACATACTCTACCGCTACGACTACTCGCAGGACCGTTGGAGTTTTGAAAACGACGAGCAGACCATTAGAGAGGCTCTGTTGGATTTCAATAACATTATCTCCGACATTCTCGCAGGAAGCGGTATTGCGAAATCGCTCGCCCCCTCAAAGGGCGAAATGAGCGCCGGAAGAAAAACGGCGCTTGAAAATATCCAAAAATCAGTCGGCACAATTCTTGCCGACGCAAACAACGAAACGGAGGAAATCAAAATGACAAAGACCGAAATCGAGAAAATCGTTGCGGACGCTGTCGCAAAGAGCCTCAACGCTCCTGCGGCCGGCGAAGCAGCACCCGAAACCCCTGCGGCCCCGGAAACCGAAAATCCTGCCGCTCCCGCTGAAATCACCCCGGAGAGCGTTCAGAAAATGGTTGACGAGGCTGTGAAAAAGGCTCTCGCCCCGGAAACCGAGGAAAAGCCTCTTACCGCCGAGGACGTACAGAAGTGCGTCAATGAGGCTGTAAAAAAGGCCATTGAGCCTATTATGAAATCCCGCGCTCTGCCTACCGCTATCGGCGGCGACGGCGAGGGACAGGTCGAAAAATCCGGCGAACAGCACTATCTCGCCGGAATTCTTTAATTTACAAGGAGGACAAACACTATGAACAACAATGCAAGTATTGTCAAAGACGCAATCAAGACCGGGACGCTCACAAACGGATTGCTCAATCCTGAACAGTCCCGCCGCTTTTTGCAGCAGACTTTTGACGCAACCCCGCTCGGCGCACTCGTTCGTCACGAAATCCGCAGAGCAAAGACTGGCGAAATCGACAAAATCGGTATCGCTTCCCGTATCATTCGCCGCAAGACCGAGAATACCGACGACGGCTACCGCGCAAGCGTAAAGACCTCTGCGGTAAACTACTCCACCACCGCAGTCAGACTGCCGTGGGAAATCACCGAGGAAACTCTCCGCGAGAATATCGAGGGCGAGGGCTTTGAGGCGACGGTCACCAACCTTATGACCCGTCAGCTCGGCGTAGACCTTGAAGACCTCTATCTCAACGGCGACGAAAGCACAAAGGACGCAGCTGCTTTTTCGGCAACTGAGGCATATTCTGTCGGTGATAAGGTTACTTATGACGGCGGACTGTATGTGTTCACCGCTGCCCACACCGCCGGAGCGTGGAACTCGGCACAGGTTAAGGAACTCGGTGCGGCCGGTGATGTTGATTTCTTGAAAATCAATGACGGTTGGATTAAGCAGATTAAGGCAGGCGGACACATCTACGACGCTTCCTCTGCTTCCTCTATGAGCCTTGACATTTTCTACAAGACCCTTGCCGCTATGCCGAATAAGTACAACAACGGCAAACTCCGTTGGATTATGTCGCCTCACAGAGCGCAGGAATGGGAACTGTTCTTGATGAACAAAGTTATCGGCGCAGGCGGCGCAGTACCCGACAATGTATACACCGCTCCTGCAAAAATCCCCACCGTCGAAGTACCCGCCCTTTCGGACGACGTTATCCTGCTCACCGACCCGAAAAACCTCATTGTGGTAAACACCTATGATGTTAAAATCCGCAAGACGAACGAGGGCAAGGAGGCAATTATGATGGATAAGCGCTTCTACACCACTCACCTTGACTTTGACCCGATTATCGAGGAAACCGACGCAACCGCAATCATCACCAATTTGAAGTAAAGGAGGAGGGGTGACGCTATGTATCATTTGAGAATGATTAAGGGTCGTTCATACACGAGCGACGCTTTCAGAGCAACTGCAAAATATCCCGACGTTTACACCGAGGACGAGCAGGCGGCAATCGCCGCACTCAATTCGGGACACTTTGCAAAAATCGAGGACGAAACCGTAACCGACACTCCCGGCACGGAGGACGAGGCTCACCTCGACAAAGAGGACCTTAACAAAATGACGGTCGCCAACCTCACCAAACTCGCAAAGGATATGGGGATTGACACAAAGGATATGAAGAAAGCCGAACTCATTGAGGCTATCTCCGCGCAGAGCGTCACCCCCGGCCCGGAAACTTCTGCCGATTACGGTGAGGAAGACTGATAACGAGGAAAGGAGGGTGTGTTATGGCTGAAAGACCGTGGGCTACCCCGGAGGAAGTCAAAGAATACACCGACTATCCCTCTGTCAAGAAGCGCGACGACGCAAAACTCAAAATCGACATAACGAGAGCGGAACAGTATGTTATTTCCTACACGAATAACAAGTTTGAGGACTACGAAACAGTCCCCGAACAGGTCAAAACGGCCGTTATCCTTGTAGCGGAGGCGTTTGCCTATAACACGGCGCTCACATCACGGGAAATGAAATCGGAGCAATTCGACGACTACTCCTACACGGTGTCGGACGCAGTACCGATTGACATATCGGGACTCGGACTCGGCTCTCTGCTTGAAGATTTTTGCGTTTCGGAGGCAAAGCGCGGCGTAACCCTCCGAATGAGAGCATTGTGAGGAGGACGGGCTATGAGCATTGAGGCATTATTCGACCATACTTGCGATATTTACCATATCGTAGAGGGCGAAAACAACCCCGGCTACAACTTGCCCTCCTCTCCCTCGTTTTCCTATCCCTCTGTTGCCGACGAGAATGGCGTACAATGCCATTTTACCGTTAGGGTAGGAAATAATACCTCTATGGTGCAAAACGAGCCGCAGAACGAATATTCGGCGCGTATCAAGTTGAATTTACCCGTCGGGACAGATGTAAGACTGCACGACAAAGTCGTAGATTGCGACACGAAACTCGAATATACCGCCGTAACACCTCCTCGAAACATACGAGGAAATCACAGTATCGTTTACATTGAGAGGACACGGGAGCAGAAGCCGCTATGAAGTATGTCGATTTTGATACCGCCGGAGCGGACAAATTTTTCGACGCACTCGAAGCGGCCGCACGAGGCGGATTTCGCAAGGAATTAGAACTGTTCTTGGAGGGGGTCGGCAACGAATTTCTGCGTATAGTTGAGGACGAAATCATACGCCGCAAAGTCCTCGACACCCGTTTGTTACTCGCCTCGTTCCATAAAGGCGACGGCAACAATCTATGGGAACTGACGGAGGGAAACCTCACGCTCGAAGTCGGCTCGACACTCGAATACGCAGGATATGTGAATGACGGACATTGGACCAACCCCAAAGGCGTAGACAGGCGGTTTGTCCCCGGCTATTGGCAGGGCGACCGCTTTATATACGACCCGACGGCAGAGGGCGGTATGGTGTTAAAGCAACATTTTGTAGACGGAAAACCCTACTTTGACTCTGCTTTACGCATACTTGATAAAATGCTCCCGGAATTCCTTGACAAGAAGCTGCAAGAGTGGCTCGACAATTACTTTTAGCGGAGGTGGAGCAAATGCTTGAACAGGAAATAGCAAGCATTATCAAATTCACGCTCGACAGTGCGGGCAACCCTGCACCGTACTACAACGAAGTGAAAGAGAATTTTATCGTTCCGTCGTGCTATTTTCCGTCGCCGGAGATTGACACCGACGGCGAAACATTCCGCACCTACCGACTGCATTACACTTGGTTTATCAAATTCTTCCACAAGACTACGGAGGACTCCTACGCTATGGCGTTGAGAGTCCTCCTCGCTTTGAAAGGCGCGAGAAACCTTATACCGCTTATCGGTACGGACGGAAAGAAGACGGGCGACGGACTGCGTATCAATGACCCGGAACTGAAAAAGGTCGATAGTGGCGTTTACCAAATCAAAATCGAATGGGACAGCCGCCGGCCGTACAACGACCCGGAGTATCTGTATATGCAGGACTATCACATTGAGGGGTGGAGCAACCCGGATATATACCTCGAAAGGAAATTTACGGCGGAGGTACTCTCGGAAATAGAGTCCTATGTCGCAAATTATCATACCACCGAGGGCAAAGCCGGGACCTATCCACCAAAGAAATAGGAGGCTATCAAAATGGCAAAAGAAACTAATGCAGCCGTCGAAAAGGCGGAGGCGACACCCAAGTTTACCATTGAGAAACTCCGCGAGAACTGCTATGCCGTTTTCGGCATTTCCAAAAGCACTTTTGACGGAGCGACTTATGGACTCGACGGCGAATATACCGTCGAAGAAATGAAAAACGCCATTGAGAAATGGCAGAATAAGGAGGCAAAATAACTATGGCAGGCGGAAGATTTGACAAACTCGCAGGCAAGGTCAGACCCGGCACATATATCAACTTTGAAAGCACCCGTGTCGGAACTGTCGGAGTCAGCGAGAGGGGTATCGTAGTAATGCCGTTTATCGGTCACGACTACGGCCCTGCAAAAGAATTTATCCACATCACCAACGCCGCACCCGACGCAGAGAGCGCAAAACTCGGTCATAGCATTTATGACGACAACACCAATATGCTCCTCGTCCGTGAGGCGCTGAAAAATGCGTCGGAGGTGTATATCTACATTGCCGCCGCAGCAGGCACAAAAGCAACAGGAACGGGCGGCGGCGTAAAGGGTACGGCTCGTTACGGCGGCTCACGTGGCAACAAACTCGCTTATGCGATTGCCACAAACCCGGTGAGCGGCTTTGACATCACCGTAACGCTCGACGGGGCGACCGTCAATCTCTATGAGGGCGTAGCGACTATCGCCGAACTCGTTGCGAAGAACGACGCATATATCGAATTTGAGGCAGCGTCCGGCTCGTCCACTCTTGCGGCTGTTGCAGGCGTAACTCTCACGAGCGGAGCGGACGGAACGAGCGCCAACGATGATGTAT
>ERZ1034878.427-NODE-427-length-19967-cov-15.622087_pt1 | contig 19967 bp, 43 predicted proteins | sample MGYA00520593_ERZ1034878 | MGnify/ENA primary metagenome ERZ1034878 (study PRJEB33766, sample SAMN09781724) | gut metagenome | biome: gut microbiome | host: Homo sapiens | place: Madagascar | study: EMG produced TPA metagenomics assembly of the PRJNA485056 data...
ATACTTCACTTCGTTCGTATATAAATATATATTATAATATAACACCAAGATTACGATTTGTCAAGTCTTCAAAATGTTCACAAAATGTTTACAATTTACCTATTGACAAATCGAACAAAATGTGTTATAATACGCACATAAAGGTGGTGATAGAACTGAAAGTTATTATGATTAGCGGAAAGGCTGAAAGCGGGAAAGACTTTGTTTGTGATGTTATGAAACACGAACTTGAACAACAGCACAGAACTGTTCTTGTTGCCAGATTTGCTGACTATCTAAAATTTATGTGTCGTCAGTATTTTGGCTGGGATGGTAACAAGGACGAAAAAGGAAGAACGCTTCTTCAGCACATCGGTACTGGATTGTTCAGACAGTATGATGAAAACTATTTCGCAAACAGGATTGTAGAACTTCTCAAAGTCTGCAATATTTGGGATTATGTGATTATTCCAGATTTGCGGTTTGAAAGTGAGCTTCATACAATCCATGCAAACTTCGATGCTGTTGCGATTCGTGTCAACAGAGATGGGTACTTCAACAAATTAACGAAAGAACAGCGTGAAGACATTTCTGAAACTGAACTTGACAAACATCCGGGGTTTGATTACACAATCAACGCTACCGACGCTGCTGAAAAGAAACAGCAGGCACTTATGATTTTGGAGGATATTATCAATGGCTAACAAGAAGAAAGCGACCACCGAAGTTATCGGAGGCACATCGGATTTGTTTACTGCGGATGTTCCGTATGATGTTGTTAAGGATTCTGTTATAGAAACGTTTGATATTACGCCGGCGACTATTCCATCAGCACTGTGGGGATGTGTTGAAACTTCTACAGCTATTAACACCTATGCAATGAATCTCCCTGCTGGCTGTGCTATTATGGCTGTTTATGGCGGAAAGCCCGTTATCCAGTATGTGACTGGTATCCACTATGATGAAGCAAGCAGACGATTTACCGTATAATCCATACGGAAGACAGAAAGCAACGATACTTGGGTTTGCCGATGATGGTCGTGTGTTACTAAAGGTTGATAACACATCCCTGCTTGAGAAGTGCAAAACGGTTTTTATCACACCAAATGACACACGACAACTTACAGCAAATCAACGAAGAATGGTTTGGGCGTTAATCGGTTATATCGCGGAATGGCAGGGCGAATCAAAATCATCTACGATGAAGACGATGGTAAACGAAGCAATGAAGTACGACTTCCTTTCTTTGGCTGGTGAAGATATCGAAAACGCATTTTCGCTGTCTAATGCACCGATGTCCGTCGTTTGTGAATATCAAAAGTTCTTGATTGACTTTATTGTTGAAAATGACATTCCTACCGATAGACCGCTGTATGAATACGTTGATGACAACGACCGCTATATCTACAGCTGTCTTATAAAACAACGCTGCTGTGTGTGCGGGAAGAAGTCCGATTTGCACCATTGCAACATTGATGGTTCTCGCGTTGGCATGGGGCGTGACAGGCGAACCATCATTCACGAAGGGCTGTCCGTTCTTCCGCTTTGCCGTGAACACCATAACGAAATACACACTATGCCAGAAAACGAGTTCTTTGAGAAATACCACATCAGTCCGATTAAGTTGGACAAAAATCTATGTAGGAGGTACGGGTTGCACACCTATGCTGAATGATGCACACTATCAGATTTTTTGACGACGGCGGCGTCTTTATCGAAGAATTCGCATATCACAACGCGATTATTCCGCACCTTGGTGCAGATGTTGTTGTTGACAACCTGCGTTACTTTGTTACGGACGTGCTTATTACTTACGAAGGAGATCAGCAGTACGTTGACGTTACTGTTGAACGTGTAAATGAACTGGATTAAGACAGAAGACCATCTGCCAAATGATGGTGAAAAGGTTTGTGTCATGACCTACGATGCAAACGGCTTCAATGCAACCTTTGTTGGTGGCAACTTTATCGTCGAAGGCACCAATGAATCTATTAAAGCTGATAACGTGGCTTACTGGTGTGTCGGCGAAAACTTCTCCGCACAGATTAAGAAGAAGTGCGGAATGTGCGGGAGGATTTAACCATGCTTGATGATATCATGATTGACCTTAGTGGAATTGAAGGGCTGTTTGACAAGCACCTTCCCGACCCAGACCTTCTTGAATTCTACCGCAACTGCAACGACAGAATCATTATCTGGAATAATGGCATTGACGATTCCTTCTGTAGCATTGGATATCAGATTATGCGCTACAACATGGAAGACAAGGACAAGCCGGTCGAAGACCGCATCCCTATCAAGTTGTTTATCAACAGCAATGGTGGCGAAATCGACGCGACGTTCTACGTCATGGACATTATCGCGGCTTCCAAGACGCCAGTCTACACCATTGGCATGAGTCGTTGCTACAGCGCTGGTGGACTGATTCTCATGGGCGGGCACAAGCGCTTTATCTTCAAGAACACGAAGTTCCTGCTTCACGATGGCGCGGTTGGCGACGTGAATTCAATGGGTAAGTTTTCTGACCATGCCGACTTCGTTAAGGAAAGCGAAAAGCGCATGATGGCTTATGTGACAAGCCACACCAATATCACCGAAAAGGAATATTCGGATAACTACCGCCGCGACTGGTATATGTTCGCAGATGAAATTATTGCGCGCGGCGTCGCCGATAAGATTATCGAAAGCGTGGACGAAATCATCTAAGGAGAATCGCTATGGCGGCAAGAAAGACACCAACAACTACGCACAAGAAGGATTGTCCCGATACGCTTAAAGACCATCCGTTCTACGGAATGGTTCTTGACCCCGAGCAGGAAGCTTTCCGTGATGCGATTTGGGACAAAGACAAGCTGATTGTGTTTTGCAACGCACGCGCTGGTACGGGTAAGACAACGGTCGCAGTTGGCACGGCAAACATGATGTACGAATACGGTCGCTATGACGGAATTATCGTGATTATGTTTCCGTGCGAAGAAAATCGACAGGGCTATCTTCCTGGTTCGATTACAGAGAAAAGCGAAGTCTACTTTGAACCCATCAATCAGGCGATTATCAAATGCAATCTTGACCCAATGCACGTTGTAAATGACGAAAGCCTTGTCAATCTAAAAAACGGCGAAGGTTACATCAAACTTCTGACAAGCACGTTTCTTCGCGGCACCAACTTTGAAAATAAGGTGGTTATCGTTGAAGAATCGCAAAACGGGACGGTTGACGAACTGAAAAAGGTGCTTACGCGCTGTTCTGACAACTGCAAGGTGGTTGTGATTGGGCACACCGGTCAATGCGACCTTCGCGGTTCAAGCCGCTATGAAAGCGGTTTTGAACAGTACATCAAGCACTTCAAGGGCGAAGAAAAAGCGGCGATTTGCGAACTGAAGACAAATCACCGTGGCTGGATTTCGACAAAGGCGGACGAACTGGACTTTTACTAAAAGACTTGACAAAAAGTAAAAACTGTGCTATGATATAAGCACGATAGGGAAAGGGGCTGGCAACAGCCCCGCCCAATAAAAATGAAACGAGGAAATAAAATGGTTGAACTTATCTTCTGTCTGCTTATCAACGCTATCTTCTTCCCAAGCGGCTACACGAAGTCGCAGTCACGCGCGGCAAGCTATGGCGCCTACTGTGGCGCTAAGAAGGCAATCCGTCGCAGTTGCCGATAAGGAGGTGCGGGAATATGCTTATGGTTCTTACGTTTATCATTGTACCAATTCTGTTCTTCCGCGCCTGTGAAAAGGATATGGAAGTCCACGAAACGATTATGAAGGTAAATCGAATGGATATGAAAAGATAAGGAGGAATCGCGCGATGTGGCTAATCACAAACGGCGCGGGCTACATACAGCAAGACGAACGCGGCGTATCTACGGTTGCGAATCCTGAACTGGCACTCAAGTTTTCGGAACGGAACAAAGCCGAAAACTTCTATGCGAACTTGGCGAAATCGTTCAAGAACATCGGCTACGCCGTTCAGGAAGCAACAGACCGCGAACGCTACACAGATATTGACTTTGACGAATATCTGGACGAAAGCTGCTTGGACGACATCAAGACAAGCATACTTGGAGTCCAAACGCTGTTGCGAAAAGTCTTCCGTATGCGCGAACACGCACAGGCGGAATTGGCGCGCGCAGACGCGGCACTATTGGATATCGAACACGCGGCGGAGTTCTATGCGCTGAACGCGGCGCAGGGCTATCGCCTTTATCGGATGTTACATGAAACGCGGGTCGAACGGCGCAAGCGCAAAGACCAGATTGCGATTTGCAATATCATCATCGACAGCGGCTTCGAAGGGCTGATGGACGGCACGACGCTTAAAAGAATCGCGGGCATGGACAGACGCGAATATAAACCGCGCATACTTGAGGAACTGTTCGTAGAAGAAAGGAATTGCGGGGATGGACACTAAAACCCACCCCCCCTATGGCGATGAAGATTATTATTGGACGCTTCGATGAAAACGGCGAGCCGGTTTGGTTCGAGGTGGAAACAAACGAATGGAAGGATGAAAATGGAAACTGGAAGAAAGAAGATGAAGATAAAAAGCCTGTCGTTTGACGGCGAACATTGGACAGATGTCAAGCCGATACAAATGGACAATGAAGCGGACTTAGACAAGGCAATGGGCGGATACGCCGCCACGCGTGGTGAAAGGATGCGGTGAAGATGTTCTTTAAGATTACTGAAATTTCATACGACGGCTTTCATTGGTTCAAAGCGGAAACCGAAGGCGGGTGCATTGTTGAAGCAGATAATATTGCTGTGGTAAATCCGATGAAAGACGTTACCGACGAAGAAGGTTTTGGTTCCAGTGTGTGAAAAAAATTACCCCCCATCCCTTCCCCGTTGCAAATGCAACACCCGTTCCAAAACCACCCCCGTGCATAAAAATACACGCGCCCTGTATATGCAAAGCGCGTGTATAATTATTCAGCCGTCAAGCCTTGCAATAATCGCCATAGCACCCACCGCCGCAAGCGCGGAAATGATGGCCGCCATCATAACACCACCTCGGGAAATGTCGCATCAAAGTGTGCTTGCAGTTTGCGCCAAACTTCCGCGCCGTCGTCGTGCCGTCTGATGAACAGCGCGAACAAAAGCGGAACGGCGCGATACTGCGCCATGCGGAACGCTATCACGTCAAGCGGCTTTGACCGTGCCGTGATGGTCACGCCGTCGCGCGTCGCGCTTAACGTCTGCCCTGCCTTGCCCTGCATCATGCACGACCAGTCAAAAAGAATGCGGCTTGCAAGTGTTTGTTGTTCTTTGACGGTCAGAGGGGGCAAAAGCCCCCTCGCCGTTTTAACCGTGCTACAATCCATTTCAGCTTGCCCCCGCTATCACATACCGAGCGCGGCCTTGAGTGCGCTCGTATCGCATTCCAGCGCCTTTTCGGCGGCTTTGTCTGCCGCCTTTTCCGTCGCGTCCTTTTCGGCGTCCGCGAAAATGTCGCGGTTATAGTCGCCCTCGCCGTCAAGGAAGTATTTCACAGCGTCAAAGCGGCGCGCCGTATCAATCAGCGAACCAGACGAACCCGCGCCAGTCGGAATGGAAATAGCCTTCTTTAGCCGTCCCTTGCCATCTTCGCGGCTCGGCTGATATGTGCCGCCCTTTGCCCAAACCAACGAATCGGAAAACAGGGCGATGACATCCATAGCGTCATAGTCGTCCGCGACCGCTTGCACAAGCGAAATGAAATTGTTTTTCTTGCGAACCGTGCCGAGCGCGCGGCGCGCCGCCTTTGCCCTTGCCTTTGCGACCTTCGCCGCCGTCTTTTCGTCCGCGAAAACTTCCGCGCCGTCAATGCCGCGCGTGCCGTCCTTTGCGATGTCATCCAGCACGACCAACGCCGCCGCGATACGGTCAAGGACTGAAAGCGCCTTTGCCTTTGCTTCATCGTCCACGGCCTCGGCATTATCTTTTAACCATTTTTCCGTCGCCTTTGTGCTGGATTCCACGAACGACCACCCCGCCGCGATAGCAAGCGCGGATGCCGCGAAGGCGGCCTTTTCTGTTCTGCCGTTCTGAATCGCAGACCACGGAACAAGCGCAAGCGCGTTGTGTTCCGCGCAAGCAAGCAACGCTTTTCCCGCCGTGCCGTCAAGCGATACCGCAGTAACCAGCGCCGAACCAACAGGGCATCCAATGTTCAGCACCCTGAAAGCGTCCTCGCCTGTTCTGCCGTTGTCTACCGCTGTTACAATAGGAGTGTCTTTCGGCATCGTGCCGTTCTTCACTGCGTCGCGGATAGCGCGCCCGCGCTGTTGTCCGTCGATGATGACAAGACGCTTTTCGCCCGTTTCCGCATCAGTTTCGACCGCAAACACAATCGGCGGCACATACAGACCGCCGAGAATGTCCTTTACAAGTGCGTCGCGCTTTTCCTGCGACCATTGATCACACCCTCGGATGGATTGATAGATGGGTAAACTATCCATAGCCGCCGCGACCGTTTCAGCGTTATTGATTTCTACGGTAAAGTTTTTCATTTCGATTTTGTTTGCCATTTTGCACACCTTTTCCTTTTCAAAAAATTTTTGTTGGATTCAAAATAATTTTGTTGTTGCGTTCAATGCGTTCATACGCGATTTTGACAAGCGCTCCGTTTGATGTTTTCAAGCCCTTTACAATTCCGTTATCCGTGCTAACTTCAAATTCAATCGTTGCGCCGTTCGCGTATATATCGGATATGCGCTTTACAATGTCCATTTTGTAACCGCCTTTTCGCGTTTTCCACTTTTCCACCGTTCCGCTTGCTTGACGCGCAAATGCACATTTAACCGCTTGCGTTCGGGTATGTGTGGGGATTCACTTTTCAAGGTACACGCCGCGCCTATGCTGACGTTCGCGGCAACCGCCTATTTACGACCGCGCCCGCTGCGCTTGATTGATTTGTTTTCGCGGGGCACGCCCCGATTATAACGCCCCGCGCCCCGAAAAGTCAAGCATTTTCGCAAAATTCTTTATGTTCTACACTTTGCACAAAAACAGATTGATTTTTTGTGCGTTTTGACGGTCGGACTGTTCGCGCCGCGCCTATACATTATATATGCACGTTTTCGCCGCGCCGCGCTTGCCATGTCCAGCGCTTGCTATTAAAAAAACTAATCGTTTTCCCTTATGCTATTATTATATCGCATCCATGCGCTTTTGTCAAGCATTCAGTAAATTGTTCACTTTCCCGAATATGACGGATTGCACAAACTTTTTCAGCAGAATGACGAACCAAACGTATGGTACGTTTCAGTGGGATCGGTTCCGGCTTTTTGCCACCCCGTCCCTATATTCCCACGTAAAAAAGTTGACCATCAGCCGCCTATATTGTCACGCAGAAAAGTTGACAGTCAGTCTGGACGGTTCAATTCAGCCCAGAAGCAAGCAAAAGAACAGCCTAACAAACCAGCACAAAGCCAGATAGCAGGATCATTCAGCGGCGCAGTACGAAGAATCAAACCACCAACAGAAGCCGTTAAAAGGCATCCTGCGATGCAACAAAGCTTCACCTTCATGCGATACCCCCGTGCGTCTTGGCAATGTCCTGAATGCGATTCTGCGCCTTATAGACGCCTTCTACGACGTCTAACATGTACAGATAGCGGTCACCAGCAGCAGTAACCATGAAGCCATTACGAAGCAATTCGCGGTCATGTTCGCATTCAGCGATATCAAGCGGAACGTCCTTCCACCAGCCGGTAATCTTCACGGCAACATTGCCGCCATTGTTGATACGAACAGGGAATCCCGCATGAAGCAGGTTTAGGGCAAGAATGTCGATGGGGTTCTTGCCAGCAGCATTGGAATCAATCATATTAGCACTCCTTATATATATAATGTATATCCCCGCGTTAACGGCGATATGTATTCGGCTTAAAGTTGTATGCGCGATGAACTTCGGCAATCACTTCGCCAGTAGTAGTGTCCAGCACTTCGCCATAGGTGATGTAGCGTTGGCGCTTCGCGCTTTCAAACACCATCATGGCGGTGTTCTTTAGATTGAACACGCTTGTTGTTGCTTGCCCATCTTGGTAGACCAGCAGCATTCTAAATCTCATATTGTACTCCTTCTGTTGGGAAGAATCTTTGTTCCGTTAGGAATAAATGGTTCTTTCCAACCATATATTACAGACTGTCAACTAACAGTTGCACCAGCAGAAGAAGAAAAGACCTCTTCCTTTCGTTAGTATTATATTAGCATATTTATGCTAAATTGTCAAGAATTATTGTATTTTTTGTAGTTTTTTCATGAATTATCTTCTTTTTTGTTATAATTACAGAAAAAGAAGATAAATATTTTATCTTTTCCTTAGACCCATAGAAAATTCGCATAGATAATTTGCTATTTGGTAGACACCTGTTTACCTTGCCAACAAAAATCCTATCGTCTTTTTGTATATTGTATCTTCCTTATAGATTATTCTGTCAGATTATATGCGATAGCACTACCCCGCCTTGATTTTTTAGTTTCGCCCACCAATATGTCCAAACGAAGTTACATTCTGTTTGCTATCGAAAATCATGCTACCGCCAACACCCTAATTGAACCATTCAACCTTATTAAAGTATAGCATAGAATCATTCTGTCAAGAATGATTGTATGCCAACAATAAGTATAAGATTGAAATATTCTTGTTAAAGAATAGTTCAATCAAACTACTACCTGAATAATTCCACACTATACAAAAGTACATAAAAGTAGATAAAAGTATAGCCTTGAATAATTCGGGTAGGTACACCCTGAATGATTCGGGTAGCGCCTACTTGAATTATTCTGGTAGGGATTATCCAAAATCATCAAACAGTGCCTTGTATTTTGCGTACTTGCCATCCTTGTTTAAGCGGTCAAGTTCATCATACATTGCTATTGTTGTTTTGCTTCCTTTTAAGCGTTCATGCAATTCTTTCATCAACAGTTCGATTTCTTCATCGTTCAGCTTTCTGACGATTGCCTTCTTTTCGTCTATATTGCGAGCGCCTATATACTCATCAACAGGAATCTTACACTTGAGTGAATCAAGATATTTTTCACGTTCCACGTCGAAGTCTGGATATAGATTTTTTGGATTTTTCAGCTTTCCGCTTTTTAGTTCCACATCGTTTATTACGTATACGCTTGGTCTAACCGTTCCCTTCTTGGCGTCTTTCCCGCCCTTCTGTAAACAAGTCAGATAGCCTGCGATAGAAAGCATATCGAGGCAGCTACCGATTGTATCTTCACCAATGCCCGTTTCGCGTGAAAGTAGGTTGTGCGTTATTATTGATGTTTTCTTCTGGTTATTTCTATGTGCGACCGTCATAATATAGACCAGCGCACACGTTGCGCTATATTCATTTGAAATGCGTCTAACTGCATTAAGCGCAGGACGCGCTTCGCCAGAATTGAATCCAGTATGGTCTATTTCATCAAACTTCTTATACCTTTCACCATACTCGTAACGGAACCTTCCTCTTGCCATAATAATAACCTCATTTCAAGAAATATATAACATCAAGAACGTTTCTTCCATTCTTCCCAAACGGTTTTCGTTTCTTCGATGTTAAACACAAATCCAATCTTGTCGTATCTGTCAGAATAAATAATCCTGATAGGCCAGACGCCATTTTTCATATAAAATTTCGCCTGTTCGACATAGTATATAATGATTGTTTTCATTGTTGTACCCCACATTTAATTACATCACGATAGCTGAATTATTGAAGCGCGGTTTCCCGCCAACACCCATATTATAGCACACCCTTTTAATTTAGTCATGAACTGGCTGTAAACACTTTGTGAACAAATTATTAACATTGGCGGAAAAACTTTCGCCCACCCGCCTTACATTTCAGCACACCTTCGCTTTTGTTCTCATAAATTCCTTTGCATAATCCGCACCAAATAGTTCAACCATGCCAGTATTATACAAATCGAAATCTTTACTGTTCTTCATATGAACATAATTTTCGCGCGCGGCTTTTAACAACAAACCTTCTGGTGCTTCTTCGCATCCGAATTCGTCAAGCGGACAGCCCGAACATGAACGCATATAACACGCACAGTAAAAAAGTAATTTTCTATTCATCAGCAGATACGCCCCTTCTTTTCCAGTGCAATACTTTCGCGCCTGAAGTTAATTAGCCGCCCATCGTCCAGCAACACTTCGTATGGAAAATTTTCTTCGTTGTTAAAAACGTTTTTCAATGTTCCCGTAGAACCGCGCTTAATCCAAACATCGCCAGTCGATTTATTGATACAGTCGCGTGTTACGCGGATTCGTGTTCCTTTTAGCATATTCACACCACCTTTGCGCCAACTGGTTGCATATCGACTTCCCGCACACACCATTTGTGATGCGGAATTCTGGACGGAACATAGAACGAATACCCCTTGCCTTCTTGATAGGCATATGGTGCTTGTTCTAAAAGCGTAACAACGCTTCCGATTTCAAGGCCATGGCTATTACAGTTGCCGATAATACGAACCCGCATTCCAATATATGCAGTTCCAAATTTCATAGTTACACACCCCATTCTGTTTCATAGATATGGCGCGACGTATGGATGCGTAGTGTAGTTACGCCAGTGTCAGGATTCGTGAACAGATAACCCGCCGTAAAATGCCGACAGGTGTGATTGATGACTTTGTAGCCCCAGCCATTACGTTCAGACATTCCACGAAGAATCATGCGCTCGATGGTTTTCTTTTCTTCGGAAGGATTTTTGTAGACATCGGATACGGTCTGCGCTGGTGTGCGGTTATAAGATGCGATGAAGCTGTTCATATTACATCACCTTCCCAGTTTTCTTACGGAATTTGTACTTACAGCCGTCATCCTGTTCATCATATTCCCAATCGACGGTAAAGTCGAAGTCAACGCGCTTCGCAGGGATTGCCCAAACGCCCGTGTTATTAACGCAGGTGTGACAAAATGTTTGATATTCAACATATTCATTACTGCCAAGTCTGGTCGGGAAGATTTTCGCGTCAGCAAGTTCGTCGACACCAATATACGCGATTTCAATACGCAGATTCAGCTTATGCCATTTGTATTCAGCAAACACGTCCTTCTGCTGGATTTCAAAAACTATGCATTCGCCGCCGCGAAATTCAATATATAGATTATCCATATTATACTCCAACAGCAGATAGATTAAAGGTTTCCCTTCCCTGCTGTAATTGTATTATAACATGCCCATATAAAAATGTCAAGCGCGACAGGTATTTATCCCACCGCGCTTGCATATTAAATTATTTCTTTGTGAAGCGCCGTATAAATAAGCGCCAGCGCAAAAATCGGATACCATGTCCAGCGAGGCATGACCCATTCGTGATACTGATGGTCATTAAAATAACCTATGCCGGTCAACATATCAATGTCAAATACACGATTCTGTTTCAGAAGGCGGCAAAATGTCCGCAAACTCATCACCGTATATTCTTCGCTGTTTCCGGCAATGCCGATAACCCACAGCACGAAGCAGCAAATAAGGATAAGCACCAGCAAGGTGATAACAAATTGAATCATGTCGTTCATATCATTCACCGCCTTCCATCAATTCAGCAAGCGGCGGGTTAAAGCGATAAACTCCAAACGGTTCAGCTTCGACAGTGAACTTTCTTGTGGTCTTTTTGGCCGGGAACATGTCATTCAGCTTGTAATTTGAAATTGTAGTCGTGCCACAGAAGCCTTCGTTGTAATACCCACACCAGCCTTCGATATTGTGTTCAACGTTTGAAAAGGTAACGCTTTCTGCGTCAGTCGCAGAAAGAATGATACCGCGTTCAGGAAGAAGTTTGGATGCAATTCCTGTTTCAGATAAAACAACGCAGTTAATCCAAACTGGCGTTCCGTTGATGACTTCCGCCCTTCTTTCAAATTCGTAAATGGTGGTATTGCCAGAAAAATCAAACTTGACGTATAACATATTGCACCCCTCACTTACTAATCTTTGCGTGCTTCTTGCCGTCGTAGCCGAAATAAACTTCAAACGTATAGCCGTTACGTTCAAAGGCTTCGCGCAGTTCGGCTTCGTCCTTTTCGCTGGCGATTTCAAGTGCGGGGTCAAATTCGTACCAGATGCCATCCGCGTGATACTTGACATCGAACTTGAAGTCTACGCGCTTAACTTCATAAGCCCACATACAATTTGAATTGTATTCCACCTTTTCACCACCGCCGGCCTTGACTGGATAGAAGCCAAGGTCAGACATAATATTAAGACCGCCACTTTCGATAACGGTGCGAACCCGTTCGATGCGCACACCATATTCGCCGTGGATAACGACATCTTTGATTTCGCTGATGATGCAGGATTCGTTGTTCAGTTCAACATAATACTTTTTCATAATGTACTCCGCGCGGCATAGATTTGGGGTTTCCCCGCCGCTATTATTATATTAGCAGATTGTTGTGATTTTGTCAAGCGCGTTACAGAATCGTTGCATTGCCTATCAGCGCCCATTCCTTTTCCACCAGTTGCCGATATTCTTTGCCGCATTTTGCATCGCGCGATTTTCGCACATATTCCTTACGGGCAATCCTAAGCAATTCCGTGTTAGAATAGCTATCACAAGAACAACCGACACGCGCATGATTGTATAGCGGACAGTCCATGCGACAATTATTGAAGCAGCAAATGACGCTGGCTGCTGCATCGCGTCGAGTCATATTCATACTACTTTCGCCCCTTTGCCGATTATCGCCCATTCCTTAGCCACAGCCCGCATATAATCAGCGCCGTCCTTTTTCTTGGATTTTCGTTCGTATTCTTTACGGGAAATTTTAATCAGTTCTGCGTCAGCGGTTTCCTTGGCGAGACACTTAAAATCGCAGGAACGGAACATCGGACAGCCGTTGGAACACCAGTTTCCGACGCAAATAACATATATTGCCGCTTGACGCTTCGTCATAATACCACCGCCTTTTTTGCCCGCGTCGCGTTGATAAATGTTCCATAATGATAAGCGCAGATGCCGTATTCAAGGTTGATGTGATAGTAGGCTAAACTATCTTCCACGTTCCAGCCATCAAACTTGCCACGAAAAGTGCGAAGAACAAGTTCGAATTTTGTTTCGCAGTCGCAATCGTTGATTTGCCCCATAAGCATGTCGGCGTATTCGGGATAAACCGCTTCGGCAACTTCATGGAACTGCGCTATATTGTCGCCGAAATAAATCAATGTGCGCGGTTCGCGCCTTACTTGTTGTAAAATCTGTTCAGTTGTCACAGCACTACACCCTTTCGTGGATGATCCTTGTCGATTATGGACATTGCTTCATTTAGCTGGCAAAGGCGCGCCTTGTTGTTGTAATATTCCATTTCCTTTATGGCAAATCTGCGTCGCGCGATCCCAACCAGCTTGCGCATGTCTAATTCGTTATATACACATCCTTTTCCTTCCAAGTTGCATTCGCAACCGTCGGTGTCGCAACGAACACCTATGCAGACGATATGTAACAAAGCGCCAGAAACATCCATCATACCACACGCCCCTTTCTGCCAGACATGTCAACAACAAGCCAATCAAGCACTTTTGTTGTGCCGAATGGCGCATAGTGCGCGACCTTGTTCGCAAAATCTATATGGAAAAATTCGATGCTGTCGTCGCGGTTGAATCCATCATATTTACCGTGAAGATAAAGCATCACATATTCTTTGTGTTCGTGCGGGTCTTTGTTTCTTGTTGGCGGAATATGTCCAGCCGTTTTATCCGCGACTTCACGTGCAAATTCATAGTTGCTGCCGAACCACAGCAATACGGCGTCGTTGTCGCTAATAATATTTTTAATTTGGTCGATTGTCATAATCACACCACCTTCGCATTTAGGCGCAAAATTTTACGCATTTCAGGCGTTGTTTTCCAGTGTTTGTTCCAGTTTCCACGTGCGACACTTAAAAACGATTTTACTTGTTCAGGTTTTGAATCTTGCGGATTTCGACCAAAATAGCAAATAGCGAAATTGTTATGCCCCACAAAAATTCGGTAGTTGTTAAGTGGGCACGCCATACATGAATAGCCAAATTGGTCACAAAACGTTTTTTCGATTCTACGAACAGCTTCATTTCGATCCATTGTGTACCTCTTTATTCTGCTGACTTTAGATTTTCCAGTTTCACAACTTCGCCATTCACCATTTTATGATAATACAATCCGCCAAACGGCGCGCGGATGATTCTGATTCGTGCGTTGCCGATAAAATCATCGGTTAGGAACTTACCATACCGCAGAAGATACTGCGAATATTCATAATCAATGCCGTTCATATTGTATTCCAGCGGTGATAAATTGAAGGACTACCCTTCCCACCGTAACTATATTGTAACATTCTATTCATATTTTGTCAAGCCATGCGCGATTTGCCCGACCGGACGCGCTAAAACCGCCGTAGAAGCCCATAGAACGCGCTGTACGAGCTTTTAGGCGCGCGGTGGTAAAAGTGCCCACCCTATTCTAAGTGCGCTTAGAACGCATTTATGCGCGATTTGGAAATTGTGACTATTCTGTAAACAAGGCGGGTAAAAAAAGAAGGTGGGATAAACCCACCTTCACCATTCGATAATGAATCTAATCGTTGTGGAAAAATCATAGTAATCTTCACGTTCTACCTGAAAGCCACGTCGTTTCAATCGTTTTTCAAACAGGTCGGCATACTGACGTTTGACGTATGTTTTGGTGTATTTCATTCCGGTACTTGCATCAGCGTGGATTTTCGCGTTTAGCATGCCATACGCTTGTCGTTGTTCGCCCCAATCATTCAGCTTGATACTTAAATCTCCAAGGCGACGCGCCGTTTTCGCATTAAGCGAAATGGTGGTAAAATCAAAGATGTTATTGATAAGCAACAGCACGACAAGCACCAGAAAAATAATGAATATAATTTCAAGAATAGTCATATTAGCACCCCTTCAAAAACGGTTTTGCGAACTTGTAAATCGTGATTTCTGGAATAGTCAACGCCTTGATGACATCAGCAACCTGAAAGCAGGCAATAATAGTGGCGATTACAGTGATAATGATACAAACGACGGTGGCAACAACCAAGGGATAATCGTCACTGTCTGTTTCTGCAAGCGGCTTTACCTTCTTATTACGGATGTAAAATGCAAGAAAGACGATGACAACTTGCAGAATGATCCACGCGACAGAAGTTGCTACTTCGTAGGATACGATGCGTTTGCACAGGTCTTGCAGATAGGGCATGATGTTGCTGGCAGTCCAGTTGATTACGATGCCGAATTTTTCGCAGATGGCATCAAGCACAGCGATAATTTGATTTGATTGGTGTTCCATATTAAAATTCCTTTCAATACAAATTCGCGTTTCGTAGACCACTGCTTGCACCTGCGAAGTCTATGCAGTCTCCACGCGCTTAAATTCGGGCATACCCCGCCCTACATATTATATAATAGCAGATTAAGCGATTTTTGTCAACCCTTCTGCTAAAATATTCTTCGCCGCGTTTATATCTCGGTCATGATGTGTTCCACAATTAGGACAAGTCCATTCGCGGATAGACAAATCTTTCAAATCATGGTTTTGATATCCGCAACATGAACAAATCTGACTGGACGGATAGAATCTGTCAATTTCCACCAGCGTTTTGCCGTACCAATTACACTTATATTGCAACTGTCTGCGAAATTCGCCCATACCCACATCAGAAATAGCTTTTGCAAGATGGCGATTGCGCACCATTCCTGCTACATTCAAATCTTCGATGCAGACGATATCGTTTTCGTGGACAAGTTGTGTCGTTAGCTTGTGTAGCTGGTCTTTACGTTGATTGGCGATATGTTCGTACAATCTTGCTACTTTGATTCTTGCCTTTTCATGGCGATTGCTTCCGCTTGGCTTTCGCGAAAGCTGACGTTGTAATCTGGCGAGTTTCTTTTGTGATTTGGAAAGATGTTTGTTATTTGGATATTCTATTCCATTAGAATCGACCGCAAGATGTTTGATGCCAAGGTCGATGCCGATGGATTTATCGGTCTTTGGTAGCGGTTCGGCTTCGACGTCGGTGCAACAAATAGCAACAAAATATTTTCCGCTTGGATTTTTAGACACGGTTGCAGACAAGATGCGACCTTGGATTTGTTTGCTGACATGACATTTTACAATGCCAATTTTTGCAAGGTAAATGTGGTTGTCTAAAACTTTAATATTTTGCGTCGTATATGAAAATCTGTTGGACTTTTTACTTTTGAATTTTGGAAACCCGACACGCCTACCAGTTTTTAATCCACGGAAGAAATTATGATACGCGGCATCAAGGTCGCGCAATGTGTATGTGTACGCGCTTCTGTCCACTTCTGCAAGCCACTTAGTTTCATTTGTGTTGCGCATTTTTGTTAATTCGCGACTTTGTTCGTACTGCGAAACAGGTTTGCCGGTTTCTTCATAAACAGAAATGCGTTGTGCAAGGAAATAGTTGTAAACATAGCGACAATGGTTAAACGTTATATCCATTTGCTTCTGCTGTTTTATATTTGGATATATGCGAAATTTATATGATTTTTCCATTTGTCTTCCTAAATAATTTTTCCGCTGACGGTTCTTAGGTCGAATTTGTAAATTTCCTGTGACGTTTTACGGTCGCCGCTGTTTATTGTTTTGCACTGCACAGAACAGGTTTCTTTCCCTACGCGAGTAATTTCACCAACCTGTGGCATGATGGCGTAATGGATTTTATGTGTATTGCCCACGATTCTTACTTTTTGTCCGACATGAAATTTTTTCATACCACCGTCGCCTTCCTTATCACGAATTGCCTATATTCTGGCGGTAAATCTTTGAACATTTCCGCATCGCCATGTTTGATGCAGGCTTGCAGAAGGAAAATCCTATCTCTGTCATAATCTGAGTCATAAAGCGAACAGATTGACGCATGCTGCTTTACTTTGATGGCGTGCAATGGACATTCTGAACAGCCCAAATCTTCGTTGGTGCGATAAATTTTGCAGAAACATTCTGTGATTGCGTCAAGCGCACGTTTATTTGGAATATTCATGGTCACACCACCTTCGCTGTTCCGTTGTAGTGATAAAATTTATATGTGCGATTATATCGGTGATGATAAAAATCGGTGTCAAATCCAACCGTCGATGTTCCAACGCATTCGCCAAGGCTGTAGCGCAGTTGGTATGATGGGCAACGATAAACTTCATATTCGTAGCCCTTTATTCTTCGCTTTGTGCTAACAAAATTGATAAATTTGCGCGCGGTTTCATTGTCGCTAAAACACAAGATGCAATTTTCACCACCATCTGCACAGTCTAAAAGCTGTTGGAATGTCATAATTACACCACCTTTGCACGGTCTGGATAGTTTTCGTTAATTACCTGCATCGCTTCGATTGTTTTTGCCGTTGTCCTTCCTTGTTTGCGTCTTTCTGCATAGCGCTTTTTGGCGATTTCTGCCAATTTGCGTTTGTTTAACGTGCTATACAGGCAACCGGAATCTGTACGGCAGGCGCAGTTGTCATCGGTGCAATGCACGCCCATGCAAACAACAATCCTAAACGCACTTTCTAATGTCATACCGGCACCGCCTTCACAAGTCGCGCGGTTAAAATCTTTCCGTCTTTATTGGCGATATACGCCTTGACGTCGCCGCGCCCGTTGTAGTTATATTCGGCGCCAGTTTCTGCGCAGATTCTGCGAATCTGTTCTTCTGCTGACGTTAGCGCGTTTGGGACTGTTTTAAACAGCGAAACTACCTTAAATTTTCCATCGTCGTAGGCGTAAACACACCAGCGAAGCGGAAGTTTTTGATAATCCATAAAGAACACCCCTTTTCTTACTGTAGTAATATTATAACATATTGTTCATATTTTGTCAATAAAAAAGACGCCGAAAGGCGTCTTAAAGAATTTTCCCCTTGTTTTTAAATGGGCGCAGTTCGTCTGGACTAAAAGAACAGTTTATCGAACCATTCGCGTTTACGACTTCCGCGCGAATCGGATAGTCTACGACATCGACAATTCTGGTGATAATACCCCAGTCACCATTCTTAATCCCACGGTCGTCAAGATATGTTTTGTCCTTGCAGTTGACAATTACTTTTTGGCCGACATCGAAACACATACTATACAACCTTTCCGCCAATCGGCATAAAATCAATTTCTCGGACAATCCAAGTATCTGCGCGCTTGAAGCTGATGGATTTTGCCCTGAATCCGCATCCAAGACTTGTGGGTGTGGCGAACCGCCACGCAACCGCGTCGATTGTGCTGTAAAGTTCAACAATTTCGCCAAGATTAAACCCATGGTTATTGTGATTTCCGATAATGCGAACGCGCATACCGACCTTTCACTGTCAACTGTTAACTTACACGGGCTGTAAGTGCAATGGCTACGATGACAATCATAGCAATTCCGAAAAATGTTACGATATAATGAAGCGTTTTACTTTTCATACGACCTTACCTTTCATTTGAATGTATTTGCGATATTCGGGCGGAACTTCCTGAACATATTCAGGGTATTCCTTGAAGGAATTAACAAGTGCGCGATAAAGTTCTTCTTTTGCTTCTGCGCGATTGTCGCTATAATTTGAACAAACGCAATATCCTTCGACATAGTGCGAACGATACTTGTTGATTTTGCAATCGCGATAGCAATGCGCGCCAAAGCAAAAGGCTTTCATAAGTTCATATAACGCTTTGTCCGGAATCATAAAGTCACCGCCTTTTCTTGCCATGCGCCAAGTTCTTCGCTCCACCAACAGTTCGGCGAATCATTCCACCGTTCTGCGTCAAAATCGGCGTAGGAATTTGCGAAATCGGAAACAAGATTTGCGTCCACATCGCCAAGTTTAACAAGGCCGGTGTCGTCGCAAATCGCAACAGGTTGTCCGTTGATAACCATGACGTTTACGATTTGTCCATCGCCATTTGCACGAACCGCCATATCAATGAAGTCACCCATATCGACAGAATAGATAATGACGCCGTGAAGTCCAGCAACAGAAATAGGGCGGGCGAAGTCGCAGTCGTAGCAGTTGCAATCTTGATATGACGTGCACAGGTCGCAAAGCGCGTCATTCATACTTTCAATGTGTTGAATTTTTTCTTCGCGCGTCATTTAATCACCGCCTTCCTAATCGGCGTGGTGTCGATAATCGAAACCCATTGTTCCAACATCGCGCCACTGTCGTCGTGTCCGAATACTCTGAAATCGTCAGGGTCGATTTCGATAATTTCTGCAACGGATGGAACAGCGAGGTGGTGGTGGATTTTCGAACTGCCAACGATTTTAATTTTATCACCGATTTTGACTTTATTCATTTTCATCACCGCCCTATATTGGTATTATACCAAGTTGAAGCTAATTTGTCAAACGATTTTAGCGGTGCGGATGACATATTTCCGCATTTCCTCCATGATTTGGCCGATTGTTACGACGCGAATGCCGGTCGGATAATTTATCTGCATCCAGCCCCAACCGTGCAGGCGGCTTATTTTTCCGCCAAGGAAATTATCGCCAACTTCGAAGTGCTTAATTAGACTGAATGACTTGATGTTTGTGTAGATGGTCGAACCATCAAAATAATGAAAGTATGTTGCACGGGCTGTATCGCCATAGGATACGGCAAATTGTCCGAATTTTTTCGATTTTGGATTGGTGTTTTTTACTAAATCAAATGTGTTGACGGCGTCCAATATTTATTCACCTGCCGTTTTCTATTTATTTTCCCAATTAAGTTTGTCAGCTTTGGTTTTGTTGTCATAGGTTCGCAATAACTGAAGGTTTGTGTAATGGTTCAACCGAATCACATCTGATTCGGTTGTTGCCGTTGCAAGTGGGATAATATGATCTATTTCAACTGGTTCTAATCCACTCCAGTCGTATCCATATCTATTGTAAAATGTATACATTAGATATTCATAAAATTCATATAAATCCATACCTAAAATTTCTTCTGAATGTGAACCTTTGACGTGACTATTTCTTGCAAAAGCTTTTGATATCATAGAACGTGTACGTCTTATCATTAGTTTTA
>ERZ1034878.429-NODE-429-length-19888-cov-9.543135_pt1 | contig 19888 bp, 17 predicted proteins | sample MGYA00520593_ERZ1034878 | MGnify/ENA primary metagenome ERZ1034878 (study PRJEB33766, sample SAMN09781724) | gut metagenome | biome: gut microbiome | host: Homo sapiens | place: Madagascar | study: EMG produced TPA metagenomics assembly of the PRJNA485056 data set...
CTCCGGGGGATATTTTCTGAAAAGCTTTTTGGGCTATCAGGATCTATCCCCCAGAGTTTTTGTCATTTATACAACATTTGCAAGGGTCTGATGAGCACTTGCTTCCTCACCTTTCTCTTTCACCTATTTTTCTCCTTTCGGTGATGGCAGATCATCCGTACTTGACCCATACGGAAACCTCCTCAAACTCTTATCAGACCCTTCCAAATGTTGTGTAAAGCGGCCCATATCCATCAGAAAGGAGGCGGCAAGTGTGAAAAAGTCACAGGCCGGGGAGACAGACCGTCCGAAGCGAAGAAGACGGCCGGCCACTACCATCGAAGCGAGAGAGAACCAGATGATCGCCCTTGCCGTGGACTGCGCCGAAGAGCAGCTTCGCAACGGAACGGCTTCTTCTCAGGTCATCGTACACTACCTGAAGCTCGGGTCGACCAAGGAACGTATCGAGAAGGAGATATTGCTGAAGCAGAAAGAACTGATCGCCGCAAAGACAGAGAACCTTCAATCCATCAAGCGGATCGAAGAACTGTATAAGAACGCCATGGAGGCCATGCGGAGGTACAGCGGGAAAGATGAGACAGATGATGAATGTTAAATGCTACTCCGAATTGAAGCGCCTGACCACATTTGAGGAGCGCTTTCGATATTTGAAGCTTCATGGAAAAGTGGGAGCCGATACATTCGGAGCCGACCGCGTGTTCAACCAGATGTTCTACACCTCCGCCGAATGGAAGCGGATACGGCACTTCATCATCACCAGGGACATGGGATGTGACCTTGGAGCACCCGGCCACGATATTTACGGACCCATCTACATCCATCACATGAACCCGATCACTTTGAAGGACATAGAGCTCCGGACCGACATTCTTCTCGACCCGGAATTTCTGATCTGCGTCAGTTTTCACACGCATAACGCCATTCACTACGGCGACGAGAAGCTGCTGCCCAAGCCTTTGGTCGAGAGACGGCCAAATGATACCTGCCCCTGGAAGGTCAACAACGAAAGGAGATCATCTTATGGATGACAGCATCCTGACCTCGGTCAAAAAATACTGCGGGATCGACCGGGACTGCACCGACTTTGACACCATCCTGCTGGGACACATCAACGGCGTACTGTCCATCCTGACACAAGTCGGGGTAGGTGCGCAGAACGGAACGTATATTTCCGACGACTCGACGACATGGGGGGACATCACGGGAAACGACCCCAGGCTTTCGATGGCGCGCTCCTATGTGGAATGTAAGGTCAAACTCATTTTTGACCCGCCCACCAACTCGGCTGTTCTGGAGTCTATGAAAGAGCTCATCAAAGAATTTGAGTGGCGGCTGAACGTAGCTGGCGATACTACTATGTAAAGGAGGAACGCAACGTGTCTGACATTTTAGTTCACCACGGTATTCTCGGAATGAAATGGGGCGTTCGGAGGACCCCCGAACAGCTGGCGAGGGCGAGAGGGAAACTGCCCAGCGAAAAGGAAAGAGAAAACAGCAAAAAGAAAGAGACTGCTCCGGCGGAACAGCCCCAGAAGAAGAGCGTAAAAGAGATGACGGACGCGGAGCTGAACGACCGGATCCGCCGCCTCCAGCTGGAAAAGCAGTATAAGGACCTGACCAGAGACCCCGTGAAGATCAACAAGGGGAAAGCGTTCATCGAGGACGTTATGGACAAGTCCGCGAAGAACATTGCCACACAGCTCGCCACCTATGCTATGGGCACGGCGGTCAATAAGGCATTGGGCAGCGAGGTGGTCAACCCCAAGAAGGGACAGAAGGATAAGTAGGTGAACTGAATGCTGTCAAACACTGCGGTGCCGAAGTATTACGGTATGTTTCGCGCTGCGGTGCTCCGCGGCGAGATCCCGGTGAACCGGGAGGTGTCCATGGAGATGAACCGGATAGACGACCTGATCGCCAATCCGGGGATCTACTACGACGACCGCGCGGTCGAGGGATGGATCGAATTCTGCGAGTCAGAGCTGACCTTAACGGACGGCTCTGATTTTTTCATGCTCGACACCTTCAAGCTGTGGGGGGAGCAGCTTTTTGGTTGGTACTACTTTACGGAAAAGAGCGTCTATGAGCCAAATCCCGATGGACACGGCGGGCGTTATGTGAAAAAGACGACCAGGCAGCGCCTGATCAACAAGCAGTTCCTGATCGTAGGCCGGGGAGCCGCAAAGTCGCAGTATGAGGCGTGTATCCACAGCTACTATCTGACTGTCGATACATCGACCACCCATCAGGTCCACACTTCACCGACTATGCGCCAGGCCGAAGAGGTGCTGGCCCCTATGCGGACCGCCATCGCGAGAGCGCGTGGGCCCGTCTATCAGTTCATGACGGAGGGATCCCTCCAGAACACGACCGGCTCCAAAGCTATGCGGCAGCAGCTGTCCTCGACCAAAAAGGGCATCGAAAACTTTATGACCAACTCTCTGGTAGAGATACGCCCTATGTCCATCGACAAGCTCCAGGGCCTGAACAGCCGGATCAACACGGTCGATGAATGGCTTTCCGGAGATGTCCGCGAGGATGTGATCGGCGCATTGGAGCAGGGCGCCTCTAAAAACGACGACTACATCATCATCGCAGTGAGTTCCGAGGGCACGGTCCGCAACGGCCCGGGTGACACGATCAAAATGGAGCTTATGAGCATCCTGAAGGGGGACTATTACGCTCCGAATGTGTCCATTTGGTGGTACAAGCTGGATGACATCAGCGAAGTGGGAAACCCGGACATGTGGCCGAAGGCCAACCCAAACATCGGTAAGACGGTAAAATATGAGGTCTATCAGCGGGACGTGGAAAAGGCTGAGAAGGCGCCGGCATCCCGCAACGATATTTTGGCAAAGCGTTTCGGTCTGCCAATGGAGGGCTACACCTACTTCTTCCCATATGAGGAGACTTTGCCCCATCGGAAACGGAAGTTCTGGACCCTTCCGTGCGCTATGGGGGCGGACTTGTCCCAGGGCGACGATTTCTGCGCTTTTACGTTCCTGTTCCCGCTGGGGAACGGCTATTTCGGCGTAAAGACACGAAATTACATATCGTCTCTGACCATGTCGCGGCTGCCGGCGGCTATGCGTGTAAAATACGAGGATTTCCTGAATGAGGGAAGTCTTATCGTGCTGGACGGAACGGTCCTGGATATGATGGAGGTCTATGAGGACCTCGATCGTCATATCACGGAGCGGCAGTATGACGTCCGCTGCTTTGGATACGACCCCTATAACGCAAAAGAATTCGTAGAGCGATGGGTTAATGAAAACGGACCGTTCGGCGTCGAGAAGGTGATCCAAGGCGCAAAGACGGAATCCGTGCCTCTTGGTGAGCTGAAAAAGCTTTCTGAGGAGCGGATGCTCTTGTTCGATGAACAGCTCATGTCGTTCACGATGGGGAACTGTATCGTGCTTGTGGACACCAACGGGAACCGAAAATTGTTCAAGCAGCGGAGGGACCAGAAGATCGACGCCGTTGCGGCCATGATGGATGCCTATGTAGCCTATAAACACAATCCGGATGCTTTTGAGTAAGGAGCATATATATTGATGGTGTCATAAGCATGAAGAGGAGAGCTGAAAGATCGGCTCTCCTTTTTTTTATCCTTTGGTTAGAACTATCTAACCAAAAAGATCGGAGGAATCAAAATGGAGCTTTCTATTCGCTCCAGGTGGAAAAATGCCTGGAACGCATTCCGTAATAAAGACCCCACTCCGAGAGACCACGGAATGGGATATTACACCCGGCCGGACCGTGTACGGTTGACCCGAGGAAACGAACAGTCGATCGTCAATGCGATCTACAGCCGAATGGCTACCGATGCCGCCGCCATCAAGATCCGACACGTCCGGACTGATGCCGACGGCCGTTTTTTATCCGAGATGAACACCGGTCTGAACGAGTGTCTTTCTCTGAACGCAAATCAGGATCAGAGTGCCCGGGCATTCCTTCAGGATGCCTATATGTCCCTGTTCGACGAAGGGGTGATCGCTTTAGTCCCCATCGAGACAGATGATGACCCCGAGAGAACGGATGGCACAGGTGGGTATGACATTGACAACTTGCGGGTCGCAAAGATCGTCGAGTGGTATCCGAGGGATGTCCGGGTCCGTGTTTACAACGAATGGACGGGCCGCCAGGAGGAACTCACTTTCAAGAAGGATTCGGTAGCCATTATCGAAAACCCGTTCTACTCCATCATGAATGAGCACAATTCTGTCGCGCAGCGGCTGATCCGAAAGCTCGTTCTGCTGGATGCGGTGGACGAGCAAAGCAGTTCCGGGAAATTGGATCTCATCATCCAGCTCCCGTATGTCATCAAAACCGAAGCCAGACGGCAGCAGGCCGAGGAACGGCGCAGAAGTATCGAGCAGCAGCTGAGCGGATCGAAGTACGGCATCGCCTACACTGACGGCACTGAACACATCATGCAGCTGAACCGCTCGGTCGAGAACAACCTGATGAAGCAGGTGGAGTACCTAACGAGTATGCTTTACAGCCAGTTTGGGATCACCCAGAGCGTCATGGATGGGACGGCCGATGAGAAGACCATGCTCAACTACAACAACCGCTCTATCGAACCGATCGTTTCGGCTTTGGTGGACGCCATGCGGTGGAAATTCCTGACGAAAACTGCCAGATCCCAACATCAATCCATCATGTTCTTCCAGGATGCCTTTAAGCTCGTGCCTGCCTCTGAGCTGGCTGAGATCGCGGACAAGCTGACCCGCAACGAGATCATGACCAGCAATGAGGTGCGCCAGACCATCGGGATGAAGCCCTCTAAGGACCCCAAGGCCGATGAACTGAGAAACAAGAATTTGAGCGCTCCATCGGAAGAAAAAACAACTACGCCCATCAAGGAGGAAGATCAAAATGGGGAAACAGCCTGATTTTCGCGGCTGGGCGACGAGAGCCAACGTGAGGTGCAGCGATGGGAGGACCATCATGCCGGATGCCTTCAAGGAGTGCGACGGCCAGATCGTGCCTCTCGTTTGGAACCACCAGCATGACGCAATCAAGAATGTCCTTGGCCATGCTCTGCTGGAGAGTCGTAATGGCGATGTCTACGCCTATGGCTTCTTCAACGACTCCGAAGATGGCCGGGATGCAAAAGCAAGAGTCCAGAATGGCGACATCCGCGCCATGTCTATCTGGGCCAATAAGCTCCAGCAGCGGGGGAGTGATGTTCTCCACGGCGTTATCCGCGAGGTAAGCCTGGTGTTCGCTGGAGCAAATCCGGAGGCCTATATTGAAGAGGTCATGGCCCATGGTGACAGTGTCGACCCTGGTGTCGTTATGTACTTTGACCAGCCGCTGGATATTGAGCCTGAAGAGACGGTGGCCCATGCGGATGCCGCCCAGGAGAAGGAAGATGCTCAGACGGAAAAGGCCGACCCGCCAAAAGATGCCGAAGACGACGAAACGGTCGGCCAGATCATCAGCACGATGAATGAGAAACAGAGAAACGTGGTCTACGCGTTGGTCGCGGACGCCGCTGAAAAATCCAATAACAATAAGGAGGACAATGAAATGAAGCACAATGTCTTTGACCCCGAAAACAAGGAGAACAAGGATGTTCTGAGCCACGATGAGCTGAACACCATTCTGGCCGACGGCAAGCGCTGCGGCAGTCTGAAGGAGAGCTTTCTGGCCCATGCCGAGGAGTATGGCATCAAGGATATCGACGTCCTGTTCCCCGAGGCCAAGTCCCTGACTCCCACTCCTGAGTTCATCAAGCGGGATACCGGCTGGGTCGCCAAGGTGATGAACGGCGCCTATCACACCCCCTTCAGCCGCATCAAGTCTGTTTTCGCTGACATCACCGAGGATGAGGCCCGCGCCAAGGGCTACATCAAGGGCAACCTGAAGAAGGAAGAGGTCTTCTCTCTGCTGAAGCGGAGCACCACCCCCACTACCGTCTACAAGAAGCAGAAGATGGATCGCGACGACCGGATCGATATCACCGGCTTCGATGTGATCGCCTGGCTGAAGGGCGAGATGCGGATGATGCTGGATGAGGAGCTGGCCCGCGCTTCTCTGCTGGGTGACGGCCGTCTGGCTTCTTCCGACGACAAGATCAACGAAGGCAACATCCGTCCCATTTACAACGACGCCGACCTGTTCACCATCAAGGCACAGGTGAACGTGGCCCACGGTGCTGACGACGACGCCAAGGCTACCGCTTTTATCAAGCGCGCCATCAAGGAGCGCAAGAACTATCAGGGCTCTGGCAATCCTACTCTGTTCACCACCGAGGACATGCTGACCGATATGCTGCTGCTGACCGATTCCACCGGTCGTGACCTGTATGCCGATGAGGCTGCTCTGGCCCGGAAGCTGCGCGTGAAGGAGATCGTCACCGTTCCCGTCATGGAGAACATGAAGGGCGCCAAGGGCGGCGATCTGTTGGGCATCATCGTCAACATGACCGACTACGCCATGGGTGCTGACCGGGGCGGCGCCGTGTCCATGTTCGAGGATTTCGACATCGACTACAACCAGGAGAAGTACCTGATCGAGACCCGTATGTCCGGCGCTCTGCGCAAGCCTTACAGCGCCATCGCACTGGAGCTGAACGAGGCCGCGTCCTGATAGACGATAAGGAGGTAAAAGAACATGAAATTTGACAAGAATTACTCCCAGGCCGAGGAGAAGTACGTCAAGACCGTTACGCTGTACGGCAAGAAGGGCGACTCCTATGTATATGCCGATGAGGCCTGCACTGCCAAGGTGGCCGGCGATGAGCTGAAGAACCTGTTTGTGAAGGGGCTGGCTCAGATCCAGTACGAGGGGGCGATCTATGCCCCCGTCTGCATCAAGGAGGATGCCGACAAGGGCTGCCAGGACATCATCATTTGGGATGCTCTGGCCACCACTCCCGCAGCTGTCACCCTGCACTCCGCCGAGTATACGGCCTGAGACAAGATCAAAATGAGGTGAACTATGGCAAAGTATTATGGCGCCATCGGCTTTGCGGAGCCGACAGAAACGGCGCCGGGTGTTACTGAGGATAGGATCGTAGAGAGGACCTATTACGCCGATATTCTTAAAAACACAAAACGCTGGGAGCGCGGAGAAGGACTCAACGACGACCTGAACATCAGCAACCGGTTCAGCATCGTCGCAGACCCCTACGCCTCTCAGCATTTCTTTGCCATGCGGTATTTGAGATGGCAGGGGACAGCGTGGACCATCAGCGACGTTGAGGTCCAGGACCGCCGTCTTATCCTTACGATCGGGGGTGTTTACAATGGCAAGACCGCGGACGGAGCTGCAGGCCAAGCTTGAAGCTCTTCTCGGCACGAAAAGCGTTCATTTCCAGCCCCCGGCGACTGTTCGGCTGAGATACCCGTGCATCATCTACAAGCTAGATGCCCGGTATGAGTTATATGCGGACAACCGCTTATATCGTCATTTGAACCGGTATCTGATCATCATCATCGACCGCGATCCCGACAGCGGGATCCCTGACCAGGTCGCCGGCATGGAATATTGCTCTTTTGAGCGGTTCTATACCGCCGACGGACTGAACCATTGGATATTCGATCTGTATTTTTAAGGAGGTAAAAACGCATGGCTGACGATAACAAGAAGAGACTGGTATGGGACCAGACCGGCGAGCGCTACTACGAGACCGGCGTGGATCAGGGCGTGCTTTATGTCGCCGGAAGCTCCGGCTATGGCGCAGGCGTGGCATGGAACGGCCTGACCGCTATCAATGAAAAGCCCAGCGGCGCCGAGAGCAACAAGAAGTACGCTGACAACATCCAGTATCTGAACCTGATCTCCGCCGAGGAGTTCGACGGCACCATTGAAGCCTATACCTATCCCGTTGAATGGCGAGCCTGCGACGGCCAGGCCGTTCACGAGCAGGCGAAGGGGCTGGTGGTCAACCTTCAGGGCCGGAAGATGTTCGGCCTGTGCTACCGCACCCGCAAGGGCAACGATGTGGACGGCGCCGACCACGGCTATATGCTGCATCTGGTATATGGCGCGAAGGCGTCTACCAGCGAGAAGAACTATGAGACCATCAATGACAACCCCGACGCCATCACCTTCAGCTGGGACTTCACCACGACCCCTGTGAAGATGACCGGCTTTAAGCCCACTTCTCACCTGATCATCGACAGCACCCTTGCTGACCCCACCAAGCTGGCCGCTCTGGAGGCGGTGCTGTACGGCAAGGACCCCACCTCCGACGGCGCCGGCGACGGCGTGGCCCCCCGTCTGCCCCTGCCCGACGAGGTCGTGGAGATCCTGACCGCCGCGTAACGACCCTATGGAGGGGCCTCGGACTGTTTCGGGGCTCCTCCTTTTTTTGTATGTGAAAGGAGAAAATATGTTAAAAGAGACGATCGAATACACCGACTACAACGGTGTTGTGCGAAAAGAAGATTTCCGCTTCAATCTCACCCAGGCCGAAGTGGTTGAGATGGAAATGACAGAAGAGGGCGGAATGGTGGCGATGATCCAGCGGATCGTTGACGCCAAAGACAACAAGGCCATTATGAAGACCTTTAAGAATCTGGTCCTGAAGGCCTATGGCGTTACCAGCGCGGATGGCCGGCGCTTTGTCAAAAGCGATGAATTGAGAGAAGAGTTTTCTCAGACCGAAGCCTATAACATCCTGTTCATGAAGCTGGCCACCGACTCCGACGCGGCTGCGGCATTCGTGAACGGGATCCTCCCGAAGGGTGAAGCCGCCAAGCCTGCTGTGGCTCCGGTCAGATAAGGATAAGAAGGAGATGAGAGAGTGTTTCGCCTTGTTGTTCCCGCCGGCGAATGGTGGGATGAGCTGAACAATGAATTTATCTATACCAAGCGCCAGGTGTTACAGCTGGAGCACTCTCTCGTCTCTATTTCGAAATGGGAATCAAAATGGGGGAAGCCGTTTTTGGACGAAGCGGTGAAAACCAGAGAGGAGAGCCTTGATTATATCCGATGCATGACCATGACACAGAACGTGGATCCCAATGTGTATCTGAATATAAACGATGAGCTCATTCAAAAAGTAGACGACTACATCAATGCGAAAATGACGGCAACAACGTTTACCGGAAGCTCCGAGAAGCCCGGACGCGGGCAGAAGATCACCTCGGAGCTGATCTACTACTGGATGATCGCCTATCAGGTGCCTATGGACTGCCAGAAATGGCACCTGAACCGGCTGCTGACCCTGATCCGCATCTGCGAGATCAAGAATTCCAAGCCAAAGAAGATGAGCGAAAAGGAAGTCAGTATGCGGTATGAGGCGATCAACGAGGCCAGAAAGAAAAAGCTGAAAACAAAGGGGTGACGATCTTTGGTCTCTTTCCGCAAAAAGGGCGATTTTTCCGATGTGACTCGCTATTTGGAGCGTTTGAAGGAGGTCGCCAAGATCGGGATCCTTAATAAATACGGGAGGGAAGGCGTGGCGCTTTTGTCGGCAGCCACTCCCGTTGATACAGGGCTGACAGCCAGCTCCTGGTCCTACAAGATCGAGGACAGGAAGCACGGCGGTGTCAGTCTTTCTTTTTACAATTCAAACATACAGAATGGTCTGCCGATCGCCATCCTGATCCAGTACGGCCACGGAACAGGAGGCGGGGGCTATGTGGAGGGGGTCGACTATATAGACCCGGCTCTGAGACCTCTATTTCAGAAGATCGCGGATGAGGTTTGGAGGGAGGTAAGAGAGGCATGAGCACGAGCATTGACCAAAAGGTCGTAGAAATGCGATTTGACAACAAGCAATTCGAAGCCAATGTCAAAGAGAGCATGAGCACGATCGAAAAGCTGAAAGAAAAGCTGAAGTTCAAGGACTCCGCAAAGGGGCTTGAGCAGGTCAGTGAAGCGGCCAACAAATGTGATATGTCCAAGATGACCAGCGCGGTGGAGACCGTTCAGGCCAAGTTCAGCGCGATGGAAGTGGTGGCCGTTACGGCGCTTGCGAATATCACGAACTCTGTTATCAACACAGGAAAACAGATGATCCGTTCCCTCTCGGTCGACCAGATCTCTTCCGGATGGGCCAAATACGGGAGCAAAACGTCATCGGTCGCCACCTTGGTGGCTCAGGGGAACGCACTTGAGGATGTGAATGCCCAGCTCGACCGACTGAACTGGTTTACCGATGAGACCAGCTATAATTTCACCGATATGGTGTCCAACATCGCCAAATTCACGGCCTCGGGCAAGGGGCTGAATGAATCCGTGACGGCCATGGAGGGCATTGCGAACTGGGCCGCCCTGTCCGGTCAAAATGCGGCGACGGCCAGCCGGGCGATGTATCAGCTTTCTCAGGCTATGGGTGCCGGCGTCATGCGGAAGGAGGACTATAAGTCCATCCAAACCGCGTCTATGGACACCGATGAGTTCCGGCAGAAAGCCCTCGATGCCGGCGTCGCCCTTGGGAAGCTGAAGAAAAACGCCGACGGCACTTACCGCTCGCTGGTGGCAGTATCCAAGGCCGGAGCGGAGAGTTTTACCAAATCGCAGTTTGCCGAGAAGCTGACCCAGGGCGCCTGGTTCACTTCTGACGTTATGATGAAGGTGTTCCAGGACTACTCGGCCGCAGTGGACCAGATCTACGAGTATGCCGACGAGAAAGGGATCACAGCATCCAAGGCGATCGAAGAGCTGGGGGACAAGGTAGATAGTTTTGGCCTGAAAGCCTTTAAGGCGGCGCAGGAGGCCCGCACCTGGGGCGATGCCGTTGATTCCGTGAAGGACGCGGTGAGCACTGGGTGGATGAAGACCTTTGAACTGATCTTCGGCGACCAGAAGGAAGCCACGAGGCTTTGGACCGACCTGGCCAACAAGATGTACGACATCTTTGCCGCCCCGGGGGACACCCGGAACAAACTGCTGGAAGAGGCGCTCAGTTCTTCCCCCTGGGAGAAATTCATCGCCAAAGTAAATGACGCCGGGATCTCCACAGAGGACTTCCAGAAGGCACTGATCGAGACCGGAAAAACCCACGGCAAGGTGACCGACGAGCTCATCAGTAAGGCCGGAAGCTTTGAAGCATCCCTTTCGCAGGGGTGGCTCTCGTCCGACATCGTGATCGAGACGCTGGACAAGATGTCCGCCGCTGAGGGAGGGCTTTCCGCCGCCACCAGCGATGTTACAAAGAAGCTGGAGTATTTCCAGGACGTCGTGGACAAGGTGTGGCACGGCGACTACAAAAACGGGCGGGCGCGCGTGGAGGCGCTGACCAAGGCCGGATATGACTACGCCGAAGTACAGGCTCTGGTGAACAAGACCGTTGATGGGCACAGGCTGACCCTTGAGGACCTGAGCGGATCGCAGCTGAAGGCTGTGGGTTACACCGAGGAAGAGATCGCGGCGATCCGAGACCTTGCCGATGAGGCGAGGACTGCGGGGACCGACATCAACGGCCTAATCCGCTCTCTCAACAAAGCCAACGGCAGAACACTTCTTTTGGATTCCTTCAAGAATGCCGCGGCCGGGGTGGAGCGCGCGATCGCTTCTATCGCAAAAGCCTGGCGTTCTGTATTCCCCGCCACGACTTCGGACCGGATCTACAGCGCGATCGAGGCACTGAACCAGTTCTCCCAGCGGCTGATCATGAGCGATGAGACTGCCGCCAACATCACCCGAACGTTCCGCGGGTTGTTCTCGATGCTGGATCTGGTGCGGGTGCTCGTTTCCGGCGCACTTAACGCCGCGTTCCGCCTGATCGGCGAATTGCTGGGGATGGCGGATGTAAACGTGCTGCAGCTGACGGGATCCATGGGGGACATGCTGGTACAGTTCCACGATTGGGTGCTGGAAAACGACCGCATCGTAACAGGCCTAAACAAATTTGTAGACGTGGTCATCCGTTCGATCCGGGAATTCAGGACATGGACAAAGGAGTCCGAAAAATTCCGTTCGTTTACGAGGGTGCTTGCGGAATTTCAAAATGGGGTCAGTGAGAGTCTTGGAAAAGCAGGGGAATATCTCTCCAAGGGCAGCGATGGTCTGAGCGAGTTCATCCAGAGGACAAAAGAGCTGGACGGGCTCTCTTTCGGAAACGTGATGAGGACGCTCGCCGACTTCAAGGACAATGTTCTGACGAGCTTTGTAGATGCCAGCGAGGATCTGAGCAAGGTGAAGGGGAGCGTCGACGGGTTAAAGGATTCTGTCAAACAGGGGGTCACCGAGGCGGGGAACAGCTTTGTGTGGCTTCAGAACAAAGTTCTTGAGACGGCCGTTTCGATCCGCACCGCGATTGATAAGAATATCAACACGATATTTACCGTGGCCCTGGGAGCCGGGCTTGCCGTTGGCATAAAGGCTCTTGGCGATGGCCTGACAAAGCTGGCGGGCGTCGTTCCCAACCTGAACACCGTGTTCAATGCGCTGAGCAGTACGCTGCTGACCTATCAGAAGCAGATCAAGGTCAATGCGCTGCTGAAGATCGCAGGGGCGATCGGGATCCTGGCCGCTTCGGTGGCTGTTCTTTCTATGATGGATACGGCCAAGGTGCTGATCTCGGTGGGCGTGATCGCCGCACTGGCCGCAAGTCTTGCCGTACTGTCCACGGCGCTTTCCAAAGTGGACACTACCAAGGGAACCGCCAAGCTGACTTCTATCATCGGCGGTCTGAGCGTATCCATGCTGATCATGGCCAAAGCCATGAAGTCTCTGGAGGGCTTAAATCCCGAGACTTTGACCCGAAATTTGCTGGTCATGATCGCTCTGTGCGGCACTCTGGCTGTGGCGATCACAGCGCTTGGGAAGGGCGCCCCGGCATTCTCTGTGAAAGCGACCGCGCTGCTGGCTATGTCCGCTTCTCTTGTCATGATGGCAAAGGCATTGAAAGCCATGGAAACGCTGGACAGCACAAAACTCGTATCGTCTATCACCGCACTGGCTGCCTGTGTAGCCGGTATGGTAGTGCTGCTGAACCTGTACGCCAAGCTGGGGAGAGTAGGGAAGACATCTATCGGTGCCGTGAGCGTTCTGGTATCCATCGCGGCGCTCAAGCTGTTTGCGGACAGCTTACAGAAAATTGCTGAGATAGATACGGTCACGATCGGTGCGAGTCTGAGATCATTCGTTGTGGTCTTTGGACTATTCGCCGTGATGATGGCTGCAAGCAGCAAGGCGGGGAAGTATGCCGCCAAGGGCGGAGTCGCCATCATCGCCATGTCGGCCGCTATCGCGATCCTTGGTGTGGCTATGAAAGGCTTGTCTACCATCGGGAACCACGACCTGAACCGCACCGCCGCTGTTATTTCAGGGCTTCTGGTGGTATTTGCCGGCGTTGTGGCGCTGTCGAAATTTGCCGGAGCGAACGCCGCCAAGGCGGGCGGGATGCTGATGCAGATGTCTGTGGCTTTGGCAGTCCTCTCCGGAGTAATGGCCGTTCTCAGCTTTGTGGACCCTGACCGGCTGACCAGAGTGGCCGTTATCGTGGGCGGTCTGGTGGCTCTGTTCGGGGGAGTGGTAGCGGCCACGAAATTGGCCCAGGACTCCACGGCGAGCATTGCTATTATTGCCGGGTCTATCACACTGCTGGCGGGCGCTATGATCGCCATGACGTTCCTGGATCCCGAGAAGCTGAAGAACGCGGCAGTCTGTTTGACGCTTCTGATGGGGGCTTTCTCGGTTTTGGCGATCGTAGGCCGGTTTGCTGGGAAAGCATCCAGTTCTATGCTGACCCTTGTGGGCGTTGTAGTGCTGCTGGGCGGCGTACTGGGGATGCTGTCGACCTTGCCTGTTGAGTCCGCGCTGCCTATGGCAAAAAGCATGTCGATCCTTCTGCTGGCGCTCTCCGGCAGCTGCCTGATCCTGAGCGGTGTAGGCACGCTTGGGTACGCGGCCGCAGCGGGGGCAAAGACCATGCTCGCCCTTATGGGCATCATGGGCGTTCTGATGACTGCCATCGGAGCGCTGGTCACTTATGTCCCGGCAGTAGAGAAGTTCATGGACAAGGGCTTGGGCTGCCTTGAGAAGATCGGGTACGCCATCGGCTCCTTCTTCGGGAATATGATCGGCGGATTCAGTTCCGGCGCTACTTCCGGACTGCCGGCCATCGGGGAGAACCTGGCAAAGTTCATGGAGAATGCGGAGCCCTTCTTCACCATTACCGGAAGCATCAACGAGGGCGCTATCGACGGGGCCAAGACCATCGCGGACACCATCAAGACCCTTGCGGACGCACAGGTGGCCCGAAACCTGCTGGGGGAAAACGGGACCGCAGGCTCTCTTGCCGACTTCGGAAAAGAGATGCTGGACTTCGCCGGTTACTTCAAGGATTACGCGATCAAAATGAACGAGATCGAAAACCTGGATGTCGTTCAGGCATCGGCAAACGCAGCCAGAAGCCTGGCTCAGTTCGCGGCGGAGATACCCAATGCGGGCGGTTTGGCCGCAAAGGTGGTCGGCGAAAACAGCATCGTTGATTTCGGAGAGGCTATCGCGAACTTTGCACCGAATTTCGTTACCTATGCAAATGAGATCTCCAAAATTTCGGACTTCAGTATCGTCAGTGCTTCCGCCGTGGCCGCGCAGTCGATCGCTGAATTTGCCGCTAAAGTTCCGAATGCTGGTGGTCTGGTCGCTAAAGTTACCGGCGAAAACAATATTATCGATTTCGGAAAGGCCATCAAGGACTTTGCACCAAACTTTGTTTCTTACGCAAAAGATATTTCTCAAATCTCTGATTTCGGGATAGTCGAGGCTTCAACTGCCGCTGCTACGACCATTGCTGAATTCGCAGCCAAGATCCCCAATGACGGAGGACTTGTTGGTAAAGTCACTGGTGATAATAACATCGCCGATTTTGGCGAAGCCTTAGCAGCCTTTGCGCCTAAATTCAAAGAGTATATCGAAAACGTCAGCGGCATCACGCTGAGTGATGTGGAGGCATCTACGGCTGCTGCTCAATGTCTTGCTGATTTCGCGAAGATCGTTCCGGAGACCGGAGGACTGCTGGAGTTTTTCATCGGCAACAGAGGGCTGTCCAACTTCGGGGAGAACCTGACGGAATTCGGAGGCAGTCTGAAGACCTACGCCGACACCATGGCTTCGACGAATCTGTCCGCCGTGGAATCGGCGACGAAGGCCGTGAAGGGACTGATGGATGAGCTGAACAGCTTTGAGGCCGGAAGTCATCTGCTGGCAAGCTTTAACACCACGATGACTTTGATCGGTCAGGCTGGAGCCACCTACATTGCGACGGGGTTTAAGAACTCCGGCGAGTTCGCCAAGGAGGCGCAGGGAATGATCACCCGGGCGGCAGAGACCATCCGGAACAAGACCAACTGGGACGCCTTCAAGGAGGCCGGATACTATTTTGTAGACGGCTTTGTTCAGGGGATCCTTGGCAGCGCTTATCTGGCCGTAAACGCGGTCGATTCTCTCGGTGCCCAGGTCATCGATGCGTTCAACCGGAAGCTGGATATCCACTCTCCTTCTAAAGAGGGCGAAAAGTCAGGCAGCTTCTGGAGCGAGGGCGTCGCCAAGGGCATTGAAAAGGTGAAGGCCGTGAAGGAGGCCGCTACCAATAAAGCGGGAGAGGTGCTGACATCCTTCTCCAACGGATTGATGAACAGCAACCTGATGGAGTCGACCATCAACATCAAAATGGGGAATGTCGCCGACGGCATCACCAAGAACATGTCTCTTGAGGATGCCATGGCGAAAAAAGCCAAGAACATCGCCGACGCCTTTAAGAAGGAACTGGACAAGGTCGACCTGGACATCACTACCAGAGACCTGGAGTACCAGCTTTGGGAGCAGAGCAACAGCGACGCGAGCGACGCCGAGAAAGCCGTTGCGAACATCGAGATGCTCGCCAGCAAGATCGAACTTCAGGCCAAAAACGTCGAGACCGCGAAGGCGGAGTATCAGGCCACCCTGAAGGAGCTGGGCGATCACGCCGAAGAGACGCAGGAGGCCTATAACAAACTGCTGAATGAGCAGATCGAATTGGCCAAGCTGTCTTCCGAACTGGCGGAGGCCCAGAAGACAGAGCAGGAGCGGCAGAGGTCCGTTCAGGAGTCCAACGAGCAGGCCTTCCGGAGCTATCTGAAGTGGATGACGGAAAACAAGCAGGCTCTGCTGGACATGGGCTTTGAGCTGAGCCGGATCGAGGCCTACGCCCGGAAGGAGACGGGGTATGACCCCGCCGTCGGTATGCCGAGCAACGGCTTTCTGGACAGCTTCAAGACGGTGGGCGAGGACTGCGCGGACGCGGTGGGCGACGGAATTCAAAATGAGTCTCAGAACGTTGCGGATACCGCGGCTGGTATGGCTGATTCCTGCGCCAACGAGCTCCGGTCCAAGTACGACCAGTTCTTCGAGACGGGAAAGACGCTGGGGATCGGACTGAGGCAGGGGATGCAGGCCTCCACGGTGGGCAGCGTTCTGGGCGGGAGCCTGCTGGCGGGGATCGCCGTGTCCAGGACAAGGAAGCAGAGCGGCACGGTGACCAAAGTGGACTCCACAGACGCGCTCAAGACCGCGAGACTTTTGGCGGCCGCGGAAGCGAGGACCACGACGGGCCTGCGCACAAGGACCACTTTGAGCAGCGCCCAGGCGGTATCGGAAGCCCGGAAGAGCCAGGCCCAGGGGCAGAGCGGAGCCATGGCCCCCGCGGCCAAGGGCAACAGCTACAGCTTTGTCCAGAACAATTACAGCCCGAAGGCTCTGTCTAACATGGAGATCTATCGGCAGACCAAGAACCAATTCGCTGCGATGAAGGAGGCGACCAAGATATGATCGATTCTTTCACTGTGACGAATCAGCTGGGGGAGTCCCTTGAGGTGATCCTGCGGGAACCGGAGAAGTCCGGGCTCTATGTGGAAAGCATCGAGGGGCTCGGCCCCGTTAAAGCATCGATCAACACCACCGACCTGGCTTCGGCAGACGGGGCGCTGTTCAACTCGGCCAGGCTAAGCACCAGAAACATCGTCATCACCCTTGGGATGCTGTTCGACCCCACGGTGGAGGACGTCCGACAGAAGGCCTATCGGTTCTTCCCGGTGAAAAGCAAAGTGACTTTACGCTTCAACACGGACAGGCGGACCGTGACGACTGTGGGGTATGTGGAGTCTAACGACCCCAACATCTTCAGCAAGGACGAGACGACCCAGGTATCCATCATCTGTCCAGACCCGTTCTTCTACGCGGTGACCCGGTCGCTGGCCTCATTCTACGACGCCGCGCCAATGTTTGAGTTCCCCTTTGAGAACGATTCGCTGACGGAGGGGACGCTCGTTTTCGGCGAGATCCGACAGGACGCGAGGGTCATCGTGAACTACCAGGGGGACGTGGATGTTGGGATGCTGATCCGGATCCACGCCACAGGGACCGCCACCGGCATCGTGATCTACAACGTGCGCACCGGCGGGAAGATCGAGATCGACACTGACAAGCTGAAAAGCATTACAGGGGCTGCGTTCAAAGCGGGAGAGGATATCCTGATCTCCACGGTGCGGGGGAACAAGTATATCCGGCTGCTGCGAAACGGCGAGTACACCAACATCATCGGGGTCATCGGGAAGAACACGGACTGGCTGCAGCTTTCACCGGGGGACAACTTGTTCGCCTATTCAGCGAAGACGGGGCAGAACGACCTTATGATCGACTTCACCTATTACAACGCTTATGGGGGTATCTGAAGCATGGAACCTTTGATCCTGGACTCCTCATTCAATGCCACCCATGTGATCGACACGTTTCACTCCTTCATCTGGGCGGAGCGGTACCGGAAAGAGGGGGACTTCGAGCTGGTGGTGCCGTTTTACCCGGAGCTGCTGGACCTGATCCGGCTGGACAGCTATGTGGGGATCGCCGGATCGGACCGGCTGATGATCGTGGAGAACATCGAGCTGGGGGAGGACGCGGAGACCGGCCGCATCATGACCGTCTCCGGGCGTTCCGCAGAGAGCATCCTGCGCAGGAGAGTCATCTGGGGACAGACGGTGGTGTCCGGCAAGTTCCAGGCCGGGATCCAGACTCTTCTAAATCAAAATGCGATCGACCCGACAGATACCAGGCGGAAGCTGCCGCTCACGTTCAAAGCCTCGCAGGCCCCCGGCATCACGGAGCTGGACATCGACGCCCAGTTCTACGGTGAGGAGCTCTACGAGGCTATTTTTGCACAGTGCGAAGAGAAGGACCTGGGGTTCCGTGTACTGCCCGCGCAGGCGGGAGGATTCACGTTTGAGCTGTATCAGGGGACAGACCGCTCTTATGAGCAGAGCGAGAACCCGTACATCGTGTTTTCTCCCGCCTTTGACAACATCGTCAGCTCCAACTACCTGCGCTCCAACAAGAACCTGAAGACCGTGGCCATGGTGGCCGGCAGCGGGGAAGGGGCGGCACGGACGATCGCCGAGGCCGCGGTGGAGGACGGCGGCAGCGGGCTGAGCCGGAGAGAGATGTACACGGATGCCAGCAGCCTTTCCAAGACCACCGGGGACGCAGACGCCCCGATCTCTGACGCGGACTATGTGAAACAGCTGAAGGAGAAGGGGATGGAGGAGCTGGCGGACAACGGGACGGTGACTTCCTTCGAGGGGGAAGTGGACGCCGTCCATCAGTTCGTCTACGGCAGGGATTTCTTCATCGGGGACATCGTCCAGCTGGTGAATGAGCATGGGATCGAATCGCGGTCGCGGGTGACAGAGCTGGTGCGGTCACAGGATCAAAATGGATCAACAGTGGTGCCCACGTTTACGGGGCTTGATTAAGGAGGTTATTCCGAAATGGCATTAAGCTATGGATTTTTCAACTCTCTGGATGGGGACCGGAAATACGACGCCAAGCAGATGGCCCAGATTTTTGACGGCATCCTGAACGACGGCGTGTTCCAGTCCATCGGAGAATACTTTGCCACGAAGCCGGGGACGGGGCTACAGGTGAAGGTCGGGTCCGGACGGGCCTGGTTCAACAGCACCTGGACACTGAGCGACGCGGACATCCCCCTGTCTCTGGCGACAGCGGACGTGACGCTGGGGCGGTATGACGCCGTGGTGCTGGAGGTAGACCACAGCCAGGCGGTGCGGGCCAACAGCATCAAGGTGCTGACAGGCACACCGGGCACGAACCCTGTGAAGCCGGCGCTGACGAACAGCGAGGACGTGCATCAGCACCCCCTGGCCTATGTGTATGTGGGCCCGGGCGTTACTTCCATCACGGCGGCCAACATCCAGGTGGTGGTGGGCACCAGCGTCTGTCCCTTTGTGACGGGCATCCTGGAGACCGCGGACATCGATGCGATATTCGCCCAGTGGGACGGACAGTTCAACACCTGGTTCGCCAATGTGCAGGCCCAGCTGAGCGGGGATATTGCGACGAATCTGCAGCGGCAGATCGATGATGTGCTGAAGCCCGCCACCAAGACGCTGTTTGGGTTGGGGGCGGACGCTATCCCGGATGATGTGTTTGCCTTCCTCGGAAAGTATAATCAGCACTGGTGGCGGAGGAGAACCACGAGCTTAGTAGAAGTAAAAGAAGATATAACCAGCACTGTGATCCTTACCCAGGATTCGACTGACTATGCGAAATTTTACTATTCTAAGACCGTCTCGGTTGATTCGACTGGTAAAGTTTCATTGAATTCCCCGATCACATTGAATGGGGTTGCATCCAGTTCGTCCGATGCATCTACCCTTGAAAATGAGTTAAAACCATACTTGGACAATACTCCATATTATGTAAGCAGCAAAAATGTAAATGGGGAAGTCTATTACATACCAGTTGGGAGTTCTGTCATTTATAGAGGGTCAAATCTTGACTATATTACATTTGGTTTGTATAGGGAAGGATCAAAAACTTACTATATGGTTTTGAATAACCCGAGTGGTAAGATCGCGGCGCAAAAAGTGACCAGTGATATTCAGGTTGGAAATTGGGAGTTTATTCAGTCATCGAACCGAAA
>ERZ1034878.431-NODE-431-length-19827-cov-7.798503_pt1 | contig 19827 bp, 15 predicted proteins | sample MGYA00520593_ERZ1034878 | MGnify/ENA primary metagenome ERZ1034878 (study PRJEB33766, sample SAMN09781724) | gut metagenome | biome: gut microbiome | host: Homo sapiens | place: Madagascar | study: EMG produced TPA metagenomics assembly of the PRJNA485056 data set...
GATATATACAATTTAAATAAGTGTTTTCTCTAGAAATGAATATTGGTCTGGGTCAACCATGTTTACAAATTCTAATACTGCTTCTGCTGTATTTTTAATACTACCATTATTTATTACTTCATTTGTAATATATGTATGACTTTCCTCATTAACTGTTTTATAAACAGCTTGTAATAATGTTTCATTAGTTTTATATTCTGGCTTTAAATCAACAATCTGCTGTATTCTAGTTCTTAATTCACATTTTGTTGGATTTTTATAAGTTGCAAAAATTTCAAGAAAACGTCTTAAGAAATGTCCTATTATATAGTCATCCTCATTGGAATTATCTATATATTTTTTTATCTGATTGAATAAAAATGTGTATTCTGACTTTTGTTGTAATATGCTTTTAGAAAAATTCTCAATTACAGAATCATCTTTATTTCTTTTAATATAATAAACACCAATGTATTTTTCATCTCTTTCTGTAAGTAATCTAAAAAGATGATAATTATGTGTAGAAATAAATAATTGCTTGTATTTTCTTTTGTTGTCTTCATTTCGCAGTCTATCTATTTCAGCAAATACAGCGTAAATATGGTTGTTATCTAAACTTGATATAGGGTCATCTATGTACAAGATTATTTCACCATATTTATCTACTAAGTCTTTAGATTCAAGACTTGCTAAAAAGTGAGCAAATGATATTGCTGTTTTTTCACCTTCACTTAAATGGTGAGCAGGTTTTCCATTTCTCTTGAGTACATATTTTTCAGTTTCGATAGGTGATTTTTGTGCTAGTTCAATTTCTGTTTTTCCCATGAATAGTCTTTTTAAGATTGTATTTACCTTTTCAGCCCCTGCAACACTTTCCGAAATTTGAGCTTCTAATACTTTCTTCTCTTTTTCTTTTTCTTCAATTTCTTTTGTTGTTTTTTCAATTCCTATTCCTGCATCATTCATAGCTTTTTCTGCACTGGTATAATCTTTTCCTACGATTATTTCAGCTACATAATGCCCACTTAATTCTTCTAATGCTATTTCTTTCTGTTTATCAAAATTTTCATTAAATGTATTATGTTCTTTAATAACACCATCATTAATTTTTTGAATTTGAGTATTAAGAGTTGTAAAATCATAATCTATATCAAAGTTGATTGGTTGCGTTACGGATTTCAATTTATTACTTAAAAGTTGTTGTATTTGTTTAACCACTTTATTATATTGCTTACGCAACTCTTCAAGATTTTCCTTATCTTTAAGATATTTATTTTCGAATTGGTCATAAAATTTAGCAGTATCAGGTAAAATATCATTAAAGGATGATATTGGTTTTATGCTACTTTGTTGTGTTTCAATTTTAGTTATAAAGTCATTATATCTTTTATCAAAATGTGCATTGAGTTCATTTATAATAGTTTCATTTAATGGTTGTCCACAATAAAAACAAACATCAGCATCATTATGTAAAACTAGTCCTTCTCGTACCCATTTTTCAGCTTCTTTATTATTAGATAACCGAGTTAAAGGAGCTGTAATACTAACGGTCTCATTCAGCAACTCTTTTAGTTTTTCAATATCAATTACTGGTAAAAGTGGTATTTTTTCAATATTTTCTATTATATGAGTTTCGATAGAATTTTCTTCTTTGAGTTTTCTTTCATATTTTAAGAAAGTACTTGCTGTAAAAGTACAATGTAGATATTCTTTAATTTTACGAGCTTCTTCGGTACGTCTATCTTCTAAGTAAGTTTTATTTTCTGCCTGTTGGGTTTTAAATTTAGCTATATTGGCAATACTAGATTTAATTTCAGTCGTTAATTGCTCAATCTTACTCATTGTTTCTTGTGCATTCTCAGCTAAAACCAGAATATTACTTGCTCCAGTATCTTTAAAAAAAAGATTATCTTCAACATAATCAGAATTAAAGACTTTTGTTTGTAAACTATTTCTATCAACTTCAGTATTTGGATTTAAGATATTTCCATCAATTTTTTCAAGAGTAAAATCAAATCCATCATCATAATGTTCAGGAATTTTTTTAGTATCAAAAACCATGAAAGCTCTTGACAGAGTCGTTTTTCCTGAGTAGTTCCAACCATAAAACACATTAAACCGTTTAAAATCGTCAACCCCATTAAAGTTAAAGTTATTAAAACGTCCTAATTTATTAATCAAAATCCTTTTAATCATAGCTACTCCTATTATTTTTATTCTATAACAAACATTTTATATGAATATTAATCTATCTTCACGTTATTGCCATCGGATTATGTTTGAATTACAATCTGTTTATGGAGAAGGGAAACAATTTGTCGCCCGTGGTTAAGTGGGCTGGAGGTAAGGAACAGGAACTAAAGTATATTCTTCCGAATATACCAAATGGATTTGTTCGTTTTATTGAGCCTTTTGTTGGTGGTGGAGCTGTTTATTTTTCTATAAAAAATAAAGACATGCTCATTAATGACAAATCTGTTGAATTGATCTCTTTATACAACAATATTAAGTATAAAAATAAAAGTTTTGCAAGCAACCTGCAATCTCTACAGGATGCTTGGATTAGATTAGAAAATGTATTAGATAACAATATTGAATTTTTTAATACAGTCTACTCGAAATACAAATCAAACAAGATTGATAAAGATAAACTTCGTGTTAATATTGAACACTTTATAAAAGACAATAAAACAATGTTCAAACAACTTTTAAATCCAGAGTTATCAAAACACTATTATATTTTTGAAAAAGAATTATTGCGTAATATTAGTTCCAAATTAGTTCGTATGAAAGATTTGGAAGAAAAGAAAGGTAATCTTCCAGCAAAAGATATCTATGACAATTTTGAATGCGGATTAAAAGGATCTTTTTACATGTTTATAAGGGCTTTGTATAACAAATATGACAATAGCGAATATTTTTACTTTATTCGTGAATATTGTTATTCTTCAATGTTCAGATACAATTCTAACGGAGAATTCAATGTTCCTTATGGTGGAATTTCGTACAATAGAAAGAATTTTCAACGAAAAATTGATTATATAAAATCCAATGAGCTTCAAACTCACTTTGTTAACACTGATATTTACAACTTAGATTTTGAAGAATTTTTGGATAAAATTAAACTTACTAAAAATGATTTTATATTTTTAGATCCGCCTTATGATACAGATTTCAGTAGTTATGTAAACAATACTTTTGATAAACAAGATCAAGAACGTTTAGCAGATTATCTAATCAACAAATGCCCTGCGAAATTTATGCTTGTTATTAAAAACACAGACTTTATCTCAAATTTATATGATAAAAAAGGGTTATACATAACAAGTTTTGATAAAACGTATATGGTTAGTTTTAAAGGTCGTAACAATAGAGATTGTGAACATTTATTAATTACAAATTATCTTATTAACAATGAAATCAAAAAAAGTGATACAGTTACTGCTCTTGAACTTAATAAGAAAAAACAACTACAATATGCATAGGAAATTGGTTATGAAAGACAAAATTGCTGAAATTATAGAAAAAGAGTACCTAATAATGTTAAATTCTATAAAATCAGATTTTAAAAAGAATTTTTGTAAAAAAGACTATAATTTTTTGTTGCATGGTTTAAAGTTGGATACCAAAATTGCTTTAACATTTGCAAGTAGTTTTGAATCCAAACTTGGTAATGCTATGCAAAAAATATCTTTAGAAATTGCTCGCTTAAAATATGGAGAAGAAAATGTACCATCCATAATTAATATTCATAAAATAAAGCATAATATAGAAGAGCAAAAAGGCAAACAAATTATAGTAACTGATGTTGATACAAACAATAAAATTCTAAATGGAAAGATTGACAACATCATAACAAAAAATGAAGGGAATTTAAGATGCAAACCTCCTAAAAATTGTAGTTTAAATTCTGCAGAATTAAAAACCTTATTAGTAAAGTTACCCAAAACTAAAAATATTATGAAAAATGATGTTGATTTAGCATTTTATGATGGGAAAATTTGGAATTTGTTAGAAATAAAAGCTGGTGGAGATTTAGATAGTTCTAATGCAAGAGGGAATATAAGAAAATTATTGAAATCATATGTAGCTTTAAATTCAAATAATACAAAAATTTATTTTGCAACATACTATCATAAAACAGGTAGTGGAAAATGGAAGGGATCAGTGAAGAAATTTCTACAATATCCTGACATGTTTTTAATAGGGCAAGACTTTTGGGAAAAGATTTTACCTGAGAATATTTCATTTGATGAATTTAAAAAGATCTATCTAAAAGTAATGAAAAAAATCAAGATTGAAAATATTATAGAAGATTTAAAAAATATTTGTGAGGAATAAATGAGAGATAGAATATTTGAAATTGTAGAAGAAGAGTTTTCATCTTTAGTAACGAGAATACAAAGCGATTTTGTAACTAATTTTAAGGCAAAACAGAATAATTTTTTATTGAAAGAATTAGATACAATGATGTCTGCTCATATGGTTTTTGTGAGTAGTTTTGAGTCAAAAAGTGGTAATTCTATTCAAAAGGTTGCAAAAGAAATTGCAAAATTAAAATATGGAGCAGCAAATGTTCCACAAATCGTTAACCCTCATAATTTGAAGCATAATATCCAAAATCCAAATGAACATGAACAAATTATAGTTTCAAATATAGATATGAATAATCCTGAATTGCAGGGCAGAATTGCAGAATTTATGACAAGATGTGAGGGTGATAAAAAGAAAAAGGTTTGTTGTTCAGTTAATCATGAAACGATTTTAGAATTGTTGGACGGAGATTTACCAATAGACACAGAAATACATACAAAACCTGTTGATTTGGCATTTTGGGATGGTGATGAATTAAACATCATGGAAATAAAAGCTGGTGGAAATTTAGATAGTAGCAATGCACCATCAAATGCTAAAAAGCTTTTAACAATTTATACAGGATTAAATTACAGAAAAACAAAACCATACTTTGCTACCATATACCATAAAGATGGCGAGGGTAAGACTTGGTCAGGTTCTATCAAAAAATATTTACAATATCCACACATGTTTTTAGTGGGTTCTGCCTTTTGGAATAAGATTTTACCTGAAGGAATCGATTTTAACGAGTTTACAAGAATTTATAATGAAGCAATAAATCAAATTAATTTAAATGAAAAACTAAACGAAATGATTAGAGGTTGCTCATAGCATATTCTTTCATTTTCTGTTCGTGGTTTTGAAATCTTTTACAAGTAGCATCAAAATATTCTTTTTCTAATTCAATTCCAATAAATTTCCGATTTAGGTTGTAAGCGGCGATCCCTGTTGAACCAACTCCCATAAAAGGGTCGAGTATAGTATCGCCTTCATTAGACGCAATTTTAATAATATGTTCTAACAATTTTACAGGTTTTTGTGCCGGATGTTTAGGATTTGAAAGTCTTTCTGGTTGCATACAAATAGGAGTTTGAATAAAATTATGCATTTCTTTTTGATTGCTAAAATTCCATTGATGACCTTTATTCCACATACAAACAATTAATTCACAACTATTCAAAAAACCATTTTTGTAAATTTTAGGAGCAGGGTTAGTTTTATGCCAAACCATAAATTGAAAAGTATCAAACTCAGGATCAAAAACCTCATGCCATTTCCCAATTTGATTATAGGTTGTAAAAATAAATATATTTCCTTTAGGTTTAATTATCCTTTTGAAATTGGCTAATAATTCTTGTGGTTCAATTTCTTTTTTATCCCAATCTGCCAAGTCATTATTAAGGGCAGAACGACCAGGTAAATCAATATTTCCTGTAGAATATTTTGCAATATTGTATGGTGGATCTGTTAAAATTAAATCAATTGATTTATCAGGAATATCATCTAATAATTTAAAGCAATCGCCAAATCTTAAGTCGTAAGCCATTCTTATCTCCTTTTTTTTATCATACCTTAAAATTTTTATTTTGTCCTTTTATTTAACGTTCTATAACATACATCACTCTTTAAAGATAATTTTCAATAGAATGTGTTTGTATGTAAAATCTTAAAAAACACAAATTTTCATCCGACTAATTCCTTCAAACCCCTGTTCAAAAAGTGTTCAATTCACTCGTTAAGGCTGGGTAGATCTGATTTATATATAAATACATATAGAAAGATGTTTTAACTCTTAAAACTCATCTGTAGACAACAATCATTCATCATAAGTTATGCCTAAAATCTTTTCTTCAATTTCTCTCACAATATCTGCTGATAATTCGCCAGATTTTGGTTTTTCCGTTTCACAATTTTCAACCGTAAATTTATCCTCATAAGTTTTTACGTTTTTGAGCATATTCATAATTTTAGTTAAGGTGTACATTCTTGATGGTTCTACTTTTTCACCGTTTTCCATATCTGCCTTTATTGATTCTAAAAGAGTTTTGCCAAAATCGTACAAATCCTCATGGAATGTTGTTTTTGCTTGTATATATTTAAATCTTTTTTCATCCCAATTACCTTCTGTTTTCCAACGGCTAAGTGTTCTTTCGCTTACGTCTAATTGTTTTGCAATATTTTCTAATGTCATAAATTTTTCAATATAAAGATTTGCAGCAGTTTCTGACAGCATTTGTTTTTTCATCGTTACTCCTTATTTCTTTAAAATTTTATCTAGCGGATTATAGTAATCTTTTTCTAAATTTTCTATCAAATTACGATATATCTTAACAAAATTGGTTATTCCATAGTATCCAAGCGATTTTTGAATAAAGGTTAGTGGAATATTTTGTTGGATGCACATATTAACAAAATTATGCTGCATATCACTTGGATTTAGTTTTGAAACTCCGATTTTTTTGCCAATGGAGCCAAAACATCTTCTTCTACATATTGTTGAGCTGGTTTATTAGTCTCAAATTTAAAAACAAAATCATTAGGTTCAGGATCCGATATATGATATTTGTACTCAAGGTCCTCGCAAATATTCCAATCAATCGTCAATCGTCGCATTGTAGAATTACATTTAGTCATAACAAGTTTATCGCCATAAAGAAAATATTTTAGAAAAATTATTTGATTTCTAAAATCAATCCTATCCCAAGTTAATCCTAGCAGTTCAGAGATACTCGCACCAGAAGATAGTGAAATATACAAAATTGGATAAACATCAGGGTATTCTTTATAACAACTGTTCAATAATCTTGAAATTTGTTCTTCGGTTAATAAATTCATATCCATTGCATAAGCATTTTCTTTAGGACTTTTACTTCTTGATGTAAGATAATTTGTTGTAGGACAAACTGCATTAATAATGCTTTTTAATGTTTTGATATAAATATTTACCGAAACAAGTTGATATCCACTATCAAACTGTTTTTGCTTAAACTTTGCCACAACTTTATTTGTGATTTCTCTTATTTGTAAATCCCCGAAATATTCTATTAAATGGTTTTTATAATCTGTTTTTTGATGCATTAATATTTCAAGTTTGTTATTGGTTTTTAACCTATTAAAATAAATATTCGCAGCATCTTTAAATAACATATCCAAAGGCTCTTGAATTTCATTTTCAAACTTAATTTTTATTTTTTGCGATTTTATATTATTTCTGAAATATTCAATTTGTTGCTTACTAAATTCTAATTTTAAATTTCTCAAGAACGCAGCAGAAGCATAGGCATAAGGTTGTTCCATTTTTTGTTCCGCTTGCAATTGTTTTTGAGCTCTATAAATAGCCTCGTTTGCCGATAATTTTTCATTCGTTAAATAATATTTTTTAAAATAATTAAACAATTCGTCAGGTATTGAACTTTCAACATTACTGGCACTATATGACGGCAAAATACCTTTAAAACCATATCTTTTATAATTTGTTCGTATCCTACTTAATGTACAAAGTGAAATACTTTTATATCCTGATGTTTGGTTAAATAATTCAACCAGTTGCTTTGAATTCTTACCACCTGCCTGATTTACAAAATTGAGTAAATCAATATAACTCCTTATCCGTTCTTGTGTTTTTTTTGCTTAGTGTAAGAAAATAATCATAACCTTTTTCTTTCTCAATTATGATTAACTTGACTTCAGCACTCCCATTATTATTCACCCATTTGGTATTAAAATAATAGGTATTACCATTCTTTACAACAATTTTTTCTTTTAATAATTCTGACAAAATAACTATTACATCTTGTTCATCAATATCAGTAACTTGAATTACATCATCAAGAGTGAATTTGTCTAATCGTCTTGCTGTTTTTATTATTAAATCTTTATTCTTCAATATTCAAACCTTTCACATGTTTTGCATCAATTTTATTTAATCCGTTTGTCTTTGCTAATTTTTCCAACATAGAAAGCCCTTTTATAACTTGACGAAAACGATTTGTCTTTTCAAAAAATATTTCTTTTGCTTCGTCTGTTATTTTTATTTCGCATAGTTCTTCAACAATAATGTCCATATCTTCTTTTGAAAACGGTTTAAACTCTACTATTTCAGAAATTCTATCAAACAAATGGCGAAATTTTCCAAGTTTTGCTTTGGATTCTTGCATTCCGATTAAGACAACAGGAATTCCTGTTAAATCATGTAAATCTCTTAATGTTTCTATTTCTTTGGAATGACTTACAAGATAATCCACTTCATCAACTATAACAACTTGAGGATTTAGTCTTAAATGTGCAATACACTGTTTCATCAAATCTGTAGACTTTTTAGATGGTGCTTCGCCAAGTTCCTCTACAATTTTTTCTAATATTCCATGACTTGTCATATTATTTTGAGCTCTAACATAAATAGCATCATTTCTATTTGCCCAACGAATCGCAACTCTACTTTTTCCCAAACCAGGATCACCATATACTAATCCCATTTTTGGAACTTCACTGGATTTATCTATCAAATTATTCATTAAATCAATAAATTTTTTGACGTTATGGGTTTTTACAAATAATTTACGCATTGAATATCTCCTTTTCTTCGCCATATATTTGTTCGTATTCGTCTGTTAATTTATATTCAGTAATCCAGTCTTGCTCGCTTTTAGTAAGATTATCTTTCTTAATCAGGTGCTCATACTTTTCAAATCTTGTTCTAAAACAACCGTTGAAATTTTCTGCTTGAAAATCTGTTTTTACTTCAAGACTGAATTGTTTAATCTCATCCTCTTTTTGTTTCTCAGGTAAATCCATTGTTAATAGCGGAGTATAAACCTGATTTCGTTTTAGATGATTTATATATTCTTGTTCCGTTCTTTTTTCTAATTGTTTCTTTAATTTTGTCTTTTGTTTTAAATCTTCTATATCTTTTACCTCACCTAGATAATTTGCTAATGGATGAATAGGCTCAACCCTTTTTGCCGTACATATAAATTCGCCATTTAATTTGTAGACTTTTATTGAACTTAAATCAAAAAGGCTGTATTTAATTATTACTTTCTTTTTATAACCAAATAATGCTTCGTCATAATAATTATTTTTGAGGAATAAGATGCCGTTTCTATAAATATTCTTAATTTCACGAGCCATCATAAGGTCATCTAATGTATCAATATTGACACCTTCTCCTTTGCCACTTGCAAGAACTTCACCAATTGTTTTATCCTCAACATGTGGACAAGGTTGTTCATAATGATATTTTTGCAACCAAATCTCAAGAACTCTTGTAACCTGTTCTATTGTTGGCACATTAAATTTGAATATAGATTTATGAAGTTTTTCATTTCTTTTTAATTGAGCAGGCTTTTTAACAATACTTGTACCGGTATAAGATGGAAGCATTACCTCAAAACTGTCTTGTAATTCTATAAATAACCTTTCAATAGGTTTTGCCTTCGCATTGTAAGGCTTTGCATAAATTGGCTTAATACCTAGATTAGTAAATAAACCAAAAATTCCATTTTCAATAAAATATTTTGATTTAAAAGCCTTACCGTTATCTTGATATACAAATTTTGGGACTTTACCTAAATTTATTATTGAATTTCTCAAAGCACTTGCAATACATTGTGTATTTTCTTCAAGCATAATTTCAAATCCGACAAAACCACCTGATTTCCAATCTTGATAAGCAACCAATGTTGGTCTTACAGGATTTCCAGTGTATGGATTTTTAACAAAAAATGATAATCTGTGCCCATCGCCTACAATTACATATCCTACTTCAAGTTTAGAAACGTCTCTTGTAATGTATGGTAAAACTTTATCATGTAGAGCTTTGTTTCCTTCTCTTGCTTCAATCCAAATGTTATAATGTTCGTTTTTGTAATTGTTAGCAAATCTTCTATATGTTAAATCACAGCACAAACTTTTAAACCCACGTTGTGTTAATGCCATTTTCGTATATTTAATTGCTTTTCCTATGTTTAACTGATTTGGATGTAGCAAATTTTTCAACAGTTCAGATTTTTCTTCTTCTGATAGAATAGATTTTTTAGTTTTTTCACCGAATGTATAGTTGTTGATCAAACAATGCCAATCATCATTATAGGTACGAAGCTTTTTATGCCATTCATAAATTGTTCCGATAGCAACCTTGCCGACAGTATCAAATAAATCGTTACAAATACAGCTATTATTATATGCCTCAAGAAAATCTTTTCCTGCTACCGTTTTATTTTTCTTGTTCAATCTAAATTCATCCCATTTTTTGATTAAATCATATTTTGCAAGAGCCAATTTCTTTTGACCTTCCGGGACAACATAATTTATTGGTTGTAGTTGGACAGATTTTTCTTTGATTGAGGTTACTTTTTTTCTAACATTTTCTTCTAGAGATGTTACTAAAATCTCATAAGATTTTGAACATTTTCTGATAACATATTTATTTTTGCTTATTGCCTTCCGGACTGCTCTTTCGGATATACCTTTAATTTGAGCAAGTTCTTTAGTTGTAATCCAGTAATCATTTGAGTTTTGCATAAATATCTCCTCTCACACATTAACTCTGCTTGCGAGATTTGTGTAGTCAATGTATCCATATCGAAACATATCAACAACTGCCACTTCAAGCCTATAAAATCATTGTTTTTCTGATATTGAAAAAGCAAAATGTTTATTGTATTTTAAGCAACTTTTACAAACGGAACTAAACGGAACCTGATTTGGTTCCGTTTGTACTATAATGAGAAAAAGGGGTAAATGTAACTCTGTCGGATGCAAAGCTACATACCGAAAATAAAGGGGTAATATGATTAGACGCCAAAAACCTGAAGAACCAGCATGGGCAAAATATATAACAGAAGATAATTTGCCAACCGAAGATTTGCAATATCTATGCTCAATTATTGGCATAGAAGCAACAAAGAAATTAATGTTTAAAGCTGCCGGAGAAAAGTTCTCAATCCATGCTCATTGCAATCAACCATACAAAAGACAATATATTATAGACAACTTTGATGGCACAAAACAAAGCATAAATAATCTGACACTTGAATGTAAAACGACTACAAGATTTGTGTATAAAGTGCTTGAAGAACGAACTGAAGGCAAGAGGGATAAATAAATGTATGCAAATTATTTGGCAGAGTTGAGAATTGATTTAGAATTAACTGACGAGTATGAAGAGTTATATAAACCTTTTGGAAGAAATGACATTATATTAATTTTGTCTACTCTTCACTCTTCTCTTTTAAAATTATTTAAGTCTATGAACGGAAGATTACCAACAAAAGATTATTGTGCACATTTCTGGGCTGATCCAAGCAGAGAATTGATAGATACAATTGATAAGATAGAAACACTCCAACGAAGATTAAGCAAGTCTGAATATGCTTTTAAAATTGAGGAATACAATCAAGGTATTATTAATAAGTGCAATGAATTTTTAAGTTCAAGTGGTGGTAGCACAATCCCTGAAAATATGGATAAAATAGAGTTATTTTATGTAAATCCAATTTTTATAAAATGCAATACAATAAATGTAAAACATTCAAGTGAAAATATTATACACGATTTAATACCACTTGGTGAAGGTTCATATGCACTTACTTATAAATATCACGATGATTTTTATAATAAGGATTTTGTTGTAAAAAAAGCAAGAAAAGGATTATCCGAAAAAGAATTAAAACGATTTAGGCAAGAATTTGAAATAATGAAAAGTTTAAATTCTCCTTATATTGTGGAAGTTTATTCTTACAATAGTGAAGAAAACTCATATGTTATGGAGCATATGGATTATACTTTGGATAAATTCTTAAAACTAAACAATGATAAAATATCTTCAGGAACCAGAAAATCATTGATATTGCAATTACTAAAATCTTGTAAATATCTACATGAAAAGGGATATTTACACAGAGATTTATCTCCAAGCAATGTCTTAATTAAAGCTTATGATGATGTATTAGTTATTAAAATTTCTGATTTCGGTTTAGCCAAAGATCCTAATAATGAACTAACTACAGTGAATACTGAATTTAAAGGCTATTTTAATGATCCAAATTTAAAACTTGAAGGTTTTAATAATTATGATATGTCACATGAAATATATGCACTTACAATGTTGATATATTTCATAACCACAGGAAAAACTAATACAACAAAAATTCCTGGCAAGAATTTGAATAATTTTGTAAGAAAAGGTCTTGGTGAGCGAGCAAACAGGTATAAATCAATAGATGAGCTATGCGAAGCATATAGAAATTTATAGGTTCCGTTTGGTTCCTTAAAAAGTTCCGTTAAGGTTCCTTTTTATAACAGAAAAATATTTTTTCTGGAACTAATGTTACTTTTTGAATACCAAAAGTCCTATGATAGCCCATCGGCATTTTCATACAGAAATAAGGCTTTGAGGCATGTTGCTATATAGAATTAGACTTTTTTAGGACTCAATAGTGATGCAAATCGGACATATCGGACTTTTCTGCAACCCTAAAATACTCTTGAATTACTTTATGTTCTCGGGCTTTAAGCCAAGTTCCCCTTTTCTGTATTGTCCTGTTTCTTTGTAATTGCTTTTACATCTTTTAAACTTTCATTTTCTTTGTTTATATCTTTTTGTTATATAAAAAAAGCACCCGAAGGTGCTTTTTTATTAAAATGGGGCGGATAGTGGGATTCGAACCCACGCATATCGGAACCACAATCCGAGGTCTTAACCACTTGACGATATCCGCCATAAGTTCCAACAAGAATCAGTATACCAAATAAATATTTTTTGGCAAGCTATAATTCTTTTTTTATATTTTTATAAAAAAGTGTCGTTCCATTTAGGAAACGACACTTTAAATTTTTGAACTAAAAATTAGTTATCTTATTTCTTTGCTGGTATTCTCATTGCATAGAATGAGCGAACAACAAACACTAGCGCAACTATCAAAATTACAACACCCGCTAACTTAGCGTGTTCTTTGAATGTTGGATTAATAGCAATTTCCATCGCCAACAAGCCGAACAATGTTGTAAATTTAATAATTGGGTTCATTGCAACTGATGAAGTATCTTTGAACGGGTCACCAACTGTATCACCAACAACTGTTGCTGCGTGCAAGTCTGTGCCTTTTTCAGCCATATCAACTTCAACAATTTTCTTTGCGTTATCCCAACATCCGCCTGCGTTTGCCATAAATACAGCTTGGAACAAGCCGAATACTGCGATTGCAATTAAGTAGCTTACAAAGAATGAAACCGGCGCAGAATCATCACCAACCGGTGCAGATAAGCAAGCTAGAGCAAGCGCAAAACCGAATAATGCTATAAAGATATTATACATACCCTTTTGAGCGTATTGAGTACAAATCTTAACTACTTCTTTTGAGTTAGTTAGATTTGCGCACTTATCATCAGCTTCGCCTAGTTTAATATTATCTTTAATATATTCAGTTGCAGAATAAGCACCTGTTGTAACTGCTTGCATAGAAGCACCTGAGAACCAGTAAATTACTGCACCACCGGCAATAAATCCAAGCAATGTATAAGGATTTAACAGGTTCAAAATCATTTCAGGCTGAATACCAAGAGTTTCTTTGATTACAAGAATCAATGAGAAAATCATTGTTGTAGCACCAACTACTGCAGTACCAATAAGAACAGGTTTTGAAGTAGCCTTAAAAGTATTACCTGCGCCATCATTTTCTTCCAAGTATTTTTTAGCATTTTCAAAATCAGGTTTGAAACCGTAGTATTTTTCAATACCTTCTGCAACATTCGGAATTTCTTCTATTAAAGATAATTCATAAACTGATTGAGCATTATCTGTTACAGGGCCGTAGCTATCAACAGCAATTGTAACAGGTCCCATTCCTAAGAAACCAAACGCTACCAAACCAAACGCAAATACTGATGGATAAATCATTACGTCGTTTGGAATGTATTGGCTTGCAAAATAAGCTAATCCCATTAATAATACAACTATTGCACCAATCCAGAAACCTGAGAAGTTTCCTGATACAATACCTGATAGAATTGTAAGTGAAGCACCGCCTTCTTTAGACGCTACAACAACTTCGTGGGTGTGTTTAGCTTTAGGGCTTGTAAATACCTTAGTTGCTTCAGGAATGAGAGCTGCACCCAAAGTACCGCAAGAAATTATGATAGATAGAACTAACCATAAATTTTCGCCCATATCTTTTAGTAAGTAATTACTTACACCAAATGTCATAATAATTGACAAGATTGAAGTTATCCAAACAAGGCTTGTTAATGGAGCTTCAAAATCGAATTTTTTAACGTTTAACATAAACGCTTTAGTTAATAAATTATTGAAAGCATAAGCGATTACTGATGTAATAATCATCAAGAATCTCATTGTAAAAATCCAAGCCAATAATTGAACTTGATAATCTTTAAATACGCCTAACAAAATGAAGCTTACAAGAGCAACGCCTGTTACACCGTATGTTTCAAATCCATCTGCAGTAGGTCCGATAGAATCGCCAGCGTTGTCACCGGTACAATCGGCGATTACACCAGGGTTACGAGGGTCGTCTTCTTTAATGCCAAATTGAATTTTCATTAAATCTGAACCGATATCTGCAATTTTTGTAAAAATACCACCGGCTACACGAAGTGCTGAAGCACCAAGTGATTCACCGATAGCAAAACCGATAAAGCAAGCACCTGCAAGTTCGCCCGGAACGAATAATAAAATTATAAGCATCATAATTAATTCAATTGATACAAGCAAAACACCGATACTCATGCCGGCTTGAAGTGGAATGTTTAAAATATTTAGCGGTTTGCCTTTTAATGCGGTAAATGCAGTTCTTGAGTTTGCTAATGTGTTCATTCTGATACCGAACCAAGCTACCAAATATGAACCTAAAATACCTAAAACAGACCAACCTAAAATGATTAGAACTGATTTAAGCGGCATTGCTTGAAGATACCAGAAATAAAAAGCAATACATAACCCAATTAGCACTTCCAGCGCTAAAAGGAATTTACCTTGTTGAACAAGATAAGTTTTACAAGTTTCAAAAATAGTGTTACCAACTGCGTTCATTGCTTGATGAACGTCAACTTTTTTAACTTCTCTGAACATCCATAGCCCAAAAAGTACACCAAAAAATGAAACCCCTAAGCCTATAAGCAGAAGCGTATAGCTTTCAGGGTTTTCAACTTTGATATTTGGAACTACAAGAGAAGCTTCTCCGGCAAATACCGGCGTAATCATTGTTAGCAATGCTGCAAACAATGACAAGGCTTGTTTTTTCAACATAACTCTCTCCTTCTTTTTGTAGACTCTAGTTAAACACTAATATAGATATTATATATAATCTTTAAAGAATTTACAATAGTCACAGAGAGAATATTCTTGACAAACAATTTTGGTCTTGGTATATTGGATTTGTTCCACGGGCATGTGGTGGAATGGTAGACACGCTAGTCTTAGGAACTAGTGCGAAAGCGTGGGAGTTCGAGTCTCTTCATGCCCACCATTTCATACAGATAACACTGTGTGAAATACCTTCAAAAGAGCCGTCAAGGCTCTTTTTTGTTGCCTTGTTCTGCTCAAGATTATGAAGCAACGTGCTTTCAGAGAATTTTTCAACCCCTAATTCTTCTATACCTTGCTTTGCAATCTTCACAAGTTGTTCAATCGTAGCAAAAGGTTCTGCAAACTTCATTTTGACATGTTTTCCATTAACCGTAACTGAAGAATAGCTTTCTCTAACGATTTTTGCGACTTCTTCGGGTGGTAATTCTTTTGCTCTTAGGCTTGCCTTGTGGCAAACATCTAAAATCTTGATACCTGTGTCCATGTAATCAACATTTGCACTTTGATGTTTTTGCAACTCAGCGTTAAGTTGGTTCAATTTGACTTCATAGTCATTTTTTAGACTTAACCATACTTCACGTTCTAAATTGCCCTCTATTTGGTCTAGATATATCTTTTTGAGAATATTGGTACAATCAGCAATTTCTTTTTCAATGCGTTGCATTTCTTCTTTGTGATACTTTTGTTCATCACCAAAACTTTCTCTCAAACTTGTTCTCATAAGCTCGTAGAGATGTTGACTTAGTGCTATTCTTTTCAAATGCCTACGAAACGCAGTAGTCAATTCTTTTTCAGAAATATAGCCACTATTCACACAACTTCTATCATAATGTGAACATCTATAATAAATCATTTTGTGATGTTTTTTGACTTCACCGCATATAGAGTAACCACAAATAGCACATTTTGCTATTCCAGGGTAAAGAAAATGAAAGTTTTTGCGAACATGAGATTTGTCTGTCTTTTTGAAAGCTAACTGAGCCTTATTAAACACTTCTAAAGAAATAATTGCAGGGTGTTTTCCTTGGTAGATTACTTCATTGCAGACCATCTGACCTATGTAGATACGATTTTTTAGCATTGCTTCAAGAACACATTTTGTAATCTTTGGACGATTAGACTTATAGTAGTAACCTTCCTCAAATAGCTTGTCAATTAGCCTATTTAGAGAATAATTGCCTGTGCTAAAGAGTTGGAAAGCTCTCTGTACAAATAAAACATGAGCTTTGTCGATATAGAGAGATTTTTGTTCACCTCTTTTGTAGCCATAGGGGGGATTAAATGGCCAATAGCCTTCTTCTAACCCTTCCTTAAGCCCTTTTTTGATTTCTTCTGACAAATTGTCAATGTAGTTCTTTGCCATTAGAACCTTGATACCATGAATAAATTTGTCGTGAGATTTAGAATTTTTTGAGATAACTGTACCCTCTTTCACCAAATGTACTTCAAGGTCATAATCCTCAAGAGTAACATAGTCTTTAAAATTTCGATAAAGTCTATCAGTTTTTTCTACTAATATGATTTTGACATCTGAATTAGCTTTCAAATATTCTAACATTCGATTATAGTTAGTCCTTCCAGCTTTTTTCGCAGTTTCAGCGTCTGAAAATTCTTCAACAATCTGAAAACCATTTTTGAGGGCATACTCTTTCAACAGTTTGAGCTGTGCGGGAATAGAAAAACCTTCTTTTTCCTGTTCTTTGCTAGAAACACGTGCATAGATAACGACTTTTTTGTTTTGCATATCTGAATCTCCTAGATATTCTGAATTTCTACTTTCATTTTTGACTCATTTTCTAAAAAAGTAAATAGAGATTGGCATACTATTTCACACTAGGATTAGAGCGAAAGCCCCCGTTACAACCGTTTTAAGACTAAAGCTATCCTTCGCAAAAAATTTTTTGGAAAAGTATCTCCGAGCGAAAAATAGTGTCGTTTTGTCGTCTTTTAGAGTAAAACATTAGCAAAATCAGGAGTTCAAAATTTTTCAAATGTAGTATTTGTGAAGTTTAGATGTGCTTCAAGGTGTCGTTTTCTACAAAAGAAAAGCTACGCACAAGCGTAGCTTTATGATTTGGGGTAAAGGTTGAGCAACCTACCTTTTTCGTATTTTGCGGAAGGCTGACTTAAAAGTCATTTTCAGACCATTAGAAGTCAATTTGAAGCTATTAGCAAGCAAATTAAGTGCAGTTCTTTTTGTTTGAGTATCAAAGTCCTTATAGATATCATAAAGGCGTTGCTTAAAGCTATCAGAGCAGTGTTCTCTAATCATATCAATTTGCTTTTGTGTGCAATAGATTTTCGCCTCTAAATCTCCGTATTTTTCTTGAATTTGAGTAAATTTTCCTTCAATATACTTTTCATCTTCTATCTGCTTGGCGGTAATACTTTCATTCAATTTCATTTCAGCTTGATTTTTTCGGCTAACATCACGTTTGTAGCCGTCAAGCTTGTGTTTGAGCTCAAAAAGCTCCTCTTTTAGGACTTCTTGTACGATTTCATCTGGAATAAGTCCTAATCTGATTTCCTTTAGATACCTTTCAATATCAGTATCTAAATCTATTTCTCTGGCAACAGAACGCTCTTTGCAATTAGAATTAGTGCAACGATAATAGACATAACGATTGCCATTTGTCTTTGCTTTTACATCGCCGACAAGAAAACTACCGCAATTTTCACATTGTAGTGATTTAGAGTATAGCAAATCGTGTTTTCGTGGTGTTTTTGGAGCTGTATCTAGCAAATTTTGGACTTTTTCAAAAAGTTCCTGAGATATGATTGCTTTATGTTTGCCGTCTATAAGCTCATCTTCAACATAATATTTTCCGGTGTAGAATATGTTTTTCAACATGGAAACAAGGGATTGCTTAGGAATTATTTTGTCAGGCTGTAATTCATACTTATAGCCTTTTTCAAATAAAACTTCGGGCAATTCAGATGTAGAGTAAACACCTGTAGCATAAAGTTCAAAGGCTTTTTGGACGAACTTGGCTCTGTTTTGCATAACAACGCAAATGCTATCATCACAATCATTGCTATAGCCATAAGGAGCAGGTGCAGCTCTAAAACCACTCTTGTTTTTGGCGAGACTACCTATTCTACATCTAACTTGGTCTAATCGTACTCGATAATTAGAAAACGCAATATCAAGATCAAACATTAGGTAGTTAGTGTAATCTACAGGATTTTGCATTATCAGGTTGTTGTAGACAATAATTACAGTAACGCCATAATCCTCAACCAATTCCTTGATAGTATCTCCGTCGGTTCCATTTCTTGTGATTCTATCAGAAAATGCTGCAACAAGGACTTTGGCTTTTCCTTCCTTGAACATTTGTACCATTGCATTAAATTTAGGTCTTTTTCCGCCTTTCATTGCGCTAGCCATTTCCTCAAATTCTTCTACTATATTGAGTTTCATTTCTTTGCAACGATTCATACAAAGTTCTTTTTGGTCTGCAAGTGATGTACCATTTCCTTGTTTTTTGGTAGAAACCCTGTAGTAATTAATGCAATCTTGTCCTTCAAGATTTTTCATCATATTAATTAATTTGTGATAATTTAAGAACATTGTTAAAAATCCTTTCTTACTAAATATTTAAACAAAATAGATGTACCTAGTTTTAGATACGCCTAAGCTATAGCTAGATTTCGTCATTAGTGTTATCACCGTAAGTTAAAATCCATCTTTTTTGCTGATTACGTAGTAAATCAAGCAAATACTCATTTTCTGACACATCTATTGAGATTGCACGATTGACTCCTTTCATAGATGTAGTTTGAGTGTTAAAACGCTTATCATTAGCAACCAAAAGTCTAAATTGCGATGCTTTCATCATTGCCTTTGGGTTAGATGTGTTGTATTTTTCAAGATACCTGTTGAGGTTTAGTCTTAAGATATTGTCTTTTACGAGTTTCCAATCAATACCGTTTTCTAGTTTTTCGGTTTCAACAAGTATTGTAATGTTATTCATAATTACATCTCCAGATTGCACCTCTGTATTCAAATAACTTTGCAACATTTTGTCATATTCAATAGACATCGAACGCCAATCTACCAGTTCGTAGCCTAGTATTTTGTTGATAATAAGCCACAATGTACTTGAAATCGCTAATGTAGAGAGATGTCTACCCCCATTAGAAATATTTTCGCTGAGAATATCAAATAT
>ERZ1034878.432-NODE-432-length-19813-cov-8.972163_pt1 | contig 19813 bp, 15 predicted proteins | sample MGYA00520593_ERZ1034878 | MGnify/ENA primary metagenome ERZ1034878 (study PRJEB33766, sample SAMN09781724) | gut metagenome | biome: gut microbiome | host: Homo sapiens | place: Madagascar | study: EMG produced TPA metagenomics assembly of the PRJNA485056 data set...
GTATTCATCTGACAATTTATCAATAAATGCTTTAAAATCTTCTGATGTAATTTCATCAAAGAACCAGTTTTGCACATAATCACTCAAACATAGTTTGTCTATATCTTTTTGATTAAGTTCGCGTTTCTCTAAATACAAATTAGGTTTTTCCGCTTCAATATCCAATAAAATACTTTGCCAACAAACAAACTCATAAGGAATTGACTCATTATTAGCATGAGACCCCTCTTCTGCTTGTTCAATCAAATATTTCGCAACGCTCGCGTTGATTTCATATTTTTCTTGATAATTATAAAATTTATCAACAATTTTGAAGAAATCACGCTCATTCATAGAATTAAATCCAAACGAATCCAAAATTCCATAACGAGGGTTTGTAACAATTGCCAAGAATTGCAAAGTGTGGTTTGCTCTGATTCTTGAGAACACAATACCAATGTTGCCATGCCCGTCAGGGAAAGAAACATAAACCTTATAAGGCTTAGATTCTTTTAAAATACCTTTATAAAATTCTTCTGTATTATCAACGCGAATTCCTGACATTTTCAATTCAGAAACAGCTTTATTTATTCTGCCTTGCAAATCTTCAGATGCAAACTTTTTAGCACCTTCCAAAGCATGATATGCGAGTTGCGATTTTGAACGTCCCAAAATATCTAGCGCAGTATTGCCGACCTCTGTTCCTATATAGTACAAAAATACAGGTATTAAAATATTTGCTAAAGCGTCATTTGCATAATCTTCTTCTAAAGACTTAATCAAAATAATTTTGTCTTCATCACCAATTGCACTCATAAAATCCATAAAATCTATTTGTGCTTCGGGATTCATAATTGCAGTGTCTAAAAGTTGTTTTGTTTCTTTATTTATTAATTCATTGAACTGCTCAAAATAACCGCTAATTACATCATAATCAATTTTATTACCCAAATCTTTAAGCATATTAAATGCAATCATTTTGATATGATCACCATATTCAGGGGCTTTTATAACATTCCATAATTCATTATTAAGGGTTTCTTTTTCAATTAATTCAGTTAATAACCAACAAATAATTAATGCCTTTTGTTCTGACGCATTAATAAGTTCTTTTATTAAAATATCAAGAACAGTTTTCTTATCTTCAATCATCTTTAAATCAGTAATTAATGATGAATTTGGTTGAGATGAAGTAGAAAGTGCTGAAATAGTAGCAAGTATTTCCGCCTTAATCTGAATTTTATTCATAAAAACCCTCTTTTATCTTATTTAAAAACTCTCTAACAAGCTAAAAAACCAACTCTTGTTATAAAGAATTGTACCTTAAAAAATTGCTTTTCGCAATCTTGCAATTCTGCAAAAAATAGAAATATATATTGTTATTGTCTAAAAAAAGTGCTATAATAAATCGGATGCAATCTAATTTAAAAAAAGAAGTTATTAATAAGTTTAGCAAAGATGTTTTTCCATCTTTCTTAGCTTTTGAAAAAGAGCGTAAAAAGATTTTAACCCAAATGATTATAACGGAAGCTATTCTAGCATTAATTCCACTATTATTTTATTTTAATCTTTCCGCTATCAATACGTATATAGAACAAATTAATCACGCATCTTGGTTAACAGCATTGCACATTATAGTTGCAATTGAAATTCTAATCACAATCATACGTCCATCTTTTATTTGTTCAGATTTCCAAACTAAATTACAAAAGATGGCATTACCAACAGTATTAAAAACGATTGGAAACATTGAACATTTTTATAATAATCCTTTGTTCACAAAACAAGAATTGCAGAACACTGGACTATTTAGTTTGTTTAGCCTGATAAGTTCCGATGATTCATTTGTCGGCGAATTTAAAGGTGTAAAATATAGAATTGCAGAATTGCTGTTAGAAGCTAAAGGGAAAAAAGAAAACCGCACAACAGTTTTTGATGGTGTTGTATTTGCATTTGAAATGAATAAAAAATTTAACTCTCAAACAACAATAACTTCAACAGGTGACTTTGCAACAAGAAACAATGCTCCGTTTTGTTTGTACGTGCTCATTTGCGTCCTCACTGTTGTAACTCTCACATTTGGCTTCCTGAAAATAAATGCTATATCTTCTGTTTTTCCAATGTTGTCATTAGTTCTAGTGCCAACATTATCATCTTTATTATTTGGAGTTATGATAATCTTTCTTGCTCAATATATTTCAAAGCAAGCAAACAATAATTTACAGATAAGTGATAATAAAATAAAACTGGAAGACATATATTTCAACAAGCAATTTAATGTTTATTCTGATGATGAAGTCGAAACAAGATATTTGTTGACAACAGCTTTTATGGAACGACTTTCAAACTTGAAAAAAAGTTTAAAGCTAAAAAATTTAAAATGTGCTTTTATAGATAATCAAGTTATTTTTGCCTTATCAAAAGACAAAAACATGTTTGAATTTGGTAGTTTATTCAAACCTTTGAATCAATTTGAAAATATTTCTTTCTTTGATGAGTTATTTTCAATCTTGGATTTAATTGAATACTTTAAACTCAATGAAAAAACAGGTTTGTAACTTTTCTTTATTTAATCTTTCGGAATTTCTGCAAATAAGCAATGAACGCTACCGTCATTATTTTTCAACAGATTTGAAATAGTTTTATCACCTACAAAATGAATATCATCGGGTGCAATAATTCCATTCAAACTTTTCTTAAAAATTCTTTCAAAACTAAAATCAATCTTTTCTGCAATTTCAGGCGTTAAACCTAACTGTTCGTCAAGAACGGACTTACCTGCAACATAAACAAGTGATTTATCATCTCGTTCATGAACAATCGCATTCATAAAATTCATTTTATATTTTATATCTTCTAAAAACGAAGGAATATCCCCACAAATAGCACCACCTGAGTTCGGTTTAACTATTAAACCGGGGACTTTTATTACATTAAATTTGTTATACTTAAGCTCTTGTTGCAGTGTTTTGTATCTCTTTGGCGTATTATATTGTTTATCACTTTCTAAAATTTCTTCTTTTAGGTAATTTAGCTTTCTAATCACACCTTCTAATTGGCTATCATTACTTTTAGCAAAAATGTCCTTTGCCCTATTTATACCTTTTTCCAATTCGCTCAAAAGCATTTTAGGGTCATTGACTAAAATCCTTTTGTTATTAAGAGGTCGAATAGACAAATCCAGGTGGAAATCAGGCTGCGAAACCGTAATAACTTTATGTTTTCCAAAGAAGTCCTGAATTGATTTAGGGCTTTTTATGCTTAATTCTTCTTTGCCCAAAAGAACGACTTCTTTACCACCGTCTTTTATGAAGAAATAGTTTCCACCTTCAACGTGATTATACTTTTCTTCTATCGGAAGCTTAAACATTTCTTTTATATCTTTTAAATTTGTATCTTCTTGAGTAAAGCCTTTTGATTCAATTGTTTTATTAGGAAAAAATGCCAATCTGTCTTGAACCCAAGGCCAAAAGTTTGAAAAATTTGGCTTTGCATCCGGAAACTCATTTTTTAGAATTTTTTTGGGTGTTTGAATAAAAACATCGACACCTTCTTTATTCAATATTTCTGCAGTTTGAGTTGCTAAGCCATAAAACGATTTTCCAAAACCTCCATCTCTGGTAAAAATTCCCTTCAAAGGTCTTGCATCATAGCCGGTAAATGATATATTGTTTGACATTTTTAACTCCTTTATACAAGGATTAAAACCTGTGAAAAATAAATTTGCTATTATTCTTAGACAGTGACAGGGCGTAATACCTCACAGCGTGCAGTCGTTGAGAAAGCGTATGTTATTGAATAAGCCCCCACCCTAACCCTCCCCCATAGGAGCACTACTGTCCATGATTATTTTTTTGAAAAATCTCTAAAATAGAATAAAATCAATATCGTTATGTTGCAAACATTGAGTCAATACTTAAAAAGAACGACAATCGCGTCGCGAGCGTTTTTTAGCGAGCGTGAAAGTGCGGGTGAACCCGCACTCTCTCGCTCGCTATCGTAGCTAATCGCTACACGCTCGCGGCGCAAATGTCATTCATTTGATAAAAATTATCATGGACAATAGTGCTCCTATGGAGGAGGGCTAGGGTGGGGGCTTATAGTTGCAACAGGCACATAAAAAACCTGCGGTTTTCGGAAGAAAACCGCAGGTTTAAATGCTAATTCAAATTACAATTTAAAAATTATAATTTAGAAGCAACCATCTTAGTAGTTTCAGCTAAACGAGTTGAGTAACCCATTTCGTTATCGTACCAAGAAATAATCTTAACTTGGTTGCCACCCATAACTCTTGTTAATAGAGCGTCAACTGTTGAAGATTGTGAAGTACCAACGTAGTCAGAAGATACCAATGGTTCTTCAGTGTAGCAAAGAACGTGTCCGTCAGCACCTTCTTTAAGAGCTGCGTTAACTTCTTCTACTGTTACGTCTTTTTTAAGTTCAAATACAACGTCAACTAATGAAACGTCTGGAGTAGGAACTCTCATAGCGAAACCGTCCAATTTACCTTTTAATTGAGGTAATACTAGAGCAACAGCCTTAGCTGCACCAGTTTTTGTAGGAACGATGTTTAGAGCACCAGCTCTAGCTCTACGAGGGTCTTTGTGACCAGCATCAAGAATTCTTTGGTCGCCAGTGTATGAGTGAACAGTTGTCATCAAACCTTTAACGATACCGAATTTTTCATCGATAACTTTAGCTACTGGAGCTAAGCAGTTAGTTGTGCAAGATGCCATTGAAATAACGTTGTGTTTAGCAGGATCATATTCATGATCGTTAACACCTAAAACGATAGTTTTGTCTTCGTTAGTTGCAGGAGCAGAAATGATAACTTTCTTAGCACCAGCTGCGATGTGAGCTTTAGCTTTTTCTGCATCTGTGAAGAAACCAGTTGATTCAACAACAACTTCTACACCAAGATCTTTCCAAGGTAATTGTGCAGGATCTTTTTCTGCGAAGAATTTAATTTTCTTACCGTTTACGATGATACCTTCTTCGTAAGCTTCTACTGTACCATCAAATTTACCCATTACAGAGTCATATTTAAAAATACGTGCAGCATCTTCAGGTTTTAGACCTGGGTCATTGATTGCAACGTAATCGATTTCATTGAAGATTCCTTCTCTGATAGCTGCTCTTAATGTGTTACGTCCGATTCTACCGAATCCGTTAATTGCTACTTTTACCATAAGTTTTACTCCTTCTTACTTTGTAGTAACTTTCTCTTAACATGATAATGTTAATTCAAACAAAAATCTTAATCAATATTTGAATTATTAATTTTTCATTAATCTTTTTATTTATTTTTGTACTTTTCAGCCGTTTCTTTTATAAAATAGAACAAATTCATCAAAGTGTTAAATATTTCATCAAAGCTCAAGTTCCGAATGTTTACAAGCAAAATAGATTTGCCGTCTTCGCAAGTTTTTGGTGCAACTGTGAACTTAATTTTTCTTGCAATATCTTTGTCTAAACCTTGTTTAATTATATTCCACTCATAAGGTGTAAACGGTGAGTATACGCGGATATCATCGCCTGCTTCCCTAATTATTGTAATTCCACATTCTGTAGCTATCAATCTCAATTTGATTAATTTAATCAAATTTTCTACTTCATCAGGAATTCTTGAGAAACGGTCTTTCCATTCTGATACGATATAATCAAGCTCAACTTCATTTTTTACATCCGAAAGTCGCTTGTATTCAATCATTTTTTGTTCACCCGAACCCACCCATTCATCAGGAATATAAGCCGTAATATTAATATCAACGATAGTTGGTTTGTTAGCTTTTATAGCTTCACCTTTAAGTTCGTTCACTGTTTCTTCAAGCAGTTGACAATATGTATCAAAACCGACATTTACCATGTGACCGTGCTGTTTTGTACCCAAAATATTACCTACACCACGAATTTCAACATCACGCATTGCAATTCTATAACCACTTCCAAGCGTAGTAAATTCTTTTATAGCCTTTAACCTTTCGGATGCTTCGTGCGAAAGTTCTTTGCTTTTCTTGTAGAAACAATAACAATACGCTTGCTTGTCGCTTCTTCCGACGCGCCCTCTAAGCTGATAAAGTTGCGCTAATCCAAGTTTATCGGCTTCATGAATAATCATTGTGTTAGCGTTTGGAATATCAATGCCATTCTCAATAATTGTTGTACAGAGCAAAATATCGTAATCGTGGTTATCAAAACCGATAATCACATCTTCAAGTTGTTTTTCGCTCAATTGTCCATGTCCGATAGCTATACGAGCATTTGGCACAAGCTTTTGAAGTTCAAGTTTAAATTCTTCAATTGTTTCAACTCTGTTATAGAGATAAAATACTTGTCCATCTCTATCAAGTTCATTTACAATCGCATTTTTAACCGTTTGTTCGTTATATTCGCCCACAAAAGTTTTGATTGGCAAACGGTTTTGAGGCGGAGTGTTGATTACGGAAATATCTTTAATGCCTGATAATGACATATAAAGCGTTCTCGGAATTGGAGTTGCTGACATTGAAATAATATCAATATTTTCCCTGAATTCTTTTAATTTTTCTTTGTGTCTTACGCCAAAACGATGTTCCTCATCAATTACAAGCAAGCCTAAATCTTTAAATATAACTTTATCTTGTAATAAACTGTGAGTCGCAATAACCACATCACATTTTCCCGTTGCTAGATTTTTGAGCGTTTCGTGGCGTTCTTTTGGACTTCTGAAACGACAAAGAAGTTCTACATCAATCCCAAAAGGCTTAAATCGTTCTGAAATAGTTTGAAAATGTTGCAAAGCTAAAACCGTTGTTGGAACAATTACCGCAACTTGTTTCAAGGAGGTAACAGCTTTGAACATCGCACGCATAGCAACTTCTGTTTTACCAAAACCAACATCTCCGCAAACAAGTCTGTCCATTGGATTAGGGCTTTCCATGTCAGCTTTAATTTGATTAATAGATTTCAATTGGTCAGGAGTTTCGATGTATTCAAACGTGTCCTCCATTTCCAGTTGCAAAGGTGAATCAGGCGCAAATTCAATACCTGTTTTCATTTTGCGTCTTGCATATAACCTTAATAAATCGTAAGCTATTGCTTCAACTTCCTTTTTAACCTTGGTTTTTGTGTTTTCCCAATCACTTCCACCCATTCGTGAAAGTTTTGGTTTAATTTGACCTGAACCACGATAACGACAAAGCATATTGATTTGTTCTGCCGGAATATGCAATTTATCTTTATTAGCGTATTCTATTGTTAAATAGTCTTTTAGTTGACCGTCAAATTCCTGTTTTGTTAGTCCTTTATAAACACCTACACCGTGAATAGAGTGGACAACATATTCACCTTCTTTGATATCATTAATATTTTCAATGTATTCTGCTTTTTCTTTATAATGGCGTTTACGATTTGACGGAATATCCTTTTGACGTTTGTTAAAAAGCTCTCTATCAGTAAGTAAAAGGATTTTGCCGTCTCTAAGCTCTGTACCTTGAGAAGTAATATTTCTAATATAATTAATATCAAAAATATCATATTCTGCTAAAACCTCTTTTACACGCTCTTGAAAATCAGTTGCAATAGTAATTTGATAACCTTTGTGTTCTTGAAGAAATTTTGCAACAGCTTGTATATCAGCGTCAAAAATTTGAACATTTCTCGCGTCGATATCAATAACTTCGTTATTTTCATCGGACAAAAAATTGTTTAAATAAATTTTTTGCATGCCGGCAGTTTTCTTAATAATTTCTTCCCACGTGAAATGATTTATTTCCTTTAATGCGTAGATTTGATTGGTCTTTAAAGCTTCATTATAAGAATTTATAAAATTATCATCTATTTGTTGATACTTTGCTGAAACTTCTGCATATTCATCAAATACAATAATATAATCTTTAAAATAGTCCAAAATATTAACTAAATCAGAATTAAAATATGATTGATAAACGTTTATACCTTCAAAATAACCTTCATTTTCAAATTGTTCTTTAAGCTCTTTTGGAAATTCATTTGGCGGATTATCAGGTAAAACAAATTTATAAAGTGGTCTAATATAAACGGGTTCGGTTATTTTTTTGATTGATTTTTGTGTTTCATTATTAAAAAATCTTATGTCGACAATTTCATCACCCCAAAACTCAAGCCTGATGGGATTTTCTTCTAAAGAATAAATATCAGCAATATCGCCTCTAATGCTGAATTCGCCAATGTCAGAAACCATTGTTGAACGTTTGTAACCCAATTTAATCAAGCGATTAAGTAAATCCGTTTGCGAAATACTGTCACCGATTTTCAAACTAAACGAATTATCTTCAAAAAACTGTTCTGACGGAAATTTCTCAAGAAGTGTTTTTACTGGTGTAAAAACAAGATTAGGCTTAGCTTCCATAGTGTCAATTTGTTTTGCGTAATCATAAAGATTGCCGACTACAACTTCATAAGGCGAAATATTTTGGTAGGGCAATGTTTCTGCGCTTCGTTCAAATAATCGTTCTAAATCGGCAGAATATTTTAGTGCTGATTGCTCGGTTGAAGTTACAAAAAGAACTTTTTTGTCCGATAACTTGCAGATATAATCAAGCAAAAGCAGACGGCTAAAAGTTGTTAAGCCTGTCAAAGTAAAGCTTTTTTCTTTTCTTATATTCCTTATTAGATGGTCAAAAAATGATGCGTTCTCAAGTTTCATAATATTCTTTTTGTCGTGTTGAATTTCAATCGTTTGGCATGACCTTATACAAATAAGATTTTAACGTAAATATACGAGTTTTTCAATTTGGTAATTAATCTCCAAATTAAGCTTTATTAATTACTTCTAAATTCCTAAACTCAAAAATCTTCTTGGTATTACCTTTTAACTTCTCTTCTGCTAAAAGAGTACCTACAATTGCTTCAAGTTGTGCAACAGGCATCATGTTAGTTGGAAGTTCGTCAAATCCGTATTCAAATTTTAAAGCTGATTGCAAAAATTTACAATCGGCAGATGAGCGTTCTTTGTAGTTAGAATAAAGATTAAATTTTTGTCTTGTTAAATAAACTTCAAATCTTGAAACGTCGCAACCGTCTTCTTTCAATTTCTGCAATAAATCCGCACCTCTTGGAGAAAATCTTTGCATCCAATTGTCGCGATTTAAAAAATTTGCATTGTGTTTGTGTATCAATTGGTATGGTTTGGATAAAACTCTCCACTTGCCTTCCATCATTGTATTATCCCACGGAAGAGAAACACAAATAACAGAATTTTTTAAAGAAGTATAGTTATCAAAAAACAATTGAACATCGCTCATAGAAAACAATTTGTCAACGTAAATCAATTTTCCGGTTGCGATTTCTCTAACCGCAACTCCGCTTTCTATTGATGAAGCAGGTCCCAATGATAATCCGACAGAATGTGTTATCATAAGCCGAAATCCTCATCTTCAGGAATGTTTGTATCTAATTTAATAACGCGTTTTTCTATCGCTGGCATGATGTCATCTTTGTCAGCATTTGGCACATCTTTATCAAGATTTACATACAATTCCATGTTTTTATTAGATAATTTTTCGCTCTTTTGCTTGGAGATAAGTTTCTGTCTATTATCTTCTAAAAGTTTTCTTGCCGCAGGCGAAATTGAATCTCCTTCAACAGCTGTAATTACTGCTTGTCGTTGTTTTTGAATTTTTTCTTGTTCTGATTTTGTAAGTTTTAAAGTGTCATCATTTCTTGTTTCGAAATCACGTCTGTATTTATTTTTAAGAATTAAAATTTCAACTCTTCTATTTGCAGGGTCTTTGGGTGAAATTGCATTTTCAACAGGACGCGTATCAGCGTAACCGATTGCAGAGAATAAAGAAGGTGAGAACTTGAAACGGCTAATCATGTACCTTACTACAGAGGATGCTCTCGCGGATGACAATTCCCAGTTTGAAGGGTATTGTGAGCTTCTGATTGGGTCGCTATCCGTATGACCTTCTACTCGCATATAGTGAAGAACAAATTTTTTGCATATCAAAACGCCAACTTTGTCCAAAAGTTTTTTTGCATCAGAATCTAAATTCGCAGATGCAGGTGCAAACAAGTACTTGTCGTCAAATGTTATAAGCAAACCTTTGTCTGTCATTTTTGTAGAAATACCGCCTAGTTCACCCGCTTCTGATAATTGTTTTATAGAATCTTCGATTTCATTAAATGAAGTTTCTTCATACTTTGGGCTTATGTATTCAAGCATAAGACTCGGAATAAATGAGTTTGCCATCTGCTGTTCATCAAAAATAGAGTCGCTACCGTCCATAACAGATTGTTGACCGTCGAATAATGTATTTTGAGTAAACGCACTTTTCAACGATTCTTCAAGCTTTGCAAAATCCGAAACATCAACTTGTGCAAGCGCGTATAATACAACAAAAGTTGCAAACAAAAGTGTGATGAAGTCTCCGTATGATACTAACCATCTTTCTAAGTTTTCAGGCTCTTCTTGTCTTTTTTTCTTAGCCATTAGCCTTCCTTGCCTTTACCTTGGTCTAATACAAATGAACGCAATTTTCTTTCAATTAAAACAGGGCTTTCACCTGCTTGGATAGATAAAACACCTTCAAGTATCATATTTTTATATAAAAATACATCCTGGTATATAAATTTAATTCGGGTCCCTATAGGAATCATAACGAGGTTTGCAGCGAACAAACCATAAATTGTTGCAACGAATGCAACCGCAATACCTGCGCCAAGTTTTGATGGATCAGACAAGTTCTGCATAACCTGAATCAAACCAAGAACGGCACCAATGATACCAAGTGTAGGAGAGTAACCGCCGAATGATTCGAAAACTTTTGCAGCGTTGTGAACATAGTTTTCTTGTTGTTCAATTTGGTTTTCCATCATTTCTCTAACAAGAGTCGGGTCAGTACCGTCGGCAACAGCTCCAAGTCCTAGTGTTAAAAGAGAATCGGATGCATTATTAGCTTCTTTTTCTAACGCAATTATACCTTCTTTTCTTGCTTTTGTTGCAAATCCGCCAATTTCAGTGATTAGTGCTTCAAAATCAGATTTCGGAGGCATAAATACATCTTTGAGCATTTTTACAGCTGAAATCAAAACTTTTGGTGGGAAACTCAACACAACAGCACCACAAGTACCACCTAATACAATAAATGCAGCTGTAACTTGAAGTAACTGTCCTATATTACCGCCTTCCATAGCTTGACCTGTCAGAATGAATGTTATACCGAGAAACATCCCAACTACTGCAAATATATCCATAATTATCTCCGAATTTTATACTATTATCCTATGTACATTAAACTATATTTTTCGAAGTTTGTAATCCTTTATATATAGTAGTTTTGAGAATTATTATTTGTAAATTTTTAAAACTCAGTTATCTATAAAAAATATTTCATCTTCTGAAGAATTCTATCCAACGTATTAAATCAGAAATTTCGTAAGGCTTTGGTAAGTATAAATCTGCTCCAGTGTTTAAAACAGCGGTTTTATTGTGAACCGTCGTTGTAACAATAATTTTTGTATTAACAAAATTTTGTTTGCCTTTAATTTCTCTACAAAAATCCAAACCTGACAAATCATCGTTGCTGTCAATGATTAAAACAGCAGGTTGTTCGGATGAATTCAAGTTTAAATTTTCAGTCACATCATAACCTTGAAGTTCAAGTGTTGTCCTTAAAAGTAATGCCAATGCTTCATCAGGCTCCTTTATGTAGATAGAATTGTTTATTTTAGGTTCTACTACCGAATTTTCACCTGCAAGTTTAATTCTATCTATTGCATAATTTGAACCGCTCGGAATTTTTGCAATTTTCTTGATTGAAAAAAGCCTTTGCTCCAACGCTTCTATCGAATCAATTTGTTCATAATTATCAACAATACCACCGATTAAAAGTGAAACGAAATTGGCTCTCATACCTGCCATTCTATCACCTTTAAGTAACATATATCCGCGTTTTGCGTCTTGTGCAGAATAAAATTTCGGAGCAACCGTGTCAAACGCAAATGTTAAAAACACAGCCATTTTTTCGGCAGTATAAGGATTTGTTATTATTACAAAATTTTCTTCATCTAATTGACCTAAAAAATCGTTATTATCAAGCGTCGATTTTACAATTGCAACAAGAGTTTGAATAAGTTTATCACCTGCAACATCCGTGTACACACTTTTGTAGTTTTTTAAGTTCTCCAAACCCAATAACAAAACCGCGGGCTTGTTATCATTATTCAACAATCTTTTTAAATTCTTTTCTACAAATTTTTTGTTGGGCAAAAGTGTTTTAGAATCCAAATTAGATTCTATATCACGTCTTAAATGCGCTCTGATTCGCATTTTGAATTCATCTATATTTACGGGTTCACTCAAAAAATCATCTGCGCCGTTTTCTAAAACCTCAATTCTGTCGCTCGTATCGGCAGATTTTGAAAGGGCAATAATAACAGGGCGTGTATTATAGGTTAAAGTCCTGATTTTTCTGCACAAATCAGAAAGTTTTTCTTCAAGACTATCGGAAATAATGATTATATCAGGCTCTGCAAACTGAATATAATGCAATGCTTCTTTAAGGTTGCGCGAAATTACAGTCGTTGTTTCATTGTCTTCAATACTCTTTTTGTATTTTATTGAAAGTTCTTTTCTCTTATCAATAATCAAGACATTTGAGAGCATTTTAGAGCCTCCTCTTGATTATAAATCGGAAAATCGACTTCAAAGGTTGTGCCTTCGCCAAATTTACTTATAAAACTAATATTTCCGCCCATATTCTCAACCAGCTGTTTTGTTATATAGAGTCCTAAACCGTTACCTTGAGTTTTACTTGTTAAATGGTTTTCAAGCCTTGAAAACTTTTGGAATATCTTATTAAAATCTTCTTCTTTAATACCAACGCCAAAATCCTGGACCTTAATTTTTATTATGTCGTTTTGAATTCCAGTTGATATGATAATTTCTTTTGCGGAATATTTTCCTGCATTATCAATAAGATTTGTCATTATTTGTTGAAATTTATCTTCATCAATATATGCAATCGGGTTTTCTTTGCTCAATTTTGTTTCAAATTTATTTTGCTTATGCTGTTCTTCTAACATTGGCAAAACTCTTTTGATGCAAGCGTTTATGTCAACTTGTTTTAAGACCTGATTGCCTGCGTTCATTTTTGAAACAGATAATATATTTTCAACAAGGTGAATGAGCCTATTTGACTGGTCTTCAATGATTCCGATAAATTTCTTTTTATCTTCGTCTTTAATTTTGTCCCAAGAGTTTAAAAGAGTTTGCGAAAAACCTCTTATACTTGTAAGAGGTGTTCGCATCTCATGTGAAACTGTTGCTATGAATTCATCTTGAATACTCATGGTGCTTAGAAGTTTAGGAGTTTAGAAGTTTAACAGTTTAGGAGAATTTATAAAAATATATTTTAAAACTTCTTCTCAACTTCTCAACTTCTAAACTTCTAAACTCTTTCTCCTATTCTTCTGCCATAAATTCTTTTTTAGCTTCTTCAATCGCGTCAGACAAAACGTCTAATTGGTCAGGAGCAAATGTTACGCCTTTTTTTGTAGGAAGCCAAGTTGCACCTTCATCAGTTGTGTAATAAATTCTCAAGTTGAAGTAGCTTTTGCCTTTGTATTCTGAAATTGAAATTTGTAATTGCTCAGTATCTGTTCTGTCGATTGTTGCCAAAATTTTTGCTTCTGCCATTTTATTTTCCTTTCTTCTTCAAATTTCTTATTAATAATATTTTATTTCCCACTTGTCAGCCATAACTCTGGCTGCACAAGCAGTTCCATTACCAACGCTTGAACCGCTACATCCATCAGCAGGAATTTTACTGTCAAAATCTGCATACTTCTGCGTGCCGGCAGGTATCAAGGTCCCACTATTTGTTAAACCAAAAATAAAAACATCTTTGCCAAAAGTATTTGGTTTTGCAGCTCCGTTTGCATCTATAATTACACGAGATATTATACTGTCATTGCTTGTTGTGGTTCCTGTCTTATTTTGAAATGCTACAATTGCATTAAGTTTGTTAAATTTATATGCAGTATAAAGGCTCTTGAGATTTGTATCTAAATTTCCTGCAAATGCTGATATATTCGTTACATCATAATCTGAATTTTCTGTTCTTAAAAAACTTTTTGTCGAATTGTAAAAAGCATTGCTATCAGTAATATAACTACTGCCACTCAAACCTAAATCACTTTTTTTAATGCTTGATAGTGTTTCAAAAGTAGCCCCTGTTTCACTATTTAATTGGGCTTCCTGTCTTATGTTTAACATTCCCTGTTCTACAAGTTCAACACTTCTTGCTAATGTTTTGCCAATCAAAGCTTTTTGATAATTGTTATACATTGAAGGTAGTGTTAAAGCCGCAACAAGTCCAATAACACCGAGTGTGATTAATACTTCTGCTAAAGTGAAACCTTTTTTATTTATCATAAAAACTCTCCAATAAAATTTATAATTTGATTATAACATATTATTTATAAAAGTTAATAATTTGTCTAATATTAATCTTTGGGTTAATATAGAAATATGATTAAGGGGAAGATTGTAGTAGTCGATGATGAAAGAATAGTTACTTCTGCTTTTAAGACATTGCTTAAAGTTGAAGGCTTTTCTGATGCTCATTTTTTTAATAGTCCAAAGGATGCATTAACTTTTTTAAAAGATAATCAACCTGATTTAGTAATTTCAGACTTTTTGATGCCTGAAATGAACGGTTTAGAATTTTTATCAGAAGTAAAAAAACTTTATCCTGAAGTGAGTAAAATTTTACTAACGGGTTATGCTGATAAAGAAAACGCAATTAAAGCTATCAATGAAATCGGGCTTTACAGATACATTGAAAAGCCTTGGAATAATGATGATTTGATTATTAATATCAAAAACGGTATTGAAAGAAGCTATCTTTTAAGCGAATTAAGACAAAAGATTTCTGAACTGGAAGAAGCTAAAAAAGAATTGGAAAAATATTCACACAACTTGGAACAAATAGTTGAAGAACGTACGGCAGACTTGAAACAATCTAATGCAAAATTAGAAGGAATTTTTAATTATTGTGCTGATGGAATTGTAATTATTAATGAAGATGGAATTGTTGAACAAGTAAATCCGGCATGTGAAGCTTTAATCGGACTTGTTGGTGAGAAATTGTTAATGACCTCCATTGATGATTATTTGTTTAGCAAAAAAACTTTTATTTCAAAAGAACTGCACAAGCTTGATGAAAGCGAACTACTTTTGAGAGAATTCTACATCAAAAATCCTTTGAGCAATACTGAAACGCCTGTTGAAATCAGTTTTGCAAGGATTAATCCTGATGATGAATACAAACGTTTTGTTGGTGTAATTAGGGATGTTACGGAACAGAAAAAATCAGACAAATTAAGAGATGATTTTATTGCAACGCTTACACACGATTTGAGAACCCCATTGTTAGCTGCTATTCAAACACTAACATTCTTCCTCAATGGTGCTTTGGGCGAATTGGATGAAAAACAAAAACTTTTACTTGCTACAATGCAAAAAAGTAACGAGGATTTGCTGGGCTTAGTTAATGCTCTTTTAGAAGTTTATAAATATGATGCGGATAAATTAGAGTTAACTAAAACGAACTTTAATATGTATAATCTTGTTGAACAAGTGTACAATGAACTGCAACCGCTTGCACAAACAAAGGAAATTGAATTTAAGATTGAATGTACAAACAAAGATTTAACCGTAAATGCCGATAGAAGTGAAATCAGACGTGTAATTTGCAATCTTTGCGGAAATGCGATAAATTACACACAAAATGGCGGACGAGTTGTAATAACACTAAAAAATGAAGGCAATGACCTGATTTTTTCAGTTTCAGACAATGGTTCGGGAATTCCTCAAGAAGATATTCCAAACATGTTCCAAAGATTTTCACAAGGTACGAGTAAAAAACGTTCAACAGGCACAGGTTTAGGTTTATATTTGTCAAGACAAATTATAGAATCGCACGGTGGTAAAATCTGGTTGGAAAGTACATTAAATAAAGGCAGTGAGTTTTCATTCCTGCTTACGGATTCAGTTATTCAAAAAGAAGGAAGTTTAGTATGATAAATACTTTGTTAGTTGAAGACCACGAGCTTTATAGAATGGGGTTGTCAATGCTTTTAGATAAAGCAGAAGGAATTACTCTTGTAGCAGAATCAGCAGATGGATTGGACGGAATTAAAAAAGCTCGTGAATTTTCACCTGATGTTATTCTTATGGACATAGGACTTCCAAATATTGACGGTATTGAAGCGACTCAACGTATTAAAGATTTTAATCCTGATGTTAAAATTTTAATCTTTACTTCACGTGATAGTGAAAACGATGTATTTGAAGCTTTTAAAGCCGGTGCTGATGGTTATATTATGAAAGGCGCAACGCCTGAACAAACAATTTCCGCGATTAAATCCGTTTATGAAGGTGTTGGTTGGATAGATCCGAGCATTGCAAAAATGGTATTTTCAAATTTACAAAAACCAAGCGCAAATGTTGTTACAGAACCTGAGCCTAAAAAATCAAATAATTCTTATGGTTTAACAGAAAGAGAATTGGATGTTTTGGAACTTATGGTTGAAGGTCTTTCTAATCCGCAAATTGCAGATAAATTAGTTATTACAAAAGCGACTGCAAAAGCTCACGTTCATAGTATTTTGCAAAAACTTTGCGTTTCTTCCAGAACTCAAGCAACAGTTACAGCAATGAAAGAGGGTTTAGTTTAATGTTTGAAGCATTAGCCGGCATGATAATGGCTGCAAAAATCCATTTCAACCAAATGAAATATCCTATTATGAAAAAACAGGATAGGGTTGTTGCTGAGACAATTTATAGAAATAACGTTGATAAAGTCGGAGAAACTGAAAAATATGAAAAAAGCAAGATGCCTAAATCAGGCTATATGACGGTTGAAGAATACGAAAATGAATCTCGAGCAAAATCAAGACGTGAAATTAGTGCAAAAATTTTAGATAAAGCAGAAATGCCAAAAGATGAAAACATGGTTTATGTTCCGCAAAAGAAATTTCATCTTGTAAAATATAATGACCCCGTTGGCAGTCCTGAGTTGAGTTTGCCAAGAAAATTAAATTTTGACAGACAAATAAACGCACAAGGAATTGTATCCGGCGATTTTACAAAGCTTGTTTACCCTGCGGTTTATTATTACGCACAATCCGATTGCACAAGTTGTGATTTGTTTTTAATAAATTTGGATTCTTCGCTTTCGGATATTGAAAAAGTCAAGAAAGCTAATATTTTAAACAAAGTCGATAAACCTTTGATTTCAACAGATAAGTCGATAGATACAAAGTTTATATTTAGAACGCTTACGCCAATTGATTTTTCAAGTGATAATACAAAACTTGTAGTTAAAGAAAAAATCGGTTACAGACATGATGGAATTTGGCAGACAAATTTATGGGTATATGATTTTAATAGAAAAGAAGCTCAAAAGTTACCACAAATCAGAGATGCAATTGTAAATTATTGGGCACAAGCGGGTGGAGTCGATTTTGATGAAAAACGTTGGGATATTTATCCTTTAGGTTTTGACGCTAATGATGAAAACAGAGTTGTTGTTTGTGCTTACGCCTATACAGGTGATGTTCCGAAATTTTTAGGTACTTGGAGTATTGATGTTTATGGCGAAAATTCAAGACTGGAATCTTTGACAGGTTCAAGTATTCCTATATCAATTGTAGGGTATAGAATGGAAGAAGAAGCCGAAGTTATTCCAGTTTCAGAAGTTGAATTTGATGCAAAACAAGCAAAAGAACTTGCAAAAGCAAAAGAAAAAGACGCAAAAGAAGCTAAGAAGTTTGATGAAAAAGTTAAAAAAGTAGAGTATGAGCGCAAAATTCAACAAATGGATATGGAAACAATGTTGAAAATTATGCAACGCCAAGAAGAAATGAAGAAAAATTATCAAAAAAGTAAAGATGGTGTAACCGGAAGTTAAAGAAATTAGTCTAAAAGTTGATTGTTCTAACTTCTGATTTGGTGTATATTAAAATCTGTATTTGATAATAAGAGGTTAGAGATGCAAAATTCGGTAATTGTTTTTGACAAAAACAGCAATTCCAGAGAAATTATAAAATCATATTTAGAAAGCTTTGATTTTATAGGTGAAGTTAAGCTTTTTGATGATTATATAGATGGTTACGAAGAAGTAAAAAAATGCGGTGCTAATTCTATTGTAATTATGGATATATCTTCAAATGGCGAAGATATTAAAGAAATGGCAGACCGAATTAAACTTTGCACGCCAAAACTGGTTATAACTTCTACAAATTGTTCTACTAATGATATAATAAGAGCCTTAAGATTGGGTGCAAAAGAATTTTTGCCAAAACCTGTTCTTAAAGAAGATTTGAGCAGAATTGTTCAAGCTTTAGCAAGTGTTTCTGCTGACGAAATTTCGACTCAGTCAAAAATTATTACTGTTTATTCAAACAAGGGCGGAATCGGAAAAACTACAATTGCAATTAATTTGGCTTTAGAATTAGCAAAAGTTGCAAAAGACAAAGTTGCGCTTTTGGATTTAAACCTACAGTTAGGTGACGTTTCAACATTTTTGAACCTAAATCCGGTGTTTGATGTCAACTATGTTTTAAATAAATTGGTTAATAATGAGAATTCTAATTTAATTAAAGCGTTTGAAAAATATAAAGATACCTCGCTTTATATTTTATCAGACCCTAATTATATTGAGCAGGCAGAAAGTATTAAACCGCAACAAATTCCTGCGCTTTTCGAAGCTTTGAGAAAAGAATTTTCGTATATTATTGTTGATATGTCGTCAAATATTGATGAAAATTCACTTAAAATTCTTGACTGTTCGGATTGGATAATGTTTACAACAATTGTAAATATTCCTGCAATAAGAAATGCGCAAAGATGTTTGAATTTGTTCCATTCAAGAAGGTATCCGAAAGACAAAGTTAAAATTGTAGTTAATCGTTATATGGACAACGATGAAATCAAAATTGATGATATAGAAAATACGCTTGCACAAAAAGTTTATTGGAAAATTCCTAATAATTATTTCACGATTATGGAAGCTATTAATAAAGGCATGACGATTTCGGAAGTCAATCCTTCATCTAATATCAGTAACAGTTTTAGAGATTTTGCATCAAAAGTTTCTGACGATATTATCGAACAGTCCGTTCTTCAATACAGAGTTTAGGAGTAAAAATGCTTAGTTACATAAAAGACAGTTTTCAACTTACAAATAAATACATAATTTTAGCGACGCCGTTAATTTTGTTCTCGCTATTATCAAGCTTGTATATTTTATTTTCTGTTGGCGGAAATTTATTAAGCTTGTTAATTGCGCTTGTTTTATTTGGATTAATGGTCGGTGCGTTTTTGTCAGGTTGGTTTTTTATGATTAAAACTTGTGTTTCTAGTCCTGAACAGGAAGACCCGAACGGATTATTAAAAGAATTTCCCGCTGGTGTCGGAGAATATTTTTTGTCGGTTTTAGGGTTAATGCTTAATACAATGTTCATTTCTGTGTTATTAATTCTTGTTTCTTATTTTGTCGGTATGAAGCTAATCGGAGATATAGGAATTACTCCGGAAGCTTTGACAAAAGGTATGGAATCTTTTACAGCAATGAAAGCATTTTTAGGTAGTTTAACACAAGAACAATTATTCAAACTTAATGCTTGGAATATGCTTTTATTTTTCACAATGTCAGTAACATATTTTCTGATTATGTTTTATTCCCCTGCATTGTTTTTCAAAGAAAAAAATCCTTTTAAAGCTTATTTTGTGTCATTAAAAGACTTGTTCAGCAAAAAGTTTTTTACAAACTTTGGATTGTTTTTAATCTTGTTTGTTTCATAT
>ERZ1034878.435-NODE-435-length-19728-cov-11.786713_pt1 | contig 19728 bp, 35 predicted proteins | sample MGYA00520593_ERZ1034878 | MGnify/ENA primary metagenome ERZ1034878 (study PRJEB33766, sample SAMN09781724) | gut metagenome | biome: gut microbiome | host: Homo sapiens | place: Madagascar | study: EMG produced TPA metagenomics assembly of the PRJNA485056 data...
CTCCAGTATTATTTTTAACATTTGAAAGTCCAGTAAATACAAATTATGAATTAGATGAAAATGTGGTCGTAGGGGTTGATCTTGGAGTGAAAATCGCATGTACTTGTGCATTAAATAATGATAAATACCCAAGAAGATTTATTGGAAATGGTCAGAATTTATTCAATAAGAAGCTTCAGTTTGATGAGGAACTTCACAGATTACAATCAAGTTTATCTTTGGCAAAAGGTGGACATGGACGAAAAAGAAAATTTAGAAGATTAGAAAGACTTAAAGAAAAAGAAGTCAATTGGTCTAAGACTGAATGTAGAAAATACGCAAAAGAAGTAATAAAATTTGCTTTAAAATATCATGCAAAATACATTAATTTAGAGCAGTTAAAAGGATATAAGTCTAGTCCAGAAATTTTAAGAGGATGGAGCTTTTATCGAATTCAAGAGTATATTACTCAGGCTGCTAATAAATATGGGATCATAGTAAGAAAAATAAATCCATGCTATACAAGCCAGGTATGTAGTGAATGTGGATGTTGGCATCCAGAAAATAGACCTAAGGGTAAATATGGGCAAGCTTATTTTCATTGTCATAATGAAAAATGCAGTACAAATCATTCTGATTATACTCCAAATGCTGATTATAATGCAGCAAGAAATATAGCAATGTCTGAATTGTTTATAGAAGACAACAAAGAAATTGGGAAAGAAGAAAAGAAAAGGGCGAGGGAATATTATCATATTCCTAAACCTGAAAAAGACGAAGATGATGAGGCAGCGTAAAAGCCGTCTCTTATCAAGTAATCATATGAATAATATGTGGCATTTTTTGGATATTGTATTGAATATACATGTCGGACGTAATGAAATATGTCTATGCCAAAAGGTGAGGGTGAAAACCACTCACTAAATATCATGTTAAAATTATTTGAGGTTTAGTAGATCTATAAAATAACATGATGACAAAACGGGAAGTTTACAGTTACTTTCTCAACGAATGTTTAGTAGATCTATAAAATAACATGATGACAAAACTCATCTTTATTCCCGTCTCCCAGTGTCCATGTTCGGTAGGGCTATAAAATAACATGGTAACAAAACTATGTAATATACTGTTGAAAAATATAACAAGTTTAATAAAAAATCACAATGAAACCAGAATTTTGTAATAAAAAAATTTACATAAAAGGAGATAAAAATATGTGTAATTTCAAGTCAGGAATCATTTTAAAAAACAAAATCGTATTGTGTCCGGAAGGAAATGAATCTCACTCAGATCTTCTGGAGAAATTAAACATTAAAGATAATCATTTTAATGCTTCAAAAGTTTTCGTAAGAGCAGAACTTTTACCAGGTAACAACAATATGTCACATGTTGAAAAATGGACATATAAAGTAGACCAGGATATTGTACCAGATTGGTATGAAGAAGACAAGAAAAGATATGAAGAGGAATTCCGTAATGAAGTAAAAGCATGGGTAAAAGAGCAAATTAATGTAACAGAAGAGTTCGGACAAGAATGGACAATTTATGAAGATAATGGTTTAGTTTACCATGTTTTATTTGGCAGTTTAACCGAAATGGAATTTGGCAAGACAAATGACTATAAGACTTCATATGTGAGAAAGTATCTTAAAGATCATGAGCTTACTAAACAGATTGAAGAGAAATACGGAGATAAATTAGTAAAGATTGATACAGATCTTACTTCTATGGATGGTTTTAAAGATTATGGGGTAGCCGAAGATGATACTTTAGCTATTATGACAGTTCCATTTTTAATGAAATATGGCGAGAAAATTCCACTTATCTCAATCGCTTATTGGTTGGCGACACCGAATCAGACAGAAAAACGAAGAGATCTGCTCTATGTTCAGTTTGTGTGTTCCATTGGTAGCACGGACTGCAATGGTTGCATCTGGAATCGTGGTGTGCGTCCGTTTTTCATCACCAAATCTGAGAATCTTTCAATCTGAGACAACCTTCCGAGAAGCCAACAAACAGGACAAAGGCGTTAGCCTAGTCCGTGAAGTTGGGACAACATTACAAAAATGGCAGAACAATTAAAAGTAATAACAAAATCAGTTGATCTAATGGAATACACTTACAGAGCAACAGAAAACAAAGAATTCTTTCCTATTAAATATAAGACATTAATCTACAGAATGCAAAATTTATGTCTCGATATTTACCACTATTCAATTGCAGCAAATAGATTAATTATTAATTCTCAGAAACAAGAAAGGATAATCTTGCATACGCGAGCAATTACAGCATGTGATGAACTGTCATGTCTTATTGAACTTTCACATTCGTTAAATCGGATAAATATTAAGAAAATGGAAATATGGCAAAATAAGATAAATGATGTAAAGAGTTTGACTTTAGCTTGGCGAACATCTGATTCAAAACGATAATCTATTTTAGGGTATCTTCTGTATCTGCACTATGTTCAGATTGTGAATTCCAATGGTAACACGAACTACAATGATTGCAACTGGAATCATGGTGTGCGTCCGTTCTGGGATGGAAAACGTAGAGGAGTAAGCAATAAGCTGAAACCAGAGTCCCATCATCAAAAGAGAAGATATCCTTTCTTGTCTGTAAAGCAGAAAGATAAATACAAAGGAACAAAATATTATGATAGACGGTAGTTTTGAAGAAGTGGTAAACTTTGAAAATTTATATAAAGCATATAAAAGAGCAAAGTCAAACAGTAATCATTCAAATGCTGTATTAAAGTTCGAAGCGGCTGCATTGAGTGGGATTTCTATGATTCGTGATTTGCTTATATCTAAGAAATATTGTATTGATCCCTATAATGAATTTACAATATATGAACCGAAAGAGAGATTGATTAAAGCCGGTTCTTTTAAAGATAAAATTGTACAACATTCCTTGTGTGACAATGTATTATTACCTGGATTAAAAGATGAATTTATCTTGACAAATTATGCAGGACAGTTAGAAAAAGGAACTGATTTTGCATTAAAATGTCTGAAAGCTCATATGCAATTAGCATATATTAAATATGGGTATAACTGTTGGATTGTAAAAGGTGATATTCGAAAATTCTTCTATAGTATTGATCACAGTATATTAAAGGATATTGTTTCGTATTTTGTTGGTAATCCAGATGTATATTGGTTATGTGAAAAATTTATAGACAGCACAGTAGAGAATATTGGACTTGCTCTTGGTAATCAAATCGATCAGGTATTCGCTTTGATGATGTTATCTAGTTTTGATCATTTTATAACAGGTGAATTGGGATTTACTTATTATGGAAGATATGCGGATGATTTCTATATAATTGTTCGCACAAAAGATATGGCAAAAGAATCTTTAGAAGCTGTTAAGTTGTTTATGAATACTTTAAGCCTGGAATTGAATGGGAAAACTCAAATAATTCCTTTTAAGAATGGAATTAGATTTTGCGGTTTTCATACGTATGTAACAAAAGATGGCAAGGTGATTCAAAAGCTGACCAATGAAAAGAAAAGACAAAATAAAAAGAAATATAGAAAAATGGCGAAGTTAGTAAATGAGGGGAAGCTGGATATGGAAAAATTCAACGAGTCATATTTAGCGTTCAAAAATCATATTGCAAAAGGTAATTGTATTAAATATGGATACGAAATGGATCAAATGATAAATGAAATATTAAATAAAGAAAATGCTGCCAGTTCATAATTCTGACAGCATTAATCTTTTGGTATACAGGTGAAGTGTATACCAGTGTTGGAGATATCTATAGTTATTAGATACACAAATATTATAACACAATTATAGAAAAAGGAGAATAGAAAGATGTGGATTAAGAAAAGTGAATATGAATTATTAACAAAATCTTATATTAATCTAACAAAAGAAATCGGAGATATTAGAAACGAACTGGATCGAATTAAAGGTGACGGGAGAAGATATGAAGATGTTGTGAAAAGACATAATAGAATATTAGAACATTCAACTAAAGACGGTATTAAATATTTTTCTAAGTTTATAGAAGGTGTCCTTTCAACATATCCATATACAAATATTTATTATGATTTAGAAGAATATAGATTTGTTAATTTATACCTATATAATCCGACATTCAAAATATCTGAAGATAATAATATGATCGTTAATGTACAAGATAGCGTAGATAAAGAAGATGAAAGAAAAGTTGTGTATTATACTTTAGATCTAAAAAATAAAAGTTTTGTTTGTACAAAAGAAGATGTGATTTGGAAGAAAGAATAATGGTATCGGCTGTTAATATAGCCGATACTTTTTGTTTGCAAATGTATTCGAATGGAGAATAAATAAATGGAGGAAGAAAATACGTAAGATAATACGCAAGATAGTAGGGATAAGAAAGGAGAATATAAAAATGTGTGATGAATGTGAATATATGAAGATTGTTCATCCAAAGTATAACTACTGTCCGAATTGTGGACGGAAGCTAGTAAAAATTAAGAAGAAAGGAAAGAAAGAAAATGGAATTGACGAAAGAGAAAATTAATGAATGTGCTATGGGACAGATTATTGGAGAAGTAGACTGTCAATTGTCTATGGTGGAAGACGATGGAAGTACTGATGAATATAAAAATAATTGCATGTATGCATGGTTAGGTTTAGCAAAGATTCAGGGAATAATCAATTTAAGAAATGCTTTATATGCAGAATTTGACCTAGCAGAATATATTGATGAGAAGGAGAAACATTCGAAATGTTAATTTTGTTAGCAATTATTTTTGCAGTGATTTATGTAATTATGTACTTTTGGGGTATGAAAAAAGTCAAAGATACTGAACAGTATAAGTTTGGTATGCGAGCTTTTTGTTCGTTGATGGTTAGTTTAATTCCTACTATATCAATTTGGTTATGGATTTTAGGAATCATTCACTTAGTAATGTGTTAAAGGAAGAGATTTACATATGAGTAATAGATCTGTTGTTACAATAATTAAACCACCGAAAGAAATAGATGCAAATAGGTTGGTAAAAGAAGAAATACACAAAAGGAATATGATTTGCCCGTTTTGTGGAGAAATGAGAGAAGGTGATTTGGTAAATAATCTGGTAATGCAAGGTGAATCATATGGTGTTTGTCATACTGGTATATGCAGAAATTGGTATGGAAAACATGATGAAGAAGAAAATCCTTGGGCATGGCTTAGATTTTGGGAGAGAAATTTTTATTATCAGATGGATGAATTTGAGTGTTTTACATGTGGAGCAGTATGGTTTTCACAACCATACCCAACAAATTTAGGGAATTATCATTAGGAGGAAAGAAAATATGAACAATTATATTTATGATATTTAGTAGTTGTGGATGCACAGATTGATTTTATTATAGGATCATTAGGAGATAAGTATGACAGTAAAAGAATTAATAAAAAAACTACAGAAGTGTGGTCAGGATGCAACAGTGGTTGTAGAGAACGATGATCTGTATGACAGTGGAGTATACAAAGCTACAGAAGTAGAAAGTTATGAAGAAGGAATCGTATATATTGCAACTAATCATGAAGATTTAGTAGAAGAATATTAAATAATGAGGTGGTATATATGGGTAGAAAGTTTAAAACATGGCGAGATCCTTATGATAGTGGATTCTCTACGTGCCGTAGAAAAGAAATTGAGATCAATCCTGGTGTAACAGTTCTGGTTGGATGTAATGGAGCAGGTAAAAGTACATTGATTCACAATATAAAAGCTGAACTTAAAGAGAAAAATGTTCCTACTTTCTTTTATGACAACGAGAAAAATGGAGGTTCTAATTCTATCAGTGAGAGTTTTTTCTACAATGATATTACATTTGCTGCAACAGCTATGTGCTCTTCTGAAGGAGAGAATATACAATTAAATCTTGGAAAAATTGCGACAAAATTGAGAAAATTTATTGAAACCGGTGAGAATGATAGATTGTCAGATAGGTTAGCTAAAGTTTTTAGAGACAATGAAGAAGAGAAAATTGCTTCTAATGAACGTTGGATTTTACTTGACGCAATGGATTCAGGATATTCTATTGATAATGTGATAGATATGAAAGATTTCTTCCAACTTGTTATTGATGATACTAAAAGATATGGAAAAGAATTGTATATTATTGTTTCTTCGAACGAATATGAGCTTGCTCATGAATCAAATTGTTTTGATGTAATGGAAGGTAGGTATATTTCATTTAATAATTACGATGAATATAAAAAATTTATTTTGAAAACAAGAGAAAAGAAAGATAAACGGTGTAAAAAATGAAAGTAGCAGTAAATACAGATACTGTTTTGGAGATAAATATCGATTCGGATGAAGCATTTAGAATTTTATGCAAAACATTATATATGGATTTTGTATTAGATGAAGATACAGATTATTTTGTATACAAAAATTCTTATGGTGAACTTGCTGTATATAAGACAGTTAATGGACACGATGAATGTGTAGATGATCATGGATTTTTGTTTGTATCACTTCGTAACGTAGCAGCTAACATGTATCCCAATTTGTTGTTCAGAAATGCTGATTATATTTACGATGAATCCGATAATTCATAAGGAGAAAAGATAAGAATGTTTATAAATAATAAAGGAATGGAGTGCTTTGAATGTGTTGATTGTAATCAAATGAGATGGGATGAGGAAAAAGAAAGTTATATTTGTAGACAGACTGGATATAAGGTAACACCTGATCACGAACCTTGTGATAGAATTGAATATCTTAAAGGAGAATAAAATGGTAGAAGCTCATTGGAATGGAAGCTATCCATGCTTATGTTTTGGCGAATGGATGTTAAAAGTAAATGACAAAGATGTATCAGACAAAATACCGGACGAATTACGGAAAGATTCCATGAATACATATGGAATATATAAACGATGGTATTTTGATGACAATTACTTAGAAAAATTTGAGAGTTATGAAAATGGTCTTAAAATGCATGAATGGATTAAAGAAAATGCTTATTGGTTAGACAAAATTACAGATGATTATAATACACAAAAAGAAATTTTTACAGCTGTACAACAGGAAGATTTCCGATCTGGAAGTTGTGGAGGATGTATTTAACAATGAGACGGTTGATTAATTACATACGGTCATGCTTTTGTAAACATGAGTGGGAATTGATATTTGATAACATAGTAGAAAGTGATTTGGGAGGACGTTGGCGACAGAAAACATATCGATGTAAGAAATGTGGTTATAGTAAATCATATAAATCACATTAAAACGGAGAATATAAATAGGAAGAAATAAATCAAAAAAGAGTTAAAAGGAGAGTTAGTTTATGATGGACTATTTTGTAGTATTCAAACAGAAATTACAGGAGCATTTCAATGAAATGCAGAAAAATGCAACGCACTTATTTGAGGTAAATGTGGATAAGGATGAATTATGGAATACATATCTGGATAGCTTCCCAGAAGGTACAAATAAGATCTTTAGAGAACGTAGAGAACATGATTGTAGTTGTTGTCGTCAGTTTATTAAAGCAATTGGTGCAGTAGTAATGATCAAAGATATGAAAATGCATACAATTTGGGAAGTAAATACAGGAAATACCATGTATCAGACTGTATGTGATGCGCTAGATGCTTTTGTAAAATCACATGCTGTGAAAGATGTTTTTCTCAGTCCATTTAAGAAAATCGGAACAGATTATAATTATGAATTGATTGGTGGAAAATCACATAAATGGGATCATTTTTATCTGGAATTACTGGATAGATTTGTCAATAAATATTCTATTTCTGTGACAAAAGGTCAATTTAGAGATACAAGAAATGTCTTCAAAAGATCTCTTGATGAAATTACCATGGATGCAGTCGATACAATTCTTGAACTGATTAATTCTAACACGCTTTATAAAGGAGAAGAATGGAAAGGTGTTCTTACTGAATTTAAAAAATATAAAAAAGAATACGAAAAGTTGAGAACTGATGAAGAGAAAGATTTATATGCATGGGAAAAATCTGTAGTAGCTGGTATGTCAATTGGTCGAATTAGAAATCATTCCATTGGAACTTTACTTGTAAATGTAAGTGAAAATATGGATCTGGATACAGCTGTAAAGAAATATGAGCAGATTGTAGCTCCAAGCAATTATAAGAGAAGTAAACCTATTTTCTCTAAAAAGATGCTCGAAGATGCAAAGAAAACACTTACAGAACTTGGCTATATGGATTCTCTTAAAAGAAGATTTGCCAATTTGAACGATATTACAGTGAACAATGTTTTGTTTTCTAATAAAGAAGCTGCTAGAAAGATGAGTGGAGCTGACGATATTTTTGGAGAATTGGAGAAGGAAGTGTCTATTAGTCCTAAGAAATTCTCTAAAGTAGAAGAGATTGCAGCACAGGATTTTATTGATAAGGTACTACCAACAGCAAAAGAAATCGAAGTATTTGTAGAGAATAAACATGAGAAAAACTTCGTATCAATGATTGCTCCTGTTAATCCAGATGCAAAAACAATGTTTAAATGGGATAACGGACTGTCCTGGGCTTATACCGGAAATATTACTGATTCTGAAATGAAACAGAATGTAAAAGCAGCAGGTGGTGATGTAGATGGTGTCCTTAGATTTTCTATTATGTGGAATGAAGACGGTAACGATAACTGTGATCTTGACGCGCATTGTATTGAACCAACAAAGAACGAAATCTTCTTTAGCAACTGTAGAAAGCCTAGTAGATCACATCTGTCTGGACAGCTAGATGTAGATATCATTGATCCGGATGGAAATATTGCTGTTGAAAATATTACATGGAACGACTTTTCCAAAATGCAACCTGGTACATATAAATTCTTTGTAAATCAGTATAGTGGAGCAGTTAAAAAAGGATTCAGAGCAGAAGTTGAATTTAACGGAGAAATTTACAAATTCGATTACAGTCATTCTATGAGAGCAGGAGAGAATGTAGAAGTAGCAGAAGTTACTTTAGATAAAAATGGTAATTTCTCTATCAAAGAAAAACTTTCTGGAAGTTCTTCGATTTCAAGCCGTGAAATTTGGAATGTAAATACAAATCAGTTTGTGCCAGTTTCTGTAATCAGTTACAGTCCTAACTATTTTGATGATCAGAATGGAATTGGACATAGACATTTATTCTTCTTCCTGAAGGATTGCATTAATGATGAAATGCCAAATGGCTTTTACAATGAATTCCTTAGTAATGATTTAAATAAACATAGAAAAGTATTTGAAGCTCTCGGTTCAAAATGTAATGTGGAAGATACCGAAAATCAGCTCTCAGGAATTGGATTTTCTATGACAAAACGTGCAGATTTAGTTGTAAAAGTAAAAGGTGCAACAGAAAGAATTATGAAGATTAAATTTTAATTAAAAGGAGAATAAAATTATGACAGGATTATTTGTTATTGCAACAAAAGAAAAATATCAGTTCCCATATAAAGGAATGATCAATGTGATTGATCTCTGGGATCTAAGTGTACAGGAACTCGACAAAGTATTCAAATCTCTAAATGCAGAAGTTAAAAAATCTGAGGAAGAAAGTCTTCTAACAACTAAATCAAAAGAAGCAGAAGTACTTGCCAACAAGATTGAAATTGTAAAATACATTGTTGGTATTAAACTGGCTGAGAAAAAGAATAGAGAAGACGAACAGAAAAACAGGGAAATGAAGCAGCGTCTTCTGGAAATTAAAGCTAAGAGACAGGATCAGGCACTTGAAAATCTGTCGGATGAAGAATTAGATAAGATGATTGCAGGACTGTAAATGATTTTTGGGTTGGTTGAGAGCGATCAACCAACCCTATTTTTACATATAAATTAATTATGGGAAATGTCGGATCATTGGAAAGATAGGGAGAATTCATGAATGAGAGACAAAAGAAGAAAATTTTCAAGAAAAATATGGTCAAATTAAGAAAAATTCATCCAAATGAAGGTGATATAGTTGTTTTTCAATTTGATCCAGGAAATGAATATATAGATATTAACACTATTTCTGAATATTGCAGAGCATGGAAAAGAGCTGGGATTTTTGATGAATGTGAAGCAGCTATTGTTCCATGCAATGTAAAAGTTTTAGACAAAGAATCAGCACAGATTCTTTGTGATAAATTACAAGAACAGATTGATAGAATAAAATAGAAGGGAATGAAACTGTTGTTTCATTGGGAAAATAATACTATATATAGTGGAAAAATGAATTTTAACTACTATATATAGTGATGCAAAGAAACCTATAGGCAAATATAGAAAGTGTGACGAGAAATGTTGGAAGTTGGTAGATGTAAATATTGTGATAAACAATTAATTGGTGATATAGAACATTTTAGACATTACAAACGACTTAGAGTATTTGAGAATGGTAGATTTGTTCAGAAAACATTTTGTTCTCAGGAATGTAAAAAGAAATATGAAGACCAATTTGCAGTAGAGGAATACAGAGGACATAAAATTTACTGTTTTCATGGAAAATACATGCCATATCTGGAATCATGGTATTATTTCAAAACAATTGAAGGTTGTAGAAAAAGAATCGATGATGCATTAAAAGGTATTGTGGTTTGCAACACTGAAGCGTTAAGAGAAATGATGAGAGGATAGATAATGAACAAACAAACTGCGGATTATATTTCATTGAAACCATTAGCTGATAGATTTCGTGAAGTAGCGAATTCAATCAGTGATGATGAAATTAAAAATATTATCGTTAAAAAAATAGAAGAGAAAGTGGACGAACAGTTAGATGAAATTAACATCCCATTGGAGGAAATTGTAAATTATTGGTTCGAGGATGATAATAATATCAATTGGGTAATTGATAATTTGAAAGAATCAATAGAGAATAAATTCTTGAATAAGAAATCAAGGTGGTGGTAGGTAGATGGAGGATATTCAGAACCTAGAAAGAAAATGTGGGGATTGTAGTAGACGAAAATTCTATCAGATAGGTTATAAAGATGGCTTGAAAGATGGACAGGAAGTAACCGAATCAACAAAATGGTATAAAGAAAATTACAAAGAAGTTTGTGGACTTATTTATAAAATTGCAGAAATATTCATGCCTGGACATGCTGCATCACTAGATTGTGACGGTGATGGTACAAAGGCTTGTGAACTTCTTGCAGATGAGATTATCAAATTTGCTAAAAAGAAAGAAAATAATATATAAAAGAAAAGGAGACAAAGTTATGATGAACAATTTATTAAATGGTATGTTTGGAAAAGTAGGAAATGGAATGTGTAGACTTTCTATGAGTGGTAATATTGCAGTTAAAACAGCTAGTGGATATAAGGCTTACGACGTAAAAAATGGAAGACTTACTAACTGTGATAGCTTCGTATTTGACTTAGGAGAAGAGTTCTTCTTTGTTGTCCCAACAAATAAAGTTACTAAAGGGGATATTATTCTTGTAAATGGAAAACCAAAATGTGTAATTGAAGCAGAGAGAAATAAAATTACGGTTATTAATTATGAGGATTCAACAATCGATACAATCTTACCAGAAAGACATGTATTTATGGGTAATACATATTTCTATGGAAAAATTGTTTCTATGTTTGGTAATGATGTAGTTAAAGGAAAGAAAGGTACAAATAATATTTTCAAATATATGATGCTTTCTCAGATGATGAAAGGGAATAATGGAACAGGAACGATGGAAACAAATAACGGAATGAGTGCAATGCTACCATTTATGATGATGGGTGGAAGTATGGGCAATATGTTTGACGGAATGTTTGATTATGATGTAAATGATGAAGATGAAGCAGATGATACAGAGGAGGAAGAATAATATGGGATGTGGTTCATGGACAAGCGATAGTTTTAAAACTTATTCAAAATCAGTAGGAAGATCGGTTAGCAGAGGTGGTGCTATTGATTCGTCTTATAGCAATCAGGAAATGTTTAAAGCAAGAATGCTTGATCCTGCTCTTGATCCGAAAAATGTTATTAGAGAGTGTTGTGATTCAAACGACCATCCGAACACACTCCCTGTTATCTTAACTTTAGATGTTACTGGGAGTATGGGGGATGCGGCAGTTGAAATTGCAAAGAAATTAAATGTAATTATGACGAAATTATATAGTAAGGTCGCAGATGTTGAATTTATGATAATGGGAATTGGTGATTTAGCTTATGATGAATGCCCAATTCAGGCATCTCAGTTTGAAGCTGATATTCGTATTGCAGAACAGCTAGACAAAATTTACTTTGAATTTGGTGGTGGCGGTAATTATTACGAATCATATACAGCAGCATGGTATTTTGGATCTCGTCATACGAAATTAGATTGCTTAAATCGTGGCAGAAAAGGAATTATTATTACCATGGGAGATGAAGAACTTAATCCATATTTACCTCTTAATGGTATGAAAAGTGGATTGCAGAAAGTAACAGGCGATGACCTTCAGGCAGATATTGAAACTAAAGATTTGTATGAAGAAACTTCAAAGAAGTTTAATCTATATCATCTGAATGTAGAACATGGATACAGAAAAGATAATAAAGATATCGAAAGATCTTTTAAAGTATATATGGATGATAAACATTTTAGAACTGTAAATATGGATAATATTGCAGATGAAATTGTAGATATTATTATCTCAGAAGCGGAAGAAAATATTACAGAGACAAATATTTCCGTTAATAATAATGGAGAAATTACTTGGTAAGATAAGGAGATTAGAATAGATGAAAGACATTAAGATTGTGGTTGGTGGAAACCTTGGTGATGAAGGGAAGGGATTGATGACTGATTATTTCTCTCAAAGAAAAAATAGTATCGTAGTTTGTTCTAATGGTGGAGCACAAAGAGGACATACTGTAGTTACACCAAATGGAATCAGACATGTCTTTCATCATTTTGGATCAGGAACCTTTAATGGAGCAAGTACATATTTGTCAGAAGACTTTATTTGTAATCCAATTATTTTTAAACAGGAATACGATGAACTGATAAATTTGGGATACCGACCAGAAGTTCATATTAATGAGAATTGTATGATAACTACACCATTTGATATGATGGCAAATCAGATTATTGAGGAAAGTCGTGGTAAGAACAAACATGGAAGTTGTGGATTAGGTATCTTTGAGACAATTAAAAGATACAAAGCTGGCATTACCGATATCAACTATAATATCAGAGATTATTATATAGATTTGTTCAAAAAAGAGAATATTATATTATCGAGTGAATGGACAAGGATATTTATGGACAATGGAATATTTGAGCATTTCTTGGATGATTGGGATTTTATGAATAGTCATTCCTTGACAATCTCAGATAATTATTTCTTGAATCAGTTTGATAATATTGTTTTTGAAGCAGCGCAAGGATTATTGCTTGACCAAAATAATACAGACTATTTCCCACATCTTACCCCATCGAATACAGGTATTAAAAATCCACAAAGAATTATTGAGAACACTAACTGGACTGATGAAATCAACGTTGAAACTTGTTATGTATCTCGCACATATTTAACAAGACATGGAGCAGGTAAATTTCTTTCTGAGTGTGATAAGTCTGATATTAATTCAGAAATGTACGATAAAACAAATATTCCGAATCCACATCAAGATACATTGCGTTATGGTTTGCTTGATATTGATCAGTTACATAAAAGATGTATAGACGATCTTTCTGATTTTAAATGCGAAAAATCAATTGCGTTTACTCATATTAATGAATATCCAATAAATAAAACAAAAGTAAATGACATATTTAATGGTTGGAATGTTTATTATTCAGATGGCGAAACACATAACGATATTTGTAAAGGAGAATAAATAATTATGAAAGTAGCATTAACAGGTCATAGACCGCAAAGATTAGGACTTCCAGAAGATGAATTAGACGATAGATGGGGAGAAATAAGAGGATGGATTGTAAACAATCTCGTATATATGTTACAAACAGCACTGTTAGAAGATGATTCATTAGATATATATTGCGGGATGGCATCAGGGTTAGATATTTTGTTTGGAATGACTTCAATATTTTTAAAATCAGGTAATGTTATTCCTTTAAGGGTACACTGTGTCCTTCCTTGTAAAGATTACAATTCTTCACACAAATATTATAACGATATTAAACTTCTTGCAGACGAATGGATTGAATTATCAGATGAATTTTACAAAGGCTGTGACAATGTAAGAGATCAATACATGGTAGACCATTGTAATGTTTTACTTGCAGTTTGGGATGGAAATAAGTCTGGTGGTGTATGGTCTACGATTCGGAAAGCACAAAAAGCTGGTAAACAGATTATTTATTGTCCAAAAGAAATACTAGAAGGAACAAAAAAGTAAAAATAAATTTTAAGAAAGAGGGAAGAGAATGATTGAACTTAATGTAAATTTTGAAAATTTAGTGCATATGGATTTGGAAGAAGCTAAGAAAATTGTAAGCTATTTTGATAATGAATGTGATTGTGAGGATCTTCGTACAACAATTAATGGTACTAAATATAAATTACATATTATTGATGATGGAAGTTGGATTGATGAAGGAAAATATCAGTATAAAGATACAACAGGTGTGTTATGCAAGATTGCTGAATCTGGTATTGTTACTGAATATGATATTGCAGTAACACAGTATATCACAAGATCAGGTTCTTATTTTTCGGATTATTATTACGAATATGATCCACTTGAAGTAAGACAGCTAGTACAGAAAACTATTCCAAAATTGGTTATTCCAGAGCGAACAGTAGTTACATTTGAAGAGCCATAATACGAAGAAAGGTTGGTTTCGAAGGTAATTATGATGAATGATTTATTGAATACATTCTATAGAGAAATATGTTCTTATGCATACAAAGTTGATGTCGATGCGCCACCAGGATACCAGAAAGTAATTGACATGATCGACATACAAAAAGTTTATGAAAAATTTTGTGCTAAGCAATGGTATTCAGAAATGATAAAGCCAGAAGTTAATAAATTAGTTGTCGTTATGGATGATATGGGACATGAATTTCCAGATTGCTTTTGGAATGGTGAAAAATGGATGTATTGGGAGTATGGGCAAGGCGAAAAACTCGATTTTGAGTTAGAAATTGATATTTATATATGGAAATATCAGGAACAATTTCTGACTAAATGTGTGTTTCATAAGGAGAATAAAACAGAGAACATATAAATGAAAGGACGGTTATGGTTTATGAATCCAATTTTAGTAATTGGAGTGATCATCTTAGCAGTAATCCTGTGGTTTGTTTTGACATCTTTATTCAAACCATTAGGAAATTTTTTAGAAAAAAGATGGAATAAAACAATAGAAACAATGAATGAAAAAGATGAAAAGGAGAAAACGAATGAATAAAGGTGCATTAGGTGGAATTGTTTTAGGTGTTGCGATTGCAGGTTCGGTAATTGGCGGTTTTACTTGTATGAAGAAAGTTCCAGCAGGTTATGTTGGAATTTGTTATGACTTTTCAAAAGGAGTTGTTGATGATACTTTAAAAGAAGGATGGCATTTTGTCGCGCCAACCAAAAAAGTAACTACATATTCTATTGGAATCGAGCAATCATATCTTACATCAGAAGATAAAGGTGATTCACAGAAAGATGAAAGTTTTTCAACACCTACTTCAGATGGTAAATCTCTTACTGTAGATCTTGAATTTTCGTATAAGTTTGATCCGGATAAAATCGCTAGTACATTTATTATGTTCAAAGGGCAGTCTGGTGAAACAGTAAAAGATAAATTTATTAAACCTAAAATGAGTGCCTGGACGCAGGAAGTTACAGCAAAATTTCCAGTAACAGATGTTTTTGGAGATAAGAGACAGGAATTAAATGAAGAACTGGATACATATTTGAAGAAAAAATTCGAGCCATATGGAATTGTCATAGACACTGTTAATTTTACTAATATCTCAACAGACAAAGAAACTTCAACCGCGATTCAGAAAAAAGTAACAGCGCAGCAGGAACTCGAACTTGCCAATATTGAAGCAAAAACTGCAAAAGTAGAAGCCGATAAAGAAAAAGAAGTTGCCATGATTAAAGCAGAACAGGATAAAGAAAAGGCTGCTATTGAAGCTGAACAGAAAAAGATTCAGGCTGAAGGAGAAGCTGAAGCGACAAGAATTAAGGCGGAAGCTGAAGCAGAAGCAAATAAGAAGATCGCTGAATCACTTACACCAGAACTTATCGAAAAAGAAAAAATTGAGAAATGGGATGGTTCAGTTCCGAAAGTACAGGGAAGTAATACTTCAATTGTAAGCATGGACGAATAAGATTAATGATACCACCTGTGAGTATTGCGATTACAGGTGGTATTTTTTATAGGAGAAAATTTATGAAATGCAGTAGATATATGGTTAAAACTAAAGTTTTTATCCAGAGTTAATGGGAGAATAGATATATGAGAAATGAGTTCGACAAATGTTATTTTTGTAAAAGTTATGATGAATATGAAGGTTGTGTAGACGGTTGTAGTAATCATGAATCATTTTCGCCAGATCATGACCGCATTATTAAGAAAGCAAAAGAGAAAAATATTTCAGTACAGGATGTAATTGCATTAATGAAATTATAGGGATAGTTTAATTGGTTTTAGGAGGGATGAATTATGGATCAGTTAAGTAAAATAGACTATATGATTAAGACTCTATATCTTGCGAAAGATGAAGTTGAATATGCACAGAAATACAACTTAAAAAAAGAAAATGATGAAACAATGGGACGTAATTTCTATTCATGTTCTAATTTTGGATATGGTCATAGAATACCAAATGGAACTATTATCAGAGAATCATTAAAAATGGTATCAAGACTCGCAGCGCAGGTTGCAAATGAATGTACATTGAGCGTGTACTGTGATGAATTGTTTGAGGATAAGAAAGGTAGTTATTAAATGAAAAAAGAAAAAAGTATTGAGTTTTTACAATCGTGTATTGATAAGGTTAAAAATGCATCTGAAGAATATATCGCTTTCTACAAACATCGACTTGCAGAAGATTCTGCAATAAAAAAGTCAGTGTTGATTATTGATACGTCAGAAACATGTTTAGATTGTACGTTTTGTTTTGAGTTGGATGAGGGTGTTAATGCTTGCTGTTCTGTTATGTCTGATGAAAATGATAAAGGTCTATGCAAAGATATTCAGTGTGATGGTGGTTATTGTCAGGGCAAACCAGATTGGTGTCCATCAAAAGAATTGCCAGAAAGAAGAAAATATCACGAAGAATTTTTTAATGGAGATGTAAAAGGCTGGAATGATTGTTTGAAAGAGATTATAGGAGAATAATACTATGAGAAATGAGACACATATTTGGTTAGACACTCTAGGGTTTAAAGAAAATTATCCAGGAGAATGTCTGAATAATTCATTTTTAGATACATATTATGCTATTAGCATATTACATTGTCAATTCGTTCATACAACCATAACTCATTTCTTATCCTCTAAGTATAATCGTAGGGTTTTCATTCACTACAATAATTTGAGTTATAAATTTATTGATGGGAAAATTGAAGGAATGAACGACGAAGCCAGGAGGGAGAAAAGTATTGTTGAAGATATACTAATTCTTGATGATTTTAACGGATTATAGAGAACAAATAGAGGTGATGATAATGAATAGATATATTGCAGATCTTCATATTGGTTGCCGGAATTTTTTTAAGGGAAGAACTTTGCAGCATGATGAATTACTTATAAAGAATTGGAATTCTGTTGTTAATAATAATGATACAATATATATTCTTGGTGATATTGGTAGATGTGGAAATAACAAAGATAATGAATATTTGTGTTCCGTATTATCTAGGCTGAAAGGACGAAAGATATTAATCCGTGGGAATCATGACGATCTTAGAGACTACAGAATCAAACAACTATTTACAGAAATTTATGACTACCTTGAAGTAACAGATAATTATAGTGGAGTTAATCAAAAGCTTGTCCTATCTCATTATCCTATTTTCTCTTGGAATGGTTGCTATAGAAAGACGATTTTATTCTATGGACATACCCATAATAATTTTGATGATGTAATTTATCAAGAGGCATTAGAAAAGTTACGTTCGAAAGTTCATGAAATGAATCTTGACGAGTTAAATAAAGTAATAATTAGTGATTTTTGTACTCGTGCAAATATAAAGCATGATCCATATGCATTTAATGTTGGAGCAATGGTGGATCGAATAAATTATAAACCAAGAACATGTAAGGAAATTATTGGATGTTAAATGTAGAAAATAAAACGACAATTGGAGATCTAATCAAAGACAAAGATTATGATTATATTTCCTACAGACTTACGATGAAGGATAAAAGCGAATCATTTTTTGCAGGTTGTTTCAAAGCTGAGAACGGTAAAATTATTCCTTTAGATGGAGATGTCTATAGTCTTGACGAAGAAGTATTACGTTATGAAGAATGGAGCAAACCAGAAGAAGGAATTTATAAAGGGTTAACTGTTGTTGTCGATTACGACTGGTAAATGATGAGATAAGGAAGACTAACGAAAGGATAAAAAATAAATGTTAAAATTATTGTTACTATTTGCAATGTTATTTTTGCACATCGTAGATGATTATTATTTACAAGGGATTCTTGCCTCAATGAAACAGAAAAAATGGTGGAAAGAAAATGCTCCAGATAAATTATATAAAAAAGACTATCTTATGGCTTTAGGAGAACATGCCTTCAGTTGGACATTTATGGTTATGCTAATTCCAGCTATTTATATTTTGATGAATCATATTTCTGGGATGAATGGATGTTATTTTTTCGTTTTCTGTTTTAATTGGGCGGTTCATTTTTTTATTGATGATTTGAAAGCCAATGACAAAATGATTAATCTAATCCAGGATCAAATGATACATATTGGGCAAGTTTTTATTACATGGAGTTTTTTCATTTTATTGTGATAGATAGTGAGAGAGAATGAAAATTAAAAGATATTATTCTAAAAGTAAAAAATATAATTATGAATATTTAATAGTTGACAGCTCTCTTTATTTTGATGACAAAGAGTGTTTTTGTGTAATTCCATACATGACTTTACATGCTTGTAAAGAGATTGATGATTTTAATAAAACAAGATATCAAATTAAAATCGGTGTTCGTGATTGGGACGATTTCGATATTGGATACATTTATACAGCAGATAGCGAAAAACAATTTTTTGATGTGTTGCATGAATTAATCAATTGGATGAATGATCTGGAACATGGTGTAGCTTATTACTATGAAGATCTTATTGAAGACCTGAATGGAAAAAAGGAATTCTTCCCGAATTATATGGGATGTAAAAGAGAGGGGTGGTAAAGTGGAAAACAAAGAGACAATTCGTCTTCTTAAAGGCATTCAAGCACCTTTGCAAGATTATGCAGAATTGATTGGCGCACCGTATTGGGCTTATGGAAAACAATATGTTTATCCTGATCCTGAAGATTATGCAATTGAACAAGCAATTTCTGCGTTGGAAAAAGAAGAACGATATAAATGGCATGATCTAAAAAATGACCCAAATGATTTACCAGAAGTATTTATAGATTATAAAGTTGAAGATGGTAAGTTCTCAGATAAAATTCTTGTAAAAACAGATAAATATAACACATTAATGGTTGCTTATATGAATCTAAGTACAGGCAAATGGTTTAATTCATTGAATGAAGACGAATGCTTTTATGAAAAATATGGGAATGTAGTTAAGTGGAAATATATTGATTATGAATAGGAGGAATGACTATGGAGAATAAGACATTGACGGATATCTATCTGATTTGTAAGGGTTGGTATAACA